>Ga0114129_10005396_pt1 | contig 18048 bp, 22 predicted proteins | sample RhiMetdeltSRZDD1_FD_80071 | JGI IMG/M metagenome (GOLD analysis project Ga0114129, IMG submission 80071) | Populus rhizosphere microbial communities from Tennessee, USA - Rhizosphere MetaG P. deltoides SRZDD1 (version 2) (version 2) | ecosystem: Host-associated > Plants > Roots > Rhizosphere >...
AGAACCAGGACGACATGGACCTGCCCACGTTTCTTCGCAGACCCGTATCGGTCCGCTAACTGAGGACTAAGGCGGAAAGAGCGCCGCCGGGATGTCTGGCCTCCCCAGACGCCCCGGCGGCGCTGCTTTTAGGCGGAAGGTCGATTACGAGGGCTTATCGCGTACCGCTCGGGCTCGGGCTTCGCCCTGCAGGGCTGGTGGCCGCTCCCGTGGTCCCGCGCGGCGAAGATGTGCCGCCGCTCGTACCTCGCGGAGTCGCGCTCCCACTGCTTCCCGCGCTCGGTGAAACGCACGGCGTCGCGCTTGCTGAGCGGCTGGCCGCAGCCGAGCCGCCTGCCGACGCAGTTGCGGTGCCGCTCCGGCTGGTCGCGGCGCCGCTAGTTGCGCTCCCGCCGGCCGCTGAGGTGGCTGTACCGCTGCGAGCTCCCGGGCTGCTGCTTGCCGCTGTGGTAGCAGTCCCGCTTCGGACCGAAGCACCCGCAGATGCGCTTGCCGCCCGTGTCGCAGATGCGCTTGCCGCCCTGCTCGGCGATGCACATACTCCAACAGTCGTGGTGGCCTTCGATTCTTCATTGTCATCTCCGCAGGCGACGGCTAAGGCCAGCAGACCAACCGCGAAAGCAATCGGGATGAGGGCAAGAACATCGTGGCGTTTCATTAGGGCCTCCTTCTTGTTCGATAGTTATCTAAATATCTCAAACGAACACAGAACATGCTCTGCTACCGCCTTAAATTGCAACTTCATAACAACGGCCCGCTACGCCGACGGGGCACAGATTGTGTTTGCAGCCGCGTTCGCGCCTCTTTAGCGGATGTCAGCGCAGTCGACTTCGCTGCCGCAGACGACTGATTGCGGCTACGACTCGACCGGCGTCAGCGCGTAGTGCAGCGTCTTGTAGCGCGCGATGCCGTGGGCGAGCGGGACGAGAATCCTTTGACGGATGCGATGCATCGCGTCGATGGCCTTGGCCGCCCTCTGCGCCTCATGCCCCCAAGCATTTCTTCCCATCTTGCGGAGCGCCGAATTCGAAGGGCTAGGCCTCGCGTCGCGAGACGGCTTGCAATCTCCCATCACCCACCGTCGGTTTTCCGGAGAAGCCGTTCGAACTCCGCCGGCGTCACGAACTCCACATCGCCGTAGCCGCGCGCCCGCAGGAACTCGCGGTCCGTCGTCACGATGTAGCCGGCGCCCGCGGAGATAGCGGCCTCCACCAGCCGCAGATCGCCTGCATCCTTTAAGCGCAAGTCGCCGATCCGAGGTGGGCTCTCGACCATCACGCTTCGCGTCCGCAGCGCCTCCAGGAGCCGTTCAACCACCTCCCGCTCCACTATTCTCCCTAACCATCCGCCGCCTAGAACGAGCTCCGCCTCGCGGATCGTGGCCGGCGACGTGACGACCTCGAGCCGGCCGTCAAGCCATGCCTTCACGATGCGCGCGCTCGTGCCGCCGGGGCGGGTGAGGGCAGCGATCAGCACATTGGTATCGATAGCGAGGCGCATGTCTCAACATCCAGAAGGATAGCACCGCACATTCGCCAACAGGCGCTTTCCACAGATGTGGATAACTACAAAATATAGACACTGGCGGCTTGACAACTACAATATATAGTGCTAACTTTCGTCTTGCGCCGCCGAAAGCGGAGGCAGAGCTGGCGGCGAGAGGTGTACGAAAATGCCAAACAAACTCAAGCGCACCAGGTATTTACCGGCACGAGACGTAATCATCCCAAGTCGCACGGTGCACATCCCCAGCCGAAGCTTTAGCTTGCACGGACGCACGATCAGCTTACCCAGCCGCACGCTCAATCGACCAGGGCGCACAGTTCGTATGCCCGGCCGTCAGGTCAAACGCCCGTAGGACATCCATGAACTGCCCCTTCTGCTCTGAAGCCGAGACCAAGGTCACCGATTCCCGCCCGGAGCAAGACGGCATCCGCCGCCGCCGCGAGTGCCTCGCCTGCGGCCGCCGCTTCACCACGCTCGAGCGGGTCGAGCTCGGCGCCGTCGTCCTCCTTAAGAAGGACGGTCGCCGTGAGCCGTTCGACCGCGCGAAGGTGATCGCCGGCGTACGCAAGGCCTGCGAGAAGCGCCCCATCCCTTCCGGTGCGGTTGAGGCCCTCGCCGATGAGGTCGAACAGGTCGTCTTTGCCATGAACCGCGCCGAGGTCCCTTCCAGCGTCGTCGGCGAGCTAGTGATGGAGCGCCTCAAAGCGCTCGACCACATCGCCTACATCCGCTTCGCCTCCGTCTACCGCGCCTTCGCCGACGTCGACGAACTCGAGCAGGAGCTAGAGGCGCTCAAGGCAGGCTGGCGACACCCGGACATTCCGCCCGACCAACTCGCGCTCCTGCCCGACCTCACGCCGAAGACAGCTGCCCGCATTCTGCGTGTACGCCGCGCGAAGGCAAGCAGCGAGCCGGACCAGAAGCAGCAAAGGAGGGCCCAATGACACCCGCGGAGCTGGCCACCATCGCCCTCATCGCCTTGCTCATCTGGTCCTGGAGAGCGGCCATCGGCCGGGACAGTGACCGTTAATCAATGAAAGCTGCCGTTATGACTCGCCTGATCGACGAAGAGCTCTCCCACATCCCGCGCTCTCACAAGGGCTCGACTCAGAACGAATTCCGCATGCTGTACAACCACTACCGGCGGAGGGACCTGGCGAACGACGCGAATGCGCCCGCGCGCAACGCCCTCTTCGCCGCCATCCGGGCGATCGAAGCCGGGCAACATGCGATGTCGCCATCGTTCGAGTGGGAGTTTTTCCGCCCCGGCGGCGGCAGCACGCAAATGATGCGAAACAGGGTAGACGAGGAGGCAGTATGACTCTCGCACCTGACACCCGAAAAACCGCAACGGCGGCAAGCCCGTCCGGCGTAGGGGCGACAGGCTCGTCGCCCAAGAGCGAGGCCCGCCTCCCTATCGAGCGCTACTTCACCAAGCCCGAAATCGATCCCTACGACGAGCTCGAATGGGAAGTCCGCACGGCGAGCATCGAAGGCGCCGACGGCCGACCGGTCTTCGAACAGAAGGACGTCGAGATCCCCTCGACCTGGTCCCAGAACGCCACTAACGTCGTCGCCTCGAAGTACTTCCGCGGCCCGCTGGCGCCCAAGGACGGGATGGTCCGCGAGCGATCGGTCAAGCAGCTAATCGACCGCGTCATCAATCAGATCGCCGACTGGGGACGCAAGGACGGCTACTTCGCGTCAGACGACGAGGCGGAGACCTTCCGTCAGGAACTGAAGTACCTGCTCGTCAACCAGTACCTCTGCTTCAACTCGCCAGTCTGGTTCAACATCGGCATCGAGGAGCAGCCGCAGTGCTCCGCCTGTTTCATCCTCAGCATCGAGGACTCCATCGATTCGATCCTGGACTGGTACAAGACGGAAGGGAAGATCTTCAAGGGCGGCTCCGGCTCCGGCATCAACCTCTCTCGACTGCGCAGCTCGAAGGAGCACGTTTCCGCCGGTGGGCTAGCTTCCGGACCCGTGTCGTTCATGCGCGGGGCGGACTCCGTCGCGGGCACGATCAAGTCGGGCGGTAAGACCCGCCGCGCCGCCAAGATGGTCATCCTCAATGTCGACCACCCCGACATCGAAGAGTTCATCTGGAGCAAAGCGAAGGAAGAGAAGAAGGCGTACTCCCTCGGCGAGGCCGGCTACGACGTCTCGCTCGACGGCGACGCCTGGATCAGCATCCAGTACCAAAACGCGAACAACTCTGTGCGTGTCAGCGACGAATTCATGCGCGCGGTCTTGGACGACGGAGAGTGGCACACACACTATGTGCAGACGGGAGATACCGCGCAGATGTATAGAGCGCGCAAACTGATGCGCGACATCGCGCAGGCGGCCTGGGACTGCGCCGACCCCGGCATGCAGTACGACACCACAATCAACGACTGGCACACCTGCCCGAACACAGGCCCCATCACTGCCTCCAACCCCTGCTCCGAATACATGCACCTCGACGACAGCGCCTGCAACCTGGCGTCCATAAACCTCCTCAAGTTCCTTGACGACGACGTAGGGGCGCATCATGACGCGTCCCCAAGGCAAACCACGTTCGACGTCGACGCCTACAAGCGCACCATCGCCACATCGATTATCGCGCAGGAGATCATCGTTTCGAACTCCTCCTATCCGACCGAGAAGATCCGCCAAAACGCCGACGCCTACCGCCAGCTCGGCCTTGGCTACTCGAACCTGGGCGCCCTGCTGATGTGTCTGGGCATCCCCTACGACTCCGGCGAGGGGCGGTCCTGGTGCGGCGCCTTGACCGCGATCATGACCGGGCACGCATATGCCACATCCGCCGCTATTTCCGCTCGCATGGGTCCGTTCGCCGGCTACGAGCGCAACCGCGAGCCGATGCTCCGCGTGATCGAGAAGCACCGCGCGGCGGCGGATGAAATACCGGAGGCCGAAGCAACGGGACTCTGGCTTCAGGAGGCGGCCCGCGAGTGCTGGGACAACGCGCTCGCCCTCGGCCGCGAATACGGCTATCGCAACTCGCAGGCAACCGTTATTGCGCCCACCGGCACGATCAGCTTCATGATGGACTGCGACACGACCGGCATCGAGCCGGACATCGCCATCGTGAAATACAAGACCCTCGTCGGCGGCGGACTGATGAAGATCGTGAACAACACCGTCCCGCGGGCGCTGGCGCGTCTCGGCTACGACGAAGCTCAGACCTCCGCCATCATCTCTCACATCGACGAGACAGGGACCATCGAAGGCGCGCCGTACCTCACGGACGAGCACCTGCCGGTGTTCGACTGCGCGTTCAAGGCCCAAAACGGCTCACGAACGATCCACTGGCTGGGTCACGTCAAGATGATGGGCGCAGCGCAGCCGTTCATCTCCGGGGCCATCTCCAAGACCGTCAACATGCCCGAAGAATCAACCGTTGAGGACATCGAGCAGGCCTACATCGAAGGCTGGCGTCAAGGACTGAAAGCACTCGCCATCTACCGTGATGGCTCAAAGCGCGCACAGGTGCTTAGCACAAGCAAGGACGATGGCGCGACGGCGGCGTCGCCAGATACGACGGGACACCCAATCCGGTGGCGCTTGCCGGCCACCCGCGCCTCAGTCACGCACAAGTTTTCGATCGAAGGTCACGAAGGCTACCTAACAGCCGGCCTGTACGAAGACGGCAAGCCGGGCGAGATCTGGCTAACGATGGCGAAAGAAGGCAGCACGCTGTCCGGAATGATGGACGCCTTCGCGACTTCTATCTCGATCGCGCTTCAGTACGGCGTCCCCTTGCGCGACCTCGTGAACAAGTTCTCGCACATGCGCTTCGAGCCCTCGGGCCGGACCGAGAACAGCGAAATACCAGTCGCTCAGTCGATCGTCGACTACATCTTCCGCTGGATGGCCTCCGAATTCCTGAGCGAAGACGAGAAGGAGGAGTTTGGCGTACTCTCGCCGGCCGTCAAGGCGAAGATGATGGCCGCCGAGTACGGCCAGGACGTGGCCGCCGCAAGTCCGGGGCAGTCGAACGGCCACAACCGCCGCCCGCCGGGCACGCAGACCGACGCGCCTCCCTGCAGCAACTGCGGCTGGATTATGACGCGCGCCGGCGCCTGCTACCGCTGCGATAACTGCGGCACCACGAGCGGCTGCGGCTAGGGCTAACCGAGAAGTCTCCCTGCTGGGGCGCCTTCGGGCGCCCTAGTTCTTTCCCTGCGCCCGTTCCTGTAACGTGACTGCTCGCCCTAGCGTCCGTATTGACGGAGGTTACGAAAGGGTGAACGCCATGGAAGAAGCCCACATAGACACGCCTGCGGTCCCAACCGAGCCCAGACCCGTATGGCCGCCCCTTCCAAAGAGGTCCGCGGAGCAGGAAGTGCCCGAGACTCCGGCGCCGGCCCACACGCAGAACGGAGCCTCCGCCGTCATGCCGAGGGCGCCGGAAACGGTGCACGATATCGGCCTCTCCCCCTCGTTGCTGCTCGAGCACGTCATCAAAGTGATCCACTACGCGGAAACGCCGACGGCTGAGCACGTTGCGCGGGTTGTCGGCCTCCCCACACGCCACATCGTCGAACTGCTGGACGCCCTGAAGAGCGATCGAATGTGCGAGATAATCGGTGGTTCCACCTACGATCTTTCCAGCACCTACCGCTTTCGCCTTACCGAGAAGGGCCGGGCGCGCGCCGAGGAGGCGCTCGCTCACTGTCGCTACGCCGGCGCGGCGCCTGTGACCGTCGAGCAGTACGAGCGCGTGATTACCAGTATGGGGGTGAGCAGGCGGCCTACGCTCGAGGCGATCAACGAAGCGCTCTCATCCTTGATCCTCGACGAGACAGCTGCGACTTTCCTGGCCCGCGCCTTCCATTCCGGACGCTCGACGATGGTCTTTGGTCCGTCCGGAAACGGCAAGACACACGTCATCACGGAATTCATTCGCCGTTTGGGCGGCGAGGTCCTCGTACCCTACGCCATCTACGCCTACGGCCAAATCATCCGCATCTACGACCCGCTGAACCACACCCAGATACGCGACGAGGCGGCTCTGAGAGAGGAAGTGGGCCAGGGTTTCAAGCGAACGGTCGCTCGAGATGATCTCGTCGACAGGCGCTGGGTGAAGATCAAGCGGCCCGGCCTCATCGTCGGCGGCGAGCTGACTGCCGAATCGCTGGAGCTCGGCTACGACCCGCTCACGCACTTCTACCAGGCACCCAAGCACCTCAAGGCGCAGGGCGGCTTCCTCGTCGTCGATGACTTCGGACGTCAGAAGGTGAGCCCGACGGAGCTGCTAAACCGCTGGATCATGGCCATGGAGCGAGGGCGCGATAACCTGCTTCTCCGCACGGGCGAGAGCATCGACGTCCCCTTTCACATCACGCTTTTGCTCTCGACGAATCTCAACCCTGCTGACCTCGCGGACGCTGCCTTCCTGCGCCGCATTCCCTACAAGGCCTACATTCCGCCGACGAGCGCCGATCAGTTCGGGCGCATTCTGCGCAAGGTCTGCGACGAAAGCGGCCTCCGGTATACGGACGAGAGCTTGGAGGCAGCCGTGACGGCGATCGACCTGGCCTCGAACCACGGCCTGAGCGGATCCCTCGCCCGGGACATCGCCTCAATCCTGGTTGACAACGCCGAGATGGAAGGGCGAGCTCCGGACCTGTCGGCGACCGAGGTTACGCTGGCTTACAAGCAATTCAGCGGCTTCGCCCAGCAGACGACTGAGGCGGTAACAGCGAAGAGGTACCCACAGGCCGTGCCACCCGCAGACAGCTGATTAGCCCGCTTACGCCCTAGGGGTCGCAGCAGGTGAGTAAAAAGCCGCAGCCCTTGCACAGCCACTTGCCGCCGGAGCTGCGCTCCATCGTTCGGCCGCAGACGTAGCAAGCGCCCGCCGGCAGGCACTCCAGGGCAAGCGAGGCCCGCCCGCCGGCTTGCGACTTTCGTGTCTCGAGTTTCGAAACGTATCTAATCACCGCTTCCTCCTGCTTCCATCGACATCGGGTTGAGGCTACAACTTGCGCAGCGAGGGGCGTGGCAGGCGCTCGCGCAGGTATTGCGCCAGCGCCCGCACGTAGCGAGCGCCGTTGTGACGTACCATGAAATGCCCACGGGTCGTGTGCCAGAAACCTGCGCTGCGGCCGGCGTCCGAAAGAACATCGTAGATCTTCGTCTGCGAGAAATCGTCGGCCGCGCGACACACCTCGATGACATCCGGGAAGATTTGATGCAGCGCACCCGCGCCGAGCGTCTTCTGGAGCACATACTCCTTCGGCTCTTCGAACGCGCTTCCCCAGCGGTCCCGCGCGGCGTTCCAGTAGTTCAGCAGCAGCTTCGCAGCCTCGTCGTCGGTCAGGCGCTTAACGATCGGCTCGTTGACGACCGGCTCCAGCGACGAAACCATGCTGTGCTGCTTCATCATATGCTCCAGCTTGAGCGGCTCGCCGGGCATGCGGATCATGTCCCGCCAGGGGCTCTCGCTACTGGTGTTCAGGACGTCGGTCAGGAGCGTCGCCCGCGCTCGCTGGTAGTCGCGCTCGCCCTGGCGCTCTAGAAGCGCGGCGCCTTCCTCCTCGCGCATTGAGAGGAGGTGGCGATCGACGACGTCGGTCGGCACCCCCTTATGTCGCGTGTTGATTACGTGGAAGTAGCGCATCTCCTCGTAAGCGTCGATCCCCTCGACAATTACCACTGGAAGCGGGTAGTCGGAGAGCCACTTTGCCTTATCGTGTTCCAGCGCGCGCTGGAGCCCGTACAACCTGTGCTGGCCGTCGACAATCCAGAGGGGGATGTCCGCGCCGATGCGCAGGAGGCCGGTCTCTCCGCCCCCGTTTGACCCGACGGCCGGTTCGAAGTCCAGGCGATGCGGCTGGCGGACGCACAGCACGATCGAGGTCGGCAGCATCCCCTCCTCTTCGCGCATGTAAGAGGATATCTGGCGCAGCCGGGAGGGAGTCACCGCGCGCTGGTAGCCGCGGCGGTTGTCCGCGCGATAGGTATCTGCCTGGAAGCGGCCCAGCAGCGTGTTAAGCGGCAACGCCGTAACGTAGAGGTTCACGTCAGGCCGTTTCTGCCGAAAGCGAACGGCAAACTCCTTGAGGACTGTGCCATGCGTGGCACCGGCCTCCGGCGCCGCGCGAACAGTGGTCGAGGTGGCCATAATTCTCGCCCCCTTTGCGGCTGGCTGACTTAAATATTAAACCGATTAATCCTATTGTCAATATGCAGCGAGTGACATTTATCGCTTTATCGACAAATTGTCGCTGCTAAAATGGATTTGTATGACAACGCCAGAAAGCCGTCTCCTGACCACGCAGCTCTCCGACAACGCGCGCCTGGTGCTCGAACGTCGCTACTTGGCGCGGGACGATCACGGCCACCCTCTCGAGACTCCTGAGCAGCTTTTTGCCCGTGTCGCTCGCAACATCGCGCAGGCTGAGCTCATCTACGCGCCGATCGACAAGGACGCGGCCGCCCGCTGGGAGACCCGCTTCCTCGACCTGATGACGGCGCTCGATTTCCTGCCGAACTCGCCGACCTTGATGAACGCCGGACGCGACCTTCAGCAGCTCTCCGCTTGCTTCGTATTGCCAGTCGAGGACAGCATCGAGGGCATCTTTCAGGCCATCAAGGACACCGCTCGCATCCATCAGTCCGGCGGTGGCACAGGCTTCGCCTTCTCGCGGCTCCGCCCGCAAGGCGATCGGGTGCGCTCGACCATGGGCGTAGCGTCCGGCCCGGTCTCATTCTTAAAGGTGTTCGACGCAGCGACCGAAGCGATCAAGCAAGGGGGCACCCGGCGCGGCGCCAACATGGGCATCCTCGCCGTCAACCACCCGGACATCGAGCAGTTCATCACGCTTAAGAGAGACATGCGCACGCTCGTCAACTTCAACATCTCGGTCGCGGTTACCGAGGATTTTATGCGGGCCGTCGAGAACGACGAAGAGTACGAAGTCGTGAACCCGCGCACTGGCGAGGTGACGGGCCGCCGGCGCGCGCGTCACATTTTCGACCTGATTGTGGCGAACGCCTGGCGGAACGGCGATCCAGGCATCGTCTTCATCGACCGCATCAACCGCGACAACCCCACCCCGCACCTGGGACAGATCGACGCCACGAATCCGTGTGGTGAGCAACCGTTGCTCCCATACGAGTCCTGCAACCTCGGCTCGCTTAACCTCGGCCGCTTCGTGACCGCTGAAGGGGACAAGCCTCGCTTCGATTGGGAACGCCTTGCGCGTATCATTCCTGACTGCGCCCGTTTCCTCGACGACGTGATCGACATGAACCGCTATCCGGTCGCCGAGATCGACAAGGCGACAAAGCTGACGCGCAAGATCGGCCTCGGCGTGATGGGTTGGCACGACGCGCTGATGCAGCTCGGAATCCCATACGACTCCGAAGAAGCGCTTGCTCTGGCGGAGGAGATCGCGCGCTTCATCCAGGAGAAGGCTAACGAAGCCTCGCTGGAGCTGGCACGGGAGCGCGGTGTGTTCCCGGCGTTCGAGGGCTCCCGTTACGATCCCGAGACCCCATACCGCAATGCCACGCGCACAACCGTCGCCCCGACCGGGACAATCTCGATCATCGCCGACTGCTCCTCCGGCATCGAGCCCGTCTTCGCTCTTGCCTACACCCGGCACCACTATCTCGACGCTGACGACGCCTCGAAGCTAACGACCCTGCGCGAGGCCAACCGCTACTTCCTCCAGGCTGCAAAGGACGGTGGCTTCTACAGCGAAGTGCTGGTGGACCACGTCGCCGCTGGCGGCAGCCTCGCTGAGCGAGATGAAGTGCCCGACTGGGCGAAGCGCCTCTTCGTGACCGCACACTCGATCGCTCCCGAATGGCACGTGCGTATGCAGGCGGCCTTCCAGCGTCACAACGACAACGCCGTCTCCAAGACCATCAACTTCCCGCATTCTGCCAGCGAGGCAGACGTCGCCGCGGCATACTGGCTCGCCTACCAGGAGGGCTGCAAAGGGATCACTGTGTACCGCGAAGGCTCACGCGACTTCTCTGTCCTGTCGCACACGACGGCGAACGTGAAGGGCCCCGAACAGGAAACCGCGGAGGCGCTCGACGAGATCAGCGGCACCGGCCACGCATCCGTTCGCCCTGAGCTGGCCGCAGGCCGAGTCGAAGGGCTTCGTCTCCCCCAACGACAGTTCCTCCCGGACGAGCGCAACTCGATCACCCACAAGTTTCGTGTCGGCGACCAGGAGGGCTACATCACCCTCGGCCTTTACGACGACGGCCGGCCGGGCGAGATCTTCGTCAAGATCAACAAAGAGGGCTCGACTGTCTCCGGCCTCACCGACGCCGTCGCCAAGCTGGCGTCGATCGCCCTCCAGTACGGCGTGCCGCTGGAGGAACTCGCCCCGAAGATGCGCAACACCCGCTTCGAGCCGTACGGCCCGACGGGCAACCCGGAAGTCTCCTGGGCGACCAGCGTCATCGACTACATCTTCCACTGGCTCCAGGTCCGCTTCGGTACCGAACCTCCGGCCGCTGTAGGGGCGAAAGGCCCGTCGCCCACCGCCCCCTCGACCGGCGACTCCGGCATCGGCTGCCCCGAATGCGGAGCGCTGCTTGCCTACCAGGAGGGCTGCCTGGTCTGCCGCAGCTGCGGCTACAACCGCTGCGGTTAGGTCCGCAGCCCCTCCAGCAGGCCCTCCAGCGTTGAACCGACCTCGGCGCGCGCGGCAGCGACGTCGGGCGCGCGGGCGATCACAAGTCCGGCTTCGTTGATGGCGGCGAGGAGGATGTGCGCGAGTGGGGCGACCGGTTGCTGTCTTATGAAGCCGGCGGCCATGACTGCCTTCAATCCAGCCGAGACCAGGGCCAAGCCGTAATCGTCCTCGATCGCCCGCCACTCATCCCAGCCCAGTACGGAAGGACCGTCGATCAGGACTATCTGCTGCACATCACGCTGGAGGCAGGCGTCAAGGAAGGCCGAGCAGCCCGCAAGGAGGTTTTTCCAGGCGTCTTTTTCGGGGGACGCGGCGGTTGTCATCATCGGGACCAGACCGCGCTCGACATCCTCGAATACCGCGCGGAATAAGGCGCGCTTGTCGTCAAAGTGGTGGTAGAGCGCACCGCGCGTGACGCCCGCCTCGTCCGCGATCTCCTCGATCGAGACCGCAGCAAAGCCCCGCTCGCCGAAAAGCCTCCGCGCGCCGGCGATCAACGCCGCGCTCGTCGCGGCGCGCCGCTCTTCCTGAGTTCTTCGCTTCATTTTTCAACGATAGCCCCTTGACATACATACCGTCCACATGTATGTTACCTACCAACAGTACGTATGTATGTGAGGAGGCCCGCCTTGAACACAGCCGCATACACCGCCCTTCGCAAGTCCGCTAGCACTCCGTTCGGAGAGATCGCTTACGCCGAGAAAGGCACCGGCCCGGTCGCGCTCTTCGTGCACGGCGTCCTGCTCAACGGCTACCTTTGGCGCGGCTCCATCGAAGCGCTTTCCGACATGAGGCGCTGTATCGCTGTCGACCTTCTGGGCCACGGCGCCACGAAGACTCCCCCGCACGCGGACATGTCGTTTCCAGCACAGGCGGCGATGATCGCCTCATTCCTGGATGCCCTCGGCCTCACCCAGGTCGACCTCGTCGCGAATGACAGCGGCGGAGGCATCGCTCAGATCTTCGCGGCCGAGCACCCGGACCGCATCCGTACACTGGTCCTTACGAACTGCGACACGCATGACAACTACCCCCCGAAGGCCCTCGAGCAGTTCGAGGCGATCGTGAAGGCCGGGGGCACAGGTTCGATCGGCAAGCGCATGCTCGAAGACCACGCGTTCGCCCGCCAGACATTCGCAACCGCCTACGAGGACCCCGCCATTCTGACGGACGAGAACATCGACTTCTACCTCGGCCCATTGATGGAGAGCGCCGAGTCAATCGCGAAGCTCGAGCGCTTCATCCTCTCGATGGACAACACGAACAACGTGCGTGTCCAACCCAAGCTCAGGCAGCTGACGGCGCCGACTTTGATCATCTGGGCCACGGACGACGTTTTCTTCGACGTCAAGTGGGCCTACTGGCTGAAGCAGACATTCCCCGGTGCCCGCGAGGTGATCGAGGTGCCGGGAGCGCGCATTTTCTTCCCCGAAGAACGCGCCGGGTGGTTCGCCCACAAGATGCGGGAGTTCTGGGCTGCCGAGGTGACGGTGCCCTCCAAGTAACGTGGCGAGACGCGAGTAATCTAGCATACCGTTCCCGTGAGCCGTATACTGGCCGCGCGACGCCCAGCCGGGCGTAAGAGGGAGGCCCTTTGCCCGAGATCCCCATCACCCTCGAGCCCATCGATTCCGTCACCATCACAACGCTCGTCGACAACTACGTCGACATACTCTTGACGGACCAGGGGCCGGCGAAGCGCCTCGGCCTGCCAACGGCCGAGACGCCACGCGTAGCCGCGGCCGCCCTTGAGGAGGGACAAACCTCCGACAATCCGTTGGCTGAACACGGCTTCTCCGCGATGATCAGCGTGAATCCGCGCGGCCGCGAGCACCGCGTTTTGTTCGACACCGGCATGAGTCCGGATGGCCTCGTCGACAACATGCGCCGCCTGGGCCACTCGCCGAAGGACCTCGAGGCGATCGTCCTCAGCCACGGCCATCTCGACCACACGACCGGCATGGACGGCCTGATGCGAACGCTCGGCCGCGCGAACCTGCCGGTGTTCCTCCACCCTGAGGCTTGGAGCCGGCGGCGCCTCGTCCTTCCGGGGCGGGAGCCCTTCGAGCTGCCGACGCCCAGCAAATCAGCAATCAAAGGCGCCGGCTTCGAGATCATTGAGGAGAAACAGCCTTCGTTCCTCTTCGACGGTTCGCTTCTAATCACAGGCGAAGTCGACCGCACAACCGGCTTCGAAAAGGGGTTCCCTATCCACCAGGCCAAACGCAACGGCGATTGGCAGCCCGACCCACTTATCCTCGACGATCAGGCCGCCGTGTTGAACGTCCGCGGCAAGGGGCTCGTTATCCTGACCGGTTGCGGCCACGCCGGGATCGTCAATATCCTCCGCTATGCCCGCAGGCTCACCGGCGTCGACCGTATCTACGCCGTGGTCGGCGGCTTTCACCTTAACGGTCCTCTCTTCGAGCCGATAATCCCGCAGGTCTGCGACGCGCTCGCGGAACTAGACCCCGAGGTGATCGTTCCGGCACACTGCACAGGATGGAAAGCCGTGCACGCTCTCGCCGCGCGCTTCCCGAACGCCTTCATCCAGAACAGCGTAGGCACCCGCTTTGAACTGTAGGTCCGCATGAAAGTCCATCGCATCTCTTCAGAGTCCGCGGTTCCGGCTGGCGAGCAGTTCTTTGTAGGCGAAGTACGCGTGCAGCCCATCGTGCCAGGCAGCGAAGGCATCGAGATCATCGTCGTGCGTTTCAGCGCCGGCGCGAGGACGTACCTGCACTCCCACGGGGTGCCGCAAGTCCTGCACTGCATCGAGGGCCGCGGCATCCTGGCGACGGAAAGCGAGCGGAACGAGGTCGGCCCGGGCGACATCGTCCACGTCCCGGCCGGCGAGATGCACTGGCACGGCGCCTCCCCAGACAGCGATTTCGCCCATCTATCCATCCGCCCGCCCGGTGAGACGAACTGGACGAAGATCGACCCGCTGGCATAGTGGCACTCCGACTCTGGAATAACAAAACGAGAAAGACTGGGATCGCACGACCGAAAACGCAAAAACGAAATCCCAGATTCGCCTAGTTTAGGAGGTCCAATGAATACAGTCCTCGCGCGCTTCAACATCCTCGCTGGCAAGGAGGCGGAGGCACAGGAAGCGATCAAGAAGCAGGCCGCTTCTGTCGAGTCCGCCGAGCCGGGCGCGCTGGCGTACATATTCCACCGCAATCGCAAAAACCCGACCGAGATCACCGTCTTCGAAATCTACAAGGACGACGAAGCTTCCGCCGCCCACCGAGACGCCGAGCACATGGGGACATTTCGATCGTACTTCGGATCGTTATTCGACCCGGACACGGTCAAAATCGACCGCCTTGAGCGAATCGCCGGCTTTTCTCGGTAGGGGCGACCCTGCGTGGTCGCCCTAGACCCGCGTATCAACGCCAAGTGACCGCCCCAGGTCACGCGTGAATTCGCGCCATTCTTCCGGCTCCGCCCACCCCTCGTACCCCGAGTACGAGGTGAGCGCGATTTTCTCCTCATCCGGCCCGACGACGGCCCAGACAGTGAACGTCTCGACCGGCCCCTTCACCTCGTAGCCCAGCTCCAGGTGCCGGACTTCGTTCGTGCGGAGCGTGCGGCGCTTCCCGCCCCACAGGCGACCTCGCCAGGTGACCGTAATCTCGCCGCCCACCTCATCCAGGATCACCTGCTCCCGGCCGGCTTCATTCACCAGTCGTCCCATCTGGTCGCGTGACGGTAGATTACCGCCGCGACGCCCGCCCGGCGCGCCCTCCTCGATGACATGCAATCCGTAAGCATCGGCGATGGCGCGCGCCAGTTTTTCCGCGCAGCCACGGTCGGTCTCATTGATTGTGAGATCGCCGCCGCCCTCATACGCCGCCACGACCCGCGATAGGTTCGGCGGCAAGACCTGACCAGTCGCGGTCTGCATAGGCGCCTGCGACCAACGGTGCCACGTGACCGAGCGGACAGGCTTCAGCCGCTCGACGGCCTGCGGCTCGTCCGCATGCTTCTTGCCCCGGCGCGGGTAGTTCCGAAGCTCGCGCAGTGCCGCATCCCAGACCCAGTCACCGCAAAGAAAGTCGCCCTCGTCCGGCAGCGTCTAGTCCTCGGCCCGGCTATTCACGTCCACTGCTCACTACCTCGTACGTTTGGCGCACCCACCTCCCGTCAGGATGTGGCGCCGTCGGCACTGCGACTTCCTCGATCGTCGCAATGGTTGCGGCCGCGCCTTCTCGCACGTAGCGCTTGCAGTCATCTTCTGTCCGCCACGTCGTGATCTGGGCGAAGGCGCCGTCTTCGTTCACATCCCAGGCGTACTCGACGGAGACGAACCCCGGCGACTTCTCGAGGATGCCCTTGATCTTCGGCAGAACGCCTTCGAGCTGCGCCCCCCAACGTGCGCGGTCGGTCAGGCGAGATTTGCGGCGGAGGATCGAGACGACCATCTCGCGCCATTGTCGGTGTGCGCGACGCGAGCGGCAACTAGGCCGGCGCGTGCGAGGACCCAGAATCCAGTGCAACAACAGCCGCCATGGTTGCCGCCTTCTGGTCTCGCCCCCAGGGCGGACCGCAGTCTCGCCCAAGCTGCTGCACGAGCGCGCTCACTTCGCCCTCTGGGATCCCGGACGCCGCCGCAGCGCGGGCCGGCAGCTCCCTCTCAATCACCCCGACCGCTCGAAGGCCAATGCTCTGACTTGCCTCGATCAGGGCCTCGCGAAACAGCCATCCCTCGGCCCCATGCATCGCCGCGTGTGTAGACAGAGCCCGGGACAGCGAGGCGCCTGGCTTGCCGCCGCCCAGGACTACGCCACTCGCGACCAGTTCGAATCCGTGCGCCCTCGCGGCCGCGACCAGGCCGGTCATCGCTTCCGCCGCCAGTACCCGAGCCTCCTCAGCCGCCGCGGCGACGATCCCTTGAGCCTCGTCCGGCCCGCCGCGCTTGGCATCGTGATACGGCTCGCACGGGAGTAACGAAGAGGTAAGAAGAAGGCGCGAACGCTCTATAACAACGGGCGAACTCACCGAGCCGCCCAAACAGACCGCCATTGCCCAGCCCGAATGAGAGGAGAAGCCGATCGCAGCGGGCACAAGCCGATCAGGCGCCACGCTAGCCAGGCGCCTGCCAGCGCTCTGCTCGCCTGCGGATGTCGGGCGTGCCAAGGCCGTCCCACACGGCCCAATGGACTCGCTCGATCATGAACTCGAAGGGTACGTGGTTGCGGCTCGTCATGTTGATCTTGCGGGCCTCGATAGCTGCGAGCATGCTCGTCGCCCAGTCGTCGGAGACAACCGCGCAACCGATGATCATGAACTCCTCGTCGTCCTCGCCGAGCATAGCGTGGATGGCGCACCGGGGCTCGCGGAGCAAATTGCCGTACTTCACGGTGTGCTTGCCGACGAACGCGAGCAGACGCCCACCACCGATCAGCGGCGTGAACGGGTGCACACGCGCCGATCCATCCTTCGTCGTCGTGGCGATGTACGCAACGCCGACGCCCAGCAGGCAGGACCCGCGCTCGGCCAGCACTGGAGACGCTTCGGCGAACTCCCACCAGGTACTGATGCTTACGCCTCGTCGCTCAAGTCGATCAGGTCAAGGTCAATCGGAACGAGCCACTTCTTGCCGCGCTGGCCATAGAGCATCGTCCGTCCGAAGAGCGAGTCGTCCCGGACGAGCTGCACCACGGCATCGGCGATGTCGTCGGGGGTGGCCATTACGTCCATCTCAGGGATCCACCAATCGGCACGCTGCTGGGCCGTGAGTTGCGGGACAAATGCGAGCACTTTTTCTGTCGCTACCCAGTTTGGGGCGATGCAATTCACACGGATGTTGAGTCGCTCCTTCAAGGGCGAGAGCGTCGCCGACAGGCGCATAATGCCCGCTTTCGCGGCCGCGTACTCAGGCGAGTCGTGGGGCGTGAAGCCGACGCCGGCCATCGATGAGAGGTTCACAATGGCGCCGCCACCGCGCTCGCTCATCGAAATGATCGCTTGCTGCGTCGTCATCATCGTGCCGTAGAGGCAGACTTCGAGCGTGTGACGCCAGCTATCCGCACCAGCCTGAGGGTAGAAGGGCGGCTGTATCTCGTTCGCGGCGTTGTTCACGAGAATGTCGATGCCGCCAAACGTTTCTCGCACGAAGTAGATCATCCGGCGCACGTCCTCGTCGATGCTGACGTCGGCGCGGACTAAGGCAGCTATAGCGCCGGCGTCACCGATCATCCGGGCCGTCTCCGCGCCTTGCGCTTCGTCGATGTCGTTGACGGTGACGAGCGCGCCCTCATCGGCCAGGCGTCGGGCGATCGCCCGCCCGATGCCGTATCCAGCGCCCGTGACGAGTGCGACCTTACCGGGAATGTCCATTTGCGCTCGTATCGGGGTCGAAGATGCGCGCGGTCGCTGTCGCCGTCGCGATTAGCTCTCCGTCGCTGGTCGCGAGCATGCCCTCGAGGAAGGCGATCGAGTTCGTCTTGTGGACGAGCCTGCCTTCGGCGATTATCGGTCCGGGTCGCGCTGGTCGGACGAAGTTGACCTTCATCTCGATCGTCGGCGCGAACTGCTCGGCGGGAAGCGTCGTGAACAACGCCGGGCCCATCGCGTCGTCAAGCATCGCCGCGAGGAAGCCGCCCTGGATCGCCCCGTGCGGGTTGCCGAACTCGGGCCGGGCCGCGTACCGAACACGAACGTGGCCGGGCTCGAGGCCCAGCGCCTTCCAGCCGAGAAGCGCGGCTGCCGGCGGCATCTCGACGGTGCCGTCCGCCACCGCGCGAAGGACATCAAGACCAGTTATTGCAGTCGTTGTCGCCATCGCTCTACGCTTCCGGCTTGTATTCGATGAGCTGGCAGAAGTTCCCGTCCGGATCCTGGAAGGTGGAAATAATGC
>Ga0114129_10005397_pt1 | contig 18047 bp, 16 predicted proteins | sample RhiMetdeltSRZDD1_FD_80071 | JGI IMG/M metagenome (GOLD analysis project Ga0114129, IMG submission 80071) | Populus rhizosphere microbial communities from Tennessee, USA - Rhizosphere MetaG P. deltoides SRZDD1 (version 2) (version 2) | ecosystem: Host-associated > Plants > Roots > Rhizosphere >...
CACGTCGGTGAACCCCTGGTTGTCATCGAAGTTCACCCGATACGCGCTGATCGACCACTTCTTCGCCGGCAAGATCTCGCCCGTCGGCACGTACCACAACCCCGTGTCCCCCAGAAACGTCGTGGTCGCCGGGCGCGTATGCACCTCCTCCGACATCGACGTCGTTGACGACTGACTTGTCTGCCCGCCTGTCGGCGTCTGTGTCGTCGTCTGCGTTGCTGACTGTTGGGATCCTCCGGGCTGTCCCGTGGACTGCGTCTGAGCCGCGGCGCTGCCGGTCAGGGCACATATCAGCGCCAGGGCTACCGCTACGCGTTTACACATACGCACATGCCTCCGTGATACGAGCCGCGCGGCGATCTGCTACTCGCCGATGGCGTCAACCGAGTCCGTTGGAGCGCTGGTCATCTGCTGGTTGGTGTCCAGCGTCGGCTCGACGAGCCGTCCGCGGCCGCCGCGGCTGATCTGGCCACCCTTGCGGCCGGCCGAGCGGGCCTCGTCCGACGTCCACTCGTGTGCAGTCCCCTTCTGGTGCGCAGCGCGCCCTCCTTTGCTGGCGATCTCGCGCTGCTTTTCAGGAGACATGGAAGCAAACCCTCGACGTTCCTTTCGCTCTGCGTTCATAGTCGTCCGGTCCTTTACTCACTGATTGTGGTTAAGCTCGGTCGATCCCGCCACGCACTCACCGCACTACGTACGGCGGTGTGTCCGGCTCCGCCGGGGGATCTTGAACGGGTACTGGCTTCGGTTCGTCCGGCGGCGTTTCGGGCACATCCTGCGGGTCGCCGGGCGATTGACGTCCTCGGTCGTCGTGTGGCGTGCGCTTGTCAGTCATGCGCTTCAAACGATTCGTGGCCGGCCACCTCCTGTCGTGGCCGCGCTGCTCCAAGTGCGGGAGCAGACGCCTACCGTCGGGCTATCAATCAAACGCTGTGCCAGTAACGAGGGCGTTCTGACGCCGAGTAGCGCTCGTAAGTCACTCAAAAACGCAGGGATAGATATGAGGGCGTCGCAGACGCGTATCCAACTGAAGCAAATCCTTACACCCCGGACCGTAGACCAATACATGAGGTAGTCGGCTCGGGGAATCGTAATCGGGTAATCGGGGAACCGGGAAACGGGTAATTGAGGAATCGGGTCATCGAGCAATTGCCCGATTTGATACGATCGCACCATGGCCGAGCGCAAAGTGTTCTGCATCAAGTTTCAAAAGGAGCTGCCGGGGCTGGACACGCCTCCCTGGCCCGGGGAGCTCGGTCAGCGGATTTACGACAACATCTCCGCCGACGCCTGGAAGCTCTGGGAAGAGCGGATGAAGATGATCCTCAACGAGTACCGGCTGATGCCGTGGCAGAAAGAGGCACAGCAACTCGTTGGCAAGCACATGGAGGACTTCTTCTTCGGCGAAGGAGCCGCGCTCCCGCCCGGCTACGTCCCCCAACAGAGCAAACAGTAACGCGCCGGCTTCACGCCTGCCTTAGAGCAACCTCCCGGTCTATCTCGATCGAGAGCGCGTCGTGCGCCTCGCGCACCGCACGCTCGGCGTCTTCCGGCGTTTCGCCTCGCGCGAAGATGAATCCCAGGTAGCTGCCGGCTTCAGGCAGCGGCTCGAGGAGTTGATCGAGTTTCGCCGTGATCCGGAGGTCCACGATGCCCGGGACCACGCGTGCATCCTCTTCGCCGCGAATCGATTTCAACCGACCGCGCCGCGGGATCGGGATCATCATGACGGCTGCCGCGCGTCGCTCGCGTATCCAGCGTGCGGGTGATTCTCCCACGGCATGTTCGAGTAACAGGTGTTCGAGCGATGCCAGCTTTGGCGGCTTCGCAGCGTCCTGCGCGGGGACGAACGTGAGTACGCGCGAGCACAAGCCTCCGATCGGCCGCGCCGCGACCTCGAGGACGTAGACGCCTTTCTCGTTCACGCGGCATTCAGCGTGTATAGAACCATGACGCAGATCGAGCGCCCACGCCGCTTCCGCGACTGACGCGCTGATCTCGCGCTGGATCTGCTCGTTGGCACGGGAAGGCGTGACGTAGATCGTTTCCTCGAAAAAGGGACCGTCGAGCGGGTCGGGTTTGTCGAAGATGGCGAGCGTGCTGAGCGCGCCCTCCGTCATCAATCCTTCGAGGGCAAACTCCCGGCCTCCGATGAACTCCTCGACCAGAAGCTCGTCCTCGAGGCCCGCGCGCGCCGCGCGGATTTGCGGCCTGGCCAGCAGCGCGCGGATTCGCCAGATCGCGCCCGCGCACTCGCGCGGATTGTTCGCGCGGATCACACCGCGGCTGCCGGACAAGCCGACCGGCTTGATCACACATGGGAAGCCGATGTCGCCGGCGTGGATATCCCGTTCCGACGCGCGAATCATCCCGAATCGCGGTGACGGAAGTCCCGCGGCCGCCATGATCGCGCGCGAGCGGCGTTTATCGGCGCTTGCCATCGCTCCCGCCACGCTGTGCCAGGGAATGCCGAGTTCGTGCGCCGCGCGAGCGGCGAGCACGACCGAACGGTCGCCGACGGCGATCACGCCGTCGATCGGGCGCGTCTCCGCCTGGAGCAGGATGGCGCTCAGCGACGTCTCGAGATCGTAAAACCGTACGGGGATCGCACGGTCCTGCCACGGGTCGTCCAGCTTGTGACAGCGGTCGGTGGCAAACACCAGTTCGACGCCGAGGGCCGCAGCCGCCTCGTCAAACGCCCGAACCTGGTAGCCCGTGGTGTTGGAGAGAAGGAGAACTCTCGTCATCAGATCAGAGCTACCTGCTCTGAATTCGGCTCAGCTCAACAATACCAGGGTTCGTTGAGATACGGGACCGAGGCGCGTGAGAGCATCGGCTCGCGCCGGGGGATCGGAAGATCGGCGGCCTCGTGCGCCTGCGTCCAGACACGCGCGAACATCTCCTCGCGCGGCGCGTTGAGACGCGCGCCCACGAGCGCTTCCATCGCGCGGTGCAGCGCGTCGACGCGGGGATCGGCGTGGCGCCAGACGTGGACCAGCGACTCGCGGTCGAAGTGCGAGACCCGCGCGCGCACGTCCGCCAACTCCAGCATGCGCGAGCCCTCCGGAATCAGCAGACGGATCGCGTACTGAATGGGCGCCACCGCCGGCACCAGCCCAAGTCGATCGATCGTGTTCAACATCGACCGGTAGCCGTCGATCGTCGTCCACGGCGTGAAGGCGACGAAGGTCGGCGACAGGGTGAGGCCGATCGCGGCGCAGTCGCGGACGACCGCCTCGAAGTCCGCCGGCGTATGGCCCTTCTCGAGCCGGGCCAGCACGCCCTCGTCGAACGACTCGACGGCCGTCGTAACGAACGCGCAGCCGGTTGCGCGAAGACGCGGCAGAAGATCGCGATGCCGACGCAGGTGCTCGACTTTGATCGTGACGTCGTACGACACGCCTGGATGCTGACGAGCGAGCGCCTCCACGATGGCGATGGCGTGGCGTGGACCGTTGAAGAAGTCGGGATCGCCGAACGTGATGTGCTGGGCGCCGGCCTGTACTTGCGCCGCGATGTCGTCCATTACCACGTCGAGCGAGACGGCGCGGAAACGGCCGTCGTAGACGGGCACGATCGGGCAATGACGGCATCGGTGCTTGCAGCCGCGACTGCCCTCCGTGTAGCCGACGACTTTCCGACGGTCGCCAACCTGAAGCGAGGCATAGCGCGCGAGCGGTGGCAGACCCGAACGATCGGGTTGCTTGAAGGCGAGATGCGGAAGCGGAGCGGCTCGCACCGTCGCTTCCGTGTTCAGCGGCGTTCGCGCGACTTCCTGCTTTGGCTGGGAGATCTCCTGTGTCAGCCGAACCAGTTCCTCCTCGAACTCAGGCCCGAGGATCGTCCGCACGCCGCGCTCTCGCAGAACCGCGGCGCTGAGGAGCGCATACAACCCGTACGCGCAGACATGCGCATCGGGATTCACCTCGAGCACGCGATCGATCACCGGCAGTGCCAGGCGGGTCGCCGTGTGCATCGGCAGAAACACCGCGACGAGATTCGCGGCTCGAATGGACTCGTCGCTGACGCGCGTCCGCGTGGTGTCGACGCAGTCAACTACGTGCCCCGCTTCGCGGAGCCACGCAGCCGGCGACGCCAGGCCGAACGGCTGACGGCCCAGGTCGTAGGTGGAAATCAGCAGGACCCTTGTCACGGTCGAAGGCTCAATCGTCCATGTTAAACGTTATCGCCACTCGATGTCGGGGCCGCGATAGAAATTCACGCCCAACGCCGTCCAGCGGGAAGACTGTCCCCCGAGCCTCAGACGCGCCTTGCTCCAGTTGTGCTGGGATGCCGGCGCCCAGCCCAGGTCGGCGACCAGGGCAACCCGGGGAAACGCAAGGTACTCGACGTCGCGCATGTTCGCAACCGTCTCCGACCACAGCGGCGCTTCGATCCCGAGGATCTTTCCGGCGGTCCCTTCGAGCGATCCCGCGGGATCCCAGTCGTACGCCTGGCGCTGAGAGACGTAGCCGGCCCAGTGCAGCCCCAGGGCTGTCGCCTCGTCGTACTTCATGTCGAGATATACGCGGTTCGCAGGCGACAGGATCAGGTGCGGCGAGGCCGCGAGCTGCTCGCGTGATGCGTCGGGCCGCCAGTGCTGAACGATGGACGAGGGCAGCAGCTTCGCGGATGCAATCTCATCCCACCCGATCATTTGTTTGCCGTGCGACTGCACGATCGTTTGCACGCGTTCGATGAACTGCTTGTACTGCTCGGGCGTCAGCGTCTTCACCTCGTCGCCGCCCGCATGAAAGTACGCCCCCGGCGTCACGGCCGCGATCTCCCGCACCACATCGTCGATGAACCGATACGTGACGTCCCTTTCGACGCACAGCGCGCTGAAGCCAACCTCGGTGCCCGTGTACGGCTCCGGCGCCCTCCCCGAGCAGTTCAATTCCGCGTACGACGAGAGACCGGCATTCGTGTGCCCGGGCATGTCGATCTCCGGAACAATCGTGATGAAGTGCTGCACGGCGTAGGCCACAAGATCCGCGTACTGTTCCTGCGTATAGAAGCCTCCCGGGCCGCCGCCGACTTCCGTGCTTCCGCCGCGCTTCGTCAGCTCCGGCCACGATTTGATCTCGATTCGCCAGCCCTGATCGTCCGCCAGGTGCAGATGCAGCCGGTTGATCTTGTAGAGCGCGAGCAGATCGATGTAGCGCTTCACTTCTTCGACGGCGAAGAAGTGGCGCGCCACATCCAGCATTGCGCCACGCCAGGCGAACCGAGGTCGATCGGCAATGTGGACGGTGTCGATAGAGAACGTGCGGGGCTGAGGAAAGCTGACGGCTTCGTATTCGCACCAGTACGGCAGCATCTGCCGAAACGTCTGCATGGCGTAGAAGAGACCCGCGGCGCTCGACGCGCGCATCGTGATTTCCTTCTCCGCCACGGTGAGATCGTACGACTCGCTGTCCGCGGCCGAGGGATCGTTCGTGAGGACCAGGACGATACGCGTGCTGCTCTGTTCGTCGTTGGATGAAACAATCCCCGGACGGCTGCCGCCGACCGTGCGTCGGACGAGCTCCGCGATCTGACCGGCGATTCGCGAGACGGCCGGATCCGTCGCCGATGAGACGATGACGATGCCGGCACCGAGCGTGAAGCGTCCCGATCGAGGCTCGACGGATGCCGGCAACGGCATGATGTCGTTCCACGTCGCCGCAGGCGGCGTCCGCTGCGGCCCTTTCGCCCGCGGCCCCCGCGCGCAGGCCGTGGTCACGAGGCCGATGCACACCGTCCAGATCGCCACTCGCTTCATCTCGCCTCCTGACAAGAGCACCCATCCGCGCATAGGTTACACTCGCACGAATGACCGACCCAGCCGTCGCTTCTCCAGCCGCCGCCCGGTCCGTTCCGGCCGGAGTCCCGCCCGGTTCGGAGCGCGCGTTTTTCGGGCATCCCCGCGGCCTCGCGACGCTCTTCTTTACAGAGATGTGGGAGCGCTTCAGTTATTACGGCATGCGCGCGTTCCTGATCCTATACATGACGGCGCCCGCGGCCGCCGGCGGACTGGGATTTGCCGATGTCGACGCCGCATCGGTCTACGGAACGTACACCGGCAGCGTGTGGGGCGCCGCCATCCTCGGTGGCCTCGTCGCGGATCGGTTCCTCGGTCAGTATCGAAGCGTGCTCCTGGGCGGCATCATTATCGCCGCGGGACACTTCACGCTCGCGTTCAAGGCGCTGCCGTTCTTTTACACGGGCCTGGCGCTGATCGTCATGGGAACGGGCCTCCTCAAACCCAACGTCAGCACGCTGGTCGGGTCCCTGTACGAGCCGGGAGACACGCGCCGCGACGCAGGGTTTTCGATTTTCTACATGGGCATCAATCTCGGGGCTTTCATCGGACCGCTCATCGCGGGATGGCTGGCTCAGCGCGTCGACTGGCACCTCGGATTCGCCTGCGCCGGCATCGGGATGGTCTTCGGACTGACGCAATACGTGCTGGGCAAGAAGCACCTTCGGTCGGCGGTGACTCGCCTCGCGCAGAAACCTGACGCGACACCTGCTTCGGCGACCGTGAAAACCCCCGCCAACGGATCCGGTCTCGCCTTCACTGCGGCAGAGTGGAAGCGCATGGGCGCAATCGTGATCTTCTTCGTGGCAGCCGTCCTCTTCTGGGGCGCGTACGAGCAGGCGGGCTCGACGCTCAATCTGTTTGCCGATCGCTACACGCGGCTCGAGGTGCTGGGCTTTTCGTTTCCGTCCTCATGGTTCCAGTCCGTGCAGCCGATCTTCGTCATCCTGCTCGCGCCGGTGTTCGCGTGGACCTGGATCCGGCTGGGAAGCCGCGAACCGTCCGTTCCGGCAAAGTTCGCGATCGGCCTTCTGTTCATGGGCCTCTCGTTTCTCGTGATGGTGCCCGCAGGCGCGGCCGCGCAGAGCGGCACAGGCGTGCGCATCAGTCCCTGGTGGCTGGTCGCTTCGTACGCGATCTCCGAGTTCGGAGAGCTGTGCTTGAGCCCGGTTGGCCTCAGCGCTGTCACGAAGCTCGCACCACTGCGCATCGTCGGATTGATGATGGGCGTCTGGTTCCTCTCGAATGCATTTGGAAACAAGCTCGCCGGCTGGGCCGCAGGATTCTTCAGCACGATGCCGCTGGAGACCCTTTTCAGCATCGTCACCGGCGTGTTGCTTGCATCGTCGATCGTCATGTTCGCGCTGGTGAAGCCGATTCGCGGACTGATGGGGAATATCAAGTAGCCATGGTCCTCGAAAAATACAAACAGAAGCGGAACTTCAAGTCGACGCCAGAGCCCGCGGGCGACCTCGAGGTGGCGGCCGCGCGCGCGAAGAAGAGCCAGGGACAGGAGCCGCGCTTCTTCTGCGTGCAGAAGCACCTGGCCAGCCACCTACACTACGACTTCCGGCTCGAGCACAAGGGCGTGCTGCTGTCGTGGGCGGTGCCCAAGGGGCCTGCGCTCGACCCGAAGGTCAAGCGGCTCGCGATGATGGTCGAAGATCACCCGGTCGAGTACGGCACCTTCGAAGGGGTGATCCCGGAAGGGTACGGCGCTGGAATCGTGATGCTGTGGGATGTCGGCACGTGGACGCCGCAGGTGCCCGACATCGACGCGGCGCTGAAAAAGGGAGACCTCAAGTTCACGCTCGACGGCTACAAGTTGAAGGGATCGTGGGTGCTCGTTCGAACCGGCGGACGCTACGGCAGCGGCGGCGATCGCACGTGGCTGCTGATCAAACACCGGGACGAGTGGGCCGGCGACGTCGACATCACCGAGTTCGCCCCCAAGAGCGTCAAGAACGGCGGCGATTTCGAGGACATCCTGGCGGCCGATCGCCCCGACGTGTGGGTCTCGAACCGGCCCGCCAAGGGTGGCGAAGCGGGCGCCATGCTCGCGAAGATCATCGAACGTGCCGCAGCGCTGAAGGCCGGCAGCGCGCGACCCAAACCGAAAGCTCGCGCGACCAAGAGCAAGACGGCGAGCAAGACCGCGACAAGACGACGGACCTAGGCGTCTGCCTCCAGCTGCATCCAGCGGGCGAGCAGCTGTTCCAGCTCCTCTCCAATCGCATCAATTCGTGTGAGCACCGTGTGAATGTGATCGGCAGGTGATTTGTAGAAATCCGCCGACATGGATTCGTTCCGCAGCCTCTTCTGCTCGTCTTCCAGACTGCTGATGCGATCGGGAAGCGACTCGAGCTCGCGCCGTTCGTTGTAGGAGAGCTTGCGGGGTCTTGCGCGGATTCTTGTGGGACGTTCGACCTCCGGATCCCGGATTCCGGAGCCCGGATCCCGGTTCTCAGTTCGGTGTCGCTGTCTCAGATAATCCTCGTACCCGCCGATGTACTCGGTGACGCGGCCGTCTCCTTCGAATGCCAGCGTGCTGGTGACCACGCGATCGACGAACACCCGATCGTGGCTCACGAGCAGCACCGTGCCGGGAAACTCGCCGACGAGCTCTTCGACCAGCTCCAGCGTTTCGATATCGAGATCGTTCGTCGGCTCGTCCAGCACGAGGACATTCGCGGGCTTCGCAAAGAGACGCGCCAGGAGCAGCCGATTGCGCTCGCCGCCCGACAGCGATCGCACCGGCGACTGCGCTCGTTCGCGGGGAAACAGGAAGTCGGCCAAGTAGCCGAGGACATGCCGCGGTTGGCCGTTGATGATGACGGTGGAGTTGCCATCGTTGATCGTGTCGGCCACCGTGAGATCGGGATCGAGCTGCTCGCGCTGCTGATCGAAATAGGCAATCTGAAGCCGCGTACCGTGGCGAATCGTACCCTCGTCCGGCTCGATCTCCCCGACGAGCAGCCGCAGCAGTGTCGTTTTTCCAGAGCCGTTGGCGCCGATCAGGCCGACACGATCGCCGCGCAGAATGCGTTGCGAGTAGTCCCGGATGACTGTGACGTCCCCGTATGATTTCGACACGCCTTCTGCGTCGAAGACCAGCTTGCCTGAGGTTTGAGAGGCATCAATGCCCATCCGCACGTCGCCCTGCCGAGCGCGTCTCGATTCGCGCTCCGCGCGCAGCTTCAGGAGAGCGCGCACGCGTCCCTCGTTGCGGGTTCGCCGCGCTTTCACGCCCTGTCGCAGCCAGGCCTCTTCCTGCGCCAGCTTCTTGTCCAGCCGTTCGAGATCGCGCTCCTCGTTGTCGAGCGCAGCGGCCTTTCGCTCGACATAGTCCGAGTACGATCCTGGCCACGACGTCAGCGTTCCCCTGTCGAGCTCAGCGATCCGTGTGGCAAGGTTGGAAAGGAACGCTCGATCGTGCGTGACGAACAGCACCGCGCCCGAGAATTCCCTGAGGAACTCTTCGAGCCAGCCGATTGCATCGATGTCGAGATGGTTGGTCGGCTCATCGAGCAACAGCACGTCGGGTTGAGAGACGAGCGCCTTGGCGAGCAGGGTGCGCCGCCTCCATCCGCCCGACAACTCGCTCAGCATCCGATCCGCCGGCAACCCGAGACGCGAGATCACGAGCTCCACTTTCTGTTCGATTCGCCAGCCGTCCTCCCGCTCCAGCGTGTGCTGCAGCGTCGCGAGGCGCGTCAGCCGCGCCTCTTCGTCCGGCCGTTCGGCGAGCGCAACCGCGGCATGATGGTACGCGGCGACGAGCTCACCGAGCTGGCCAAGTCCGTCGGCGATCTCGTCGAACACACTGCGATCGCCGTCCGCCTTCGTCGCAAGGGACACTTCCTGATCGAGCCGCGCGACGCGCAGCGCTGGCGCCCGCCACACGCGTCCGGCATCCAGCGGTAGCTCGGCCGACAGCACCTTGAGCAGGCTCGACTTGCCGGTGCCGTTGCGGCCGATGAGCGCGATCCGTTCCCCTGCTTCTACTCGCAGGTCTGCATTTTCAAAAAGAGGCAGGTGACCGAACGCGAGAGAACCTTGTTGGAGATGAAGCAGAGTCACCGGGTCACATCAATCGACGGGCAAGCGCCGCCCAGACCGCGTACGCGAGCCGGCGTCGATCGTGGCGTGCGATCTCGCCGCACCAGAATTCGCCGGTGACGACCTCCGTCTCGTTCGGCATCGGCCCGATCTCCAACGGCGTTTTGTGTTCCTGCGCGTACTTCGCGAGCGTCGCCGACGACGGCCGTGTCGTGTTCACGATGACGACGTCGATCGGGCGGCCGATTGCTTCGCCAAGCAGCGCCGCAGCGGTCGCCGCGGTGAATCCCGACATGCCCCACCCTTCCGTGAGGAGGTTCGCCACGAGAATGATCGGTCCGCGAACCTGCCGCACCGCTTCCGGCGCGCCTCGCACGAGAAAGATCGGCATCAGGCTCGTGTAGAAGCTGCCGGGGCCGATGATTGCCGCTTCGAACTGCGGAATGGCGGCTTCGGTCGACGGATGCAGGTGGACTTCCGGTTCGAGCCAGAGGCGCGTGATGCCATGGCCGGCGCTCTGGCCCGCGTCCACTTCGACCTCGCCGCGCGTCCACGAGCCGTCCTGGTATTCGGCGCAGACGCTCGCCTGCTCGACGCTCACCGGCCAGACGCGGCCGGCGCAGCCGAGCAGTCCGCGAAGTCCGTCGACGGCGGCCACGAAGTCGCCGCTGTAGCGCTCCATCATCGACAGGAGCAGATTGCCGCCCGTGTGCCCGCCGAGGCGCGCATGCTCGAGCGTGGGCAGCCGCGACAGCAGCACGCGCCTGGCCTCGCGCTCGTTGCGCGCCAACGCGAGCGCGCACTTCAGGACGTCGCCCGGCGGCAGCACGCCCAGCTCGTCGCGAAGCTGCCCCGAACTTCCGCCGCTATCGAACATCGTCACGACCGCGTTCAGGGAGAGCCACGGATTCTTTTTCAAGCCCCCGAGCAGACTCGGCAGGCCCGTGCCCCCTCCGAAGCATCCGATATTCAGCGTGCGCAGTTTCATTGCCATTTGATTCTAGCAACTCCGCAATCACCAATCGGCAGTCGCCCATCGCCAATATAATTGTCTGATGGCTCGATGGACCGAATCGCAGCAAGGGGCGATCGATGCGCTGGCCCTTGACCTCGAGCGGGTGTTCGGCCCGCGCCTTCAGTCGCTCGTCGCGTATCCTGGCCACGGTGGCGACGAGACGGTGCACTCGCTCGCGCTCGTCGAAGGACTGACGTTCCACGATCTCGCGGCGTGTCTTCCGCTGGCGAACGTCTGGCACCGCCGCGGTGTGGCGGTTCCGCTGATGTTGTCGCGGAGCGAGCTCCGGCGCACGCTCGATATCTTTCCGCTCGAGTACGCGGCCATCATCGCGACCCATTCCCTCGTGCGCGGCAGCAATCCCTTCGCTGGCATCACGGTGGCCGCCGAAGATCTCCGGCGGGCGTGCGAGGCCCAGGCGAAGAGTCAACTCATCCATCTCCGAGAAGCCTTCCTCGAGTCGCACGGCGACGGCGCGTCGGTCGCGCGCCTGATCATCTCGTCGGCGACCCCGTTCCGCGCGCTTCTGACGAACATCGCGCGGCTTCCCGACGAAGACGCATCCGCCGCCGACGTCGACATGACGCAGTCCGATGAATCCCTCGCACGCATGGCCGAAACGCGCATGGGCGTGCCGTCCCGCGTCGTTCGAGACGTGCTCTCCGCATCGGTCACCGGCCAGATGACGATTGGCGAGCCGACGGCGCTTCTGTCCCGTTACATCGACGCCGCGCAGCGGGTGTGGGACTACGTAGACAGGTGGCGATAGGTCGAATGTTCAGCGTCAAGCGCGAAGCGTCAAAACGGGCCGGGCGCGCGTACGCCTTCGTGGCGCTGCTGACGTTGAGCATTTGCCATGTGGCATGGGCGAGCAGCACGCTCGAAGCGCAGCTCCCGCCGCCTCCTTCCCTGACCGCGCCGGTCAACGACTTCGCCCATGTGATCGATGACGCGAGCAACGCAGAAATGGACCGGCGCATCCGCGCCCTTCAGGAGACGACCGGCGACGTCGTCGTCGTCGCAACGGTGTCCACGTATCAGCCATACGCCGACATCAACGAGTACGCGACCAAGATGTTCGAGAACGGCGGTCGAGGGATCGGTCAGAAGGGCAAGGACAACGGCCTGTTGATTGTCGTGGCGGTCAACGATCGCAAGGTCAGGATCGAGCCGGGGTACGACGTCGAAGCCTTCATCACGGACGGGTTTGCCGGCGAAACCATTCGCAACGTCATGGCGCCCGAGTTCCGTCAGAATCGGTACGGCCAAGGTCTCCTCGCCGGCACCACGCGCATCATCAACCGGATCGCCCAAGGGCGCGGCGTCACCTTGCCGAACGTTCCGGCGGAACGCCCGGTCCGGTCGAGAGGGCGGCCTCGCATTCCGTTCTCCCTCATTATCTTCGTCATCATCCTCATCGTGGCGCTGAGCCGCGGCCGGCGGCAGCAACGGCGGCGATTCTGGGGCGGCGGTCCGTGGAGTGGATGGAACAGCGGAGTCGGACCGTTCGGCGGCGGCGGATTCGGCGGCGGTTTTGGCGGTTTCGGCGGCGGCGGTGACAGTGGGGGTGGTGGAGGATTCGGCGGCTTCGGCGGCGGGAGATCCGGCGGCGGCGGCGCGTCAGGAGGCTGGTAAGCTGAAGGGGACAACAATTTGGGAATTTGGTGATTTGATGATTTGGTGATTTCGCGATTTGGTGATTGCGGGATTTGGTGATTTTGGAGGAGCGATGCGTCGATATTCACGAACGGCGGGAGCAATCTTCCTGGTGGCTCTGTTTGCCGCCTCATCGTCTGGCTGTTCGTATAACAAGTTCACAACGCAGGAAGAAGCCATCAAGGCGCAGTGGGCGCAGGTCCAGAACCAGCTTCAACGGCGCAACGACCTGATTCCCAACCTCGTGGAGACGGTGAAGGGGTACGCGACCCACGAGGAAAGCGTCTACAAGGACATCGCCGACTCGCGGTCGAGGCTTCTCTCGGCGAAGTCTCCTGAAGAAACGATTCAGGCCGCGAATCAGCAGACCGCTGCGCTGGGCCGTCTGCTCGCGGTGGTCGAGAACTATCCGCAGCTCCGCGCGAACGAGCAGTTCAATCGTCTGATGGACGAATTGGCGGGCACCGAAAACCGTATCGCGACCGAGCGCATGCGCTACAACGAACGAATCCAGGAGTACAACACGCAGCGCCGTCGATTCCCGTCGAACGTGACCGCCAAGGTGTTCGGGTTCAAGGAATACCCGTACTTCGAGGCGCCGCCGCCCGCACAGGCAGCTCCGAAGGTGGATTTCAAGAAATAGATCGGCATGTAACAGTCCCGGAGCCTCTGTCGTAAACTCCGGCGCGTATACCCATCCGTCCTGAATCAACCCCTATAGGAGCAATGGTGTGAGCATTCGACGAACTCTCGGTCTGCGTCTCGCCGCTGGACTGCTGGCGATGGGGCTGGGCGCCCTTGGCGTTCGCGGAATTCACGCGCAGGTGGACCAGGGGGCGGCGCCGCCCAAACCCATCAACGACTCCGACGATCCGATCCTCAAGACGTACGTCTGGCGCTCGATCGGGCCCGCGAGCATCGGGGGACGCGTGGACGACATCGCGGTCGTCGAGAGCAATCCGTCGACGATCTATGTCGGCTTCGCGACCGGGGGCGTGTGGAAGACGACGAACAACGGCACCACCTGGACGCCGATCTTCGATGAGTATCCCGTCTCGTCGATTGGCGACATCGCGCTGGCGCCGTCCAATCCCGACATCATTTATATAGGGACGGGCGAAGCCAACAACCGCCAGAGCTCGTCGTTCGGCGCGGGCGTCTACAAATCGACCGATGGCGGGAAGAAGTTCGAACCCCTTGGCCTCGAGAAGACCCAGAGCATCGCGCGCATCGTCGTTCACCCCAAAGATCCGAACATCGTCTACGTTGCCGCGATCGGGCATCTGTTCGGACCCAATCCGGAGCGTGGACTCTACAAGACGATCGACGGCGGGAAAACGTGGACGAACGCCAAGTTCGTCGACAACGACACGGGGTTCACGGACCTCGTGATGGATCCGTCGAATCCAAACGTGCTCTACGCCGCGTCGTATCAGCGCCGGCGGACGCCGTGGGGCTTCAACGGCGGCGGTCCCGGAAGCGGCATCTGGAAGACGACCGACGCCGGCAAGAGCTGGACGAAGCTGACCGCCAACGGTCTGCCGACCAATCCGATCATCGGCCGCATCGGCCTCGACGTCGCGCGATCCCGGCCGCAGACGATCTACGCGTCGATTGAGGTCGGTCCCAGCGGGGGCACCGGCGCGGGCGTCAACGACGACGGCTCGCTGCAGCCGCCAGGACAGGGCCGTGGATTCGGCGCTGGCCGTGGTGGCCCGCCGCTTCCGCCCAATCCGAACAAGTCCGGCATCTGGCGATCGGACGATGGCGGAAAGACGTGGAAGTTTTTATCGAACTCGATGGATCGGCCGATGTACTACAGCCAGATTCGCGTCGATCCGACGAACCCTGACATTGCGTATCAGGGTGGCGCACCGTTCTTCAAGACAACCGACGGCGGCAAGACGTGGCGTCCGGTGCAAGGGATCGCGCACAGCGATCATCATGCGATCTGGATCAACCCGAAGAACCACGATCACCTGATGATCGGAAACGACGGCGGGATCGACGTCAGCTACGATCAGGCCGCCACGTGGGAGTACGTCAACACCGTCGCAGTCGGTCAGTTCTACAAAGTCAGCGCCGACATGCGAAAGCCCTACTACGTCTGCGGTGGTCTGCAGGACAACGGGAGCTGGTGCGGGCCAAGCGTGACGCGGAGCGCGAACGGAATCCTCAACTCCGACTGGTATCGCGTCGGCGGCGGCGATGGCTTCTACACGGCGAACGATCCCACCGACTGGTCCACCGTGTATTCGGAGTCGCAGGACGGCGCGACGAACCGTCTTGATCTCAAGGCCGGGCGCACCACGAGCATCCGGCCGCGCGGTCCCGGCCGCGGCGGCGCGCCGCAGCTGCCGCCGGCCGCCGAAAGCGTCGACCCTGAAATCCTCGCGCAGTTCGGATTCGGCCCCGCCTCCGCAAACGGCAACATCGTTCCAACGCCGCCGCAGGGGACGACCTATCGTTTCTACTGGAACACGCCGTTCATGCTGTCGTGGCACAACCCGTCGATCATCTTCCTCGGAGGCGATCGCCTGTTCCGGTCCGCCGATCGTGGCGAGACGTGGGTGGCGTCGGCGGATCTGACGAACAACGTCGGCCGGAACGATCGCCCGATCATGGGGATCGACGGCAAGGCGCCGATGGCCTCGAAGCACGACGGCGCCGCTTCGTACAGCAACATCGTGACCGTTGGCGAGTCTCCGATCGTCCCGGGTATCGTGTGGGTGGGCACGAACGACGGCAACCTGCAACTCAGTCGCGACAGCGGCGCGACGTGGACGAACGTTGTCGGCAACGTGCCGGGAGTACCGAAGGACACGCACGTGTCGCGCGTGGAGCCGTCGCACTTCGATCCGGCCACCTGCTACGTCACGTTCGACGGCCACCGCACGGACGACATGAAGCCGTACGTGTTCGTGACGCGGGACTTCGGCAAGACGTGGACGTCGCTCGCGGCGAATCTGCCCGACGGCAACGTCAACGTGATCACTGAAGACTCTCGAAACAAGAATCTGCTCTTTCTGGGAACCGAGTACAGCCTCTACGTTTCGTTGAACGGCGGCCAGGAATGGAAGCGCTTCATGACCGGCCTGCCCACCGTTCGCATCGATGACATCATCATTCACCCGCGCGAGCGCGACCTCATCGTCGGCACGCACGGGCGGAGCATCTGGATTCTCGACGACATCTCGGCGCTCGAGCAGTGGACGGACGAGGCGACCAAAGGGGACGCCTACTTGTTCGACGTCCGGCCGGGAACCGCATGGATCAACGACATCCAGAAGCAGCTGCAGGTCGGCGGCGCGAGACATTTCCGCGGCCAGAATCCGCGGCCGGGAACGTCGATCGGCTACTGGCTCAAGGGCGTGGCGTCGAACGTGAAGATCAGCGTGACGGACGTGACGGGCCGTGAAGTGCGCTCGATCGACGGGACGAAGGATGCCGGTCTGAATCGCGTGCAATGGGATCTGCGCAGCAATCCGCCGCAGCGCGGCGCGCCCCCGGCTGGCTCCAGTCCGGCGACGCCGGAACAAGCTGCCCAGGCGGCTGGCACCATTGCGCCCGTGGCCAACCCACCGGCCGCGGGACGGCAGGGTCAGGGACGCGAGGATCAGCCGCCGGCAACGCCTCCCGCGGGACGCGGCGCACAAGGCGCGCGCGGCGAGGCTCCAGCGCAACCCGCCGGCGCGGGCGGCGGCGGGGGCGGGTTCGGTGGGCGAGGCCGCGGTGCGCTCGCGCCCGCATTGCCGGCGGGCAGTTATCTGCTCAAAGTGACTGTCGATGGCAAGGTGATTGGAACGAAGACGGTTGTCATTCAGCCGGACGGCCTGTAGTGCGTCCCGCGTTTCCCCTCACACCAGGCAGCCGCGACCCTGCCAGCCGACCGCGAGGACGCTGCCCCGGTCGATCAGCGCGGGCACCATGGTTCTGCCTGTGATCCGCACCAGTCGCGCGTGCGCTTCAGGATCCTTCTCTACGTCGTACTCCACAAACGGGCGCCCCTCGCCTCGGAGCCGCTGGCGCAGCTCGGACGTGAACGGACATGACCCTGTTCCATACAGTTCGAGACTTTCAGTCATCATCGCACCACGTGAAATGGCGCCGATCAACATGTGAGAGATCGAGGCTGTCAGCATACAGCGTTTCGGCCGCCAAAAGTGGATATTGATCGTCGCCAGGTCCGGCGCTCAGGCGAGAAGGCGAGTCGTTCTGGGATTGTCTGACACACGCGCGTGTACGTTGTCCGTGACGAGATCGAGCACGGTGCGGGCGGCGCGATCGACCGCTGCCGCGATGTCGGAGCTGAGCCCGATGCCCGGCTCGAGGTTTCGCGGTTCACATCCCACGATCAGCACTCGTGGCGTGCGGCCGCCGATGGCGTGCAGCAACTGCAGAACGGCATCCGGCGTCATGGCGTGCTCGTCCGCTGCGGCGGCCCGTGCGGCACCGGCGTCCGGCTCCATGAGGACGACCGTTCCGGGTGCTGCGCCATGCGGCATCGCGTCGACGAAGATGACCTCCTCATAGCCGCCATCCAGCATCTCGCAAGCCAGATGCAGCCCGCGAGTCCCGAAGTCCGCGACTCTCACGCCGGCCGGGACCGGCATGCTCGCGAGGCGCCGCGCCACTTCCACGCCGAATCCGTCGTCGCCGAAGAAAATGTTCCCGATTCCGGCAACGAGGACCCGGCGGCCGACCGTCTGATTGTCTCGGTCCATGTCTACATCGCTCGAACACAGCCGATATTCGCGTGGCTTCGGTGTGGCGTCGGGACTGCTGCATAGCAGGTGCCACGCTGGTGCGGAGAGTCATCGCCGCGAGCGTGACGCTTCAGTCTCTCGACCGTGTACAACGCCGGACTTCCACTGTAGCGCTCCTATGCACGGGAGATCGAGCGATCTGCGCGACCATCTACCCGCGGATTGTTGAGGTTCACTTACACGCGTGCGTTACGGCCGGGGCGCGGTCACCTTGACGGTGTAGTAGACGAACGGCGCTTTCACATCTTTGAACATGTGCGGCACGCCATTGGGAATGGTGATGATGTCACCCTTCGCAACGCGCTGCTCTTTCCCGCTGGTAATCGTCTCGCCGCGTCGTTCGTCCGGCGCCGTCTCTTTGCCGTTGACGACCTCGCCGCCGGTGACGAGCGTCGCGGTTCCTTCCTGGATCCAGAAGATGTCGGTGTCGCGAGCGTGGACCTCGGCCTGGCCGTCACGATCGCGCCGGCTCGCCTGCACCTTGTAGGTGTCGGTCTCGATGAGCGGCCCTCCCTTCGTGAACGTGGCATTCACTTTCTCGGCCGGCAGATATTGAACCGCCGGCGCGGTGCGTGTCTGAGCGAATGCAGCAACGCCGACTCCAACCAACACTCCGCTCACCCACGCAACGCGTCGAAACGCAGTGGTCATTTTTGTCTCCTTTCGGTCCGAGGTCCGCCACATCCTACAACTCCGTGAGCGCCGGTCCGGGCGACGCCACGAACGCGCGACGGTGCCACGCCGGCGC
>Ga0114129_10005399_pt1 | contig 18044 bp, 18 predicted proteins | sample RhiMetdeltSRZDD1_FD_80071 | JGI IMG/M metagenome (GOLD analysis project Ga0114129, IMG submission 80071) | Populus rhizosphere microbial communities from Tennessee, USA - Rhizosphere MetaG P. deltoides SRZDD1 (version 2) (version 2) | ecosystem: Host-associated > Plants > Roots > Rhizosphere >...
AAGGGGGTGAAAGTCGTCACCTACCACCGCTCCTGGCCCAACTTCGCCGATGCATTTGGGATCGAGGTGATCGGTTACGTCGAACCAAAGCCAGGTATTCCACCGTCGCCCGCGCACACCTTGGACCTGGAGCAGGAAATGAAGCGGCAGAACGTCAAGATCGTTTTGGTCGAACCCTACTTCGATCTGAAAACGCCAAATGCGATCGGCCGCGATACGGGTGCAAAAGTCCTGGTCATGCCTCCCTCGGTCGGAGGGGTGAAAGAGATTAAAGACTACTTCCAGCTGTTTGATTACGACATCAATCTGCTGGTGAACGCGATCAAAGAAACAGGGGCGAGGTAACAATGAACGAGCTGTCGCTGGCGCAGGTCATTGATTTTCTCGCAGCGCCGTTCGTCGCGAGTCTCATCCTGACCGGTATTCACTCATACCTGGGCGTCCACGTCGTCGAGCGTGGCGTCATCTTCGTCGACCTGTCGCTCGCGCAGATTGCCGCGCTTGGGGCCACGATCGCGATCCTGCTTCCGTTTTCGGGCGGCGACCCTCACGCACCGTCGGTGTACTGGGTCAGCCTCGTGTTCACGTTCATCGGCGCCGCCATCTTCTCGATGATCCGGGGCAAGCGGGCTCGGATTCCCCAGGAAGCGATCATCGGTATCAGCTATGCCGTCGCCTCCGCTGCAGCGATCCTCGCCATGAGCAAGTCGACGTCAGAGTCCGAGCATCTGAAAGACATGCTCGTCGGGAACATCATCGCCGTGTCCTGGCACGACGTCAGGAAAACGGCGCTGCTCTATGGCGCGATTGGCATTTTTCACTACATCTTCCGGAAGCCGTTCCTCGCAATTTCGATGAACCACGATGTCGATCACGTCAACGGGCTCAACGTGCGGTGGTGGGATTTCCTCTTTTACGCGTCGTTTGGATTCGTCGTCACCTCTTCGGTGGCAATAGCCGGTGTCTTGCTCGTGTTCTGTTACCTGATTGTTCCATCGGTGGCCGCCATGCTGTTCGCGGACACCATCGGCAAACGGTTAGCAATCGGGTGGACGATGGGGACGATTGTTTCCGCTCTCGGGGTCTACCTGTCGCTTGTCCTGGATCTTCCGACCGGCGCGACGATCGTCTGTACATTCGGACTCGTACTTGTTGCGATGGCGATCCTCCGCGTGCTCGTGCCGCGGCGCTCGCCGCTCGCTGTCCGCGCGAGCCGGACGGCGTGAGCGGCCGTAACTTATAATTTTCCGGATGCAGTGTCGGAATTGCGGAACTGAGATCGCCGACAAGGCGATTGTTTGCTACCGGTGCGGCGTCGGAACGACCGAGCCCGTGAGAAGGCCGGCTCCGCTCCCGACCCGGGGGGGTGGACCGCCGCTCTGGGCAGGGATCCTTCCGCTGCTGCTGGCACTTGTCCTTCTGGCTGGCGCGCAGACGTCCGGGTATCCCCGCGAAGCACAAATCTGTGCGGCGGTGCTCGCCGCAGCTGGTATCGTGGCGGTGATCACTCGCGTCGCACGCCGCCGCTGAGTTACACTCCCCGCATGCCAGAGGCCCGACTGGAAGTCACAGACGCGCTCGGCCGGCGCGTCGTCCCGGTGGCGAAAGCGCCATTCGAGATTGGCCGCCGGGAAACCAACGACTTGCGTCTCGCCGGCAGCGAAGTATCCCGCGATCACGCCGAAATCGTCCTGGATCCCAGCGGCACGTATGTATTGAAGGACCGGGCGTCCCGGTACGGCACGTACGTGAACGGCGATCAGGTGACCGAGCATTCACTCGTCCACGGCGACCGGATTCGCCTCGGGAGAAGCGGCGGCGCCGAGATGGTCTTTCTCGTCCGCGACACGGATACCGTCGAGGAGAAATCGCCAACCACCACGGCAATCGGAGATCTGCGCCAGATTGGTGCCTTGCTGGAAGGGTTGCGCGCCCTCGGGTCGGGCCGGGTGCTCGACGACGTGCTGTCGCTGGTGCTGGATTCTGCGATCGATGTGGGGGGCGCCGAACGCGGGTTCATCATGCTGGCGAACCTCAGCGCCGAACTCGAATTCAAGATGGCCCGGGCCCGAGGACGCATCACCTTATCGGGCGGCAGCTTCGAGACGAGCAGAAAAATTCCGGAAGAGGTATATCGAACCGGCGAGGCGAAGATTGTCGCGGATCTGCTCGACTCGGGCATCGTGAATCTCCACGGCGGCACCGTCGCGCTCGGGATCCGCAACGTGTTGTGCGTTCCACTCCGGCTCGTGCGGTATCTCGATAAAGCCGAAGCCGCCGACGAACGCGACAAGCGCATTGGCGTTCTGTATCTTGACAGCCGTCAAAAAGGCACGCTCCTCTCCAGTTCGACACGCGCGGCACTTGAAACGCTCGCAACCGAAGCGGCCGTCGCGATCGAAAATGCCCGCCTCTATCGCGAAACGATGGAGAAGGCCAAGATGGAGCAGGAAATGCGGATCGCGGCGGAGATCCAGCAGGCGCTGCTCCCCAAGATGGCGCGTGCCGGCACGTTTTTCAGCGCCGCGGCGGCCTCGATTCCGTGCCGTTCCATCGGCGGCGATTTTTACGACTACGTCGATCTGCCGCACGGCGCCATGGGTTTCGCCCTCGGCGACGTGGCTGGCAAGGGCCCCCCTGCGGCACTCCTGAGCGCCATGATGCAGGGCATCTTTGCCGCGCAGGCGGCGTCAAGCGACTCGCCGTCGCAGACCATCGGTCGTGTGAACCTGGCGCTCTATCGGCGCGGCATCGAGTCACGATTCGTGACGCTGATGTATGGCGCCATGAAGCCGGACGGCCGGTTGACCTACTGCAACGCGGGGCACAACCCGCCACTCATCATCTCGCCAGGCGACTCGGCGCAGAAGGTGCGCCGCCTCGAATGCGGCGGCCCAATCGTCGGGCTGTTCGATGCCGCAACGTTCGATGAAGAGACGGTCACGCTTCAGCCCGGCGACTGGCTGATCGTGTTCAGCGACGGCGTGTCGGAAGCGATGTCGGCCAGCGGCGACGAGTACGGCGAGAATCGGATCGTGACCGTGGTCGAGCGCAACAAGGCACTCGAGCCGCGGCAATTGCTGGAAGCGCTGTTTGCCGATGTTCGCGAGTTTACCCGAGGCGCGGCGCAAAGCGACGATATCACCGCGATGGTGTTGCGGTACGGGGTCTGAAGTGCAGGCGCTTCTGCGGCGGCAGCGGATTGCGGTAGCGGTCTGGATTGTCCTCGCGGTCGCCCTGTGGAACGGCATCTTTGAAATGATGGTCGTGCGCGGTGTGAAAGAGTACCTGTTTCGTGCGGCGCAGCACGAGGCAGGCCGAAGACCCTTCACACCGATTGCAGAGGTGATGGATCCCGCGATCTTCCACGCCACATGGGTGGCCACGCTGTGGACATCCATCGTACTGCTTGCGGCGCTCCTGACGATTCGCGCGTTTCATGCACCCGCTCATTCACGACTGGAATCGAACGGCTGATCACCCGCGCCGGACCGTCATGCTCGATGACGAGACGCTGCGCGATGGGTTGCAGTCCCCCTCCGTCAGGTGCCCGACCATCGAGCAGAAGATCGAAATCCTTCACTTGATCGATCGCCTGGGTATCGACACGGCCGATATCGGTTTGCCCGGGGCAGGACCGCACGTCGTCCGCGATGTCGAGCGGCTGGCGCGCGAGATCGTTTCGCAGAAACTCGGCGTCAAGGCGAATTGCGCGGCGCGGACGGTCATTGCCGACATCAGGCCAGTCGCAGAAATCTCGCAACGCACTGGGTTGGCAATCGAGTGCTGCGCGTTCATCGGCTCCAGCCCTGTGCGTCAATACGCGGAAGGGTGGACCATCGACCAGCTGCTTCGACTAACGGAAGAGGCCATCACGTTTGCCGTGCGCGAAGGCCTCACCGTCATGTACGTGACTGAGGACACGACCCGCGCCGATCCCGACACGCTTCGACGGTTGTACTCGACCGCTATTCGCGCGGGCGCGTCACGTGTGTGCGTGTCCGACACCGTCGGGCATGCAACCCCGGAGGGCGCGGCGGCGGTCGTCCGCTTTATCGCCGGGGTTGTCGAAGAATGTGGTGGCGGCGTTGGCGTCGACTGGCACGGGCATCGTGATCGCGATTTTGCGGTCAGCAACTCACTGGCGGCGCTGGAGGCTGGGGCAACGCGTCTGCACGGCGCCGCGATCGGCATTGGCGAGCGCGTGGGGAACACGCCCATGGACACGCTGCTCGTCAATCTCGTGTTGATGGGTTATCTCGATCGCGATCTCTCGGCCCTGGTCGAGTATTGCGACGCCGTCTCGAAGGCCACCGGCGTGCCGATCCCTCCGAACTATCCCATCGTCGGCAAGGACGCATTCCGTACGGCGACCGGTGTGCATGCGGCGGCGATTGTGAAAGCGGTGCGGAAGAACGACCACGACCTTGTCGATGCGGTGTATTCCGGAGTTCCCGCCGCGCTGGTTGGTCGGCAACAGGAAGTCGACGTCGGACCCATGTCGGGACGGTCGAATGTGATCTTCTGGCTCGAGAAACGTGGCCTCACTGCCAGTGATGACGTCGTCGATCGGATTCTCGCGGAGGCCAAGAAGTCCGATGCGGTGCTGAGTGAGGACACGATCAAGGCTGTCTTGCGCGGTTGATGGATGGAGATCGGCGCCGGTACGCTCACCGCTCTTTATCTCTTTGATGTCGCCGAACACATCGATCTGGCACGTTTGCGACCGATCATTGGCACAGCCTCCGAGGCGCGCCTGACGTCGAAGGCGGCCGCATCTGCCTACCTTCGTTACCACACGCCGCCGCTTGTCGCCGACGGAGAGACACTCGGGTTCACCGCGATCGACGGGTTCCGGGCGCGACTCAAGTTCTTCGACTACGGCGTGATCTCACTCGCGCTGACGCGCACGTTTCGCGGGTCGTGGGCCGATCTGGTCGAGAGCAGCCATCGCTATATCGAGAACGCGTCGCTCGAAGCGCAATCGGAAGCTGCCGTTCGGACCATCCTCGAACGATGTCAAGCCGCGGTCACGCGGGCGCGTGCCACGTTTCTTTCGGAAGACTACCTGGTCGTCGCTGTCCATCAACTCGACGGTGCCGGGCTGGCGAGCGAACTCGTCGACGCGCACGGTGGGCAGATCGCGCAGCTGCTGCGTGGTGAGACACAGCCTCTCAGTTCGCAGGAGCAGGAGGAGGTTCTTCGCGTCCGACTGTCGTATCTCGCCACCGATCTCGTCGTGCCGACGTGGAATGCCGCATTCGTCTACGACACCGAACCTGGCGCCGCGGCGACGCTGGAGCTCCTCGAGTTCGCCAACTCGCAGCTGCTCGAATTTCGCTATCACGACGCGCTCCTCGATGCCGAACTGGCCGGCATCTATCCGCAGCTTCAGCGCACGAGCTGGTGGAACAACCTGATGGGACGCGGCACGGCACGGGCGGCCACCCAGCTGCATTCACTCTTCATCGACATCAACGAGATCACCGATCGGACCGAAAACGCGCTGAAGATCGTCGGCGACATCTACGCGGCCCGCTTACTGGCGCTGGTGAGCGCACGCTTGGGCATCGCGCGCTGGAAGGCGAGCGTCGAGGACAAGCTGGAGACGCTCGATGACATTTACCGCTTCGCCGTGGAGCAGGTCGCCATCTCGCGCGGGCAATTCCTCGAACTCACGGTCGTCCTGATCCTGATCCTTGAACTCGTGTTGTTCATGGTGGGCATCATGAAGTAAAGAGCGAGAGAGTTGATCTTAATCAGCATCCTTCACTGTCACGCTGCATCCGTACCAAGAGATCGGAAAGGAGAAAGGAGAAGGGAGAACAAAAGCTAATCTCTCTTCTCTTTTCTCTTTTCTCCTTTTCTGTCTCTTAAGACAGGAATGCAGCCGTGACTGTGGTTGATGTTGATTGAGGTGTCAGCGGCGACTGCGCGCGTCGACCGTTTCGAGCGCGGGCAGCGCCGCTAGGAGTACGTCGCCAACAGCTTGCAGGCTCGATGCTGCGACATTTTCGAGCGTGTCGTACTGGGTATGCCAGAACCGCGACGTCACGTCAGGGTATTCAAGATCGATGATGTCGACCGAGGGGACGCCGGCCGCAAGGAACTCGATGTGATCGTCCTCGATCGGCGTGATCTCGGACACGAACTCGCGGCGGCTCAGCTTCGCTGCCGCCGCCCAGATCGCCTCGGTCAGCGCCGGCGTCGAGTTCGCTTCGCGCTTGATCACCAGGTTGCGGTCGCCAATCATGTCCACGAGGATAAACGCCCGGATGTTGCCAAGCGTCCCGTTTTGCCGCGCAGCCTCGACGTAGTGCCGGCTGCCGTAGGTGTGATCGGTCCCCTGCCATTCGCCAACAGCCTCTTCGCCGTCAAGGAACAACAGTTCGATCTGCACCCGGTTCGGCCGTCCTTTCAGCGAGCGCCCAAGCTCGATGAGGAACGCCGCGCTCGATCCGCCGTCGTTGGCGCCGACGAATGTGAACTCCTTCAACAGTTTCGTGTCGTAGTGGCCGCCGATGACGAGCCGATCGGTTGACTTCGCAGCGTCGGCCGCCGGGAATGTCGCTCTCAGGTTCACCATTTTCACGCGACCATTCGGCGTCATCGCGTCGAACGGCTGCTCCTCGACGGTGATGCCAAGCGCCTGAAGCTCTTTGCGGATGTAGTCGCGGGCGGACTGCGCGCCGGGCGTACCGGCGACGCGCGGCCCAATGGCGACCAGCTGACGGACGTCTTCGAACGCGCGCTGGCCGTTGAATTTCGGAGTTGCCGGCTGTGCCGCCTGCAGGCACGCAACCGAGGCCAGAATCGGGATCAGAGAACCGAGGAGTTTACGCATGAGCGCCGCTCAGCGTCTCTTCTCCCGGCTCACATACTCGCGTTTCTGCGGCCCGGAATAGATCTGCCTCGGGCGGGCGATCTTCTGTTCGGGGTCGGTCAGCATCTCTTCCCACTGCGCGATCCATCCGGCCGTCCGCGGAATCGCAAACAACACCGGGAAGATCGACACGGGAAACCCCATCGCCTGGTAGATCAGCCCTGAATAGAAGTCGACATTCGGGTAGAGCTTCCGCGAAATGAAATAGTCGTCAGACAGCGCGATCCGTTCCAGTTCCAGCGCAATGTTCAAAAGTGGATTGCGTCCCGTCACCTCGAAGACCAGATCCGCAATTCGTTTAATGATCGTTGCCCGCGGATCGTACGACTTGTAGACGCGATGACCGAACCCCATCAACCGGCCTTCTCCGGCCTTGACCCGCTTGATGAAGGCCGGGACTTTGTCGAGCGATCCGATTTCGGTCAGCATCCTCAGCACGGCTTCATTCGCGCCGCCGTGCAGTGGTCCATACAGTGCGGCCGCCGCGCCGGCCAGCGACGAGTAGGGATCGGCATGCGAGCTGCCAATACCGCGCATTGCATGGGTACTGCAGTTCTGTTCGTGATCGGCATGCAGGATGAACAGCACGTCGAGCGCTCGCTCGAGGACCGGGTGCGACTTGTACGTCGGTTCGGTCATCCTGAAGAGCATGTTCAGAAAATTGCCGGCAAAACTCAGCTCGTTATCCGGCAGCACGTACGGCCGGCCAATCGTGTGCCGGAACACATACGCGGCGATGCTCGGCACTTTGGCAATGAGCCGAATCGTCTGCAGTCTTCGCGACGCCGGATCGAAGATGTTCTTGGCGTCGGGATAAAACGTCGAGAGCGCGCCGACCGCGCTCAGGAACATGCCCATCGGGTGAGCGTCGTAGCGAAACCCCTCGAGAAACTTCTTGATGTTCTCGTGGAGCATCGTGTGTCGGGTGATTTGCTGCGTCCACTGCTCGAATTGCGCGACGGTCGGCAGTTCGCCGAAGAGGAGCAGATAGGCCGTCTCGAGGTAGTCGCTGTGTTCGGCCAGTTGCTCGATCGGGTAGCCGCGGTACATCAGGATGCCGCGGTCGCCGTCGATAAACGTGATCTTGCTGCGACATGCGGCGGTGTTCGTGAACGCCGGATCGTAGGTCATCATCCCGAACTCGTCCGGGTTGACTTTGATCTGGCGAAGATCCATCGCGCGAATGGTGTTGTCCTGGATCGGGATCTCGTACGTCTTGCCGGTTCGATTGTCGGTGATGCTCAGCGTGTCGGCCATGTTTACTCGGCGTCCTCGTCGTCAACAGGCAACGGCGGTCCCGGAACCCGGTAGTCACCCGAGATCCACCGTCCGAGATCGGCGAGCTTGCAGCGCTCGCTGCAGAACGGCCGCCAGGCGGGGTCGACCGGCCGCCGGCGGCAGTACGCGCACACCGATTGTGGCTGCACCATGTGCAACCTGCCTATTGTATCTGATGACTTCGGTGCAGGCCGCTTTCGAACTCCCGGCGGCCGAGTCCGTTTTTGAGTTTCCGGTTTTGCGTTCTAACGGATGATCGTTAGGTTCTAGAGATTAGGTTCGTTGATGTGATGCCGCACGTCTTTGGCGAGCACCATGAAGATGACGTCCTCGGCGATGTTCGTGGCGTGGTCGCCGATTCGCTCGAGGTGACGCGAAATGAGAATCAGGTCGAGCGCCGGCTCGATCGTCGCCGGATCCTTCAACATGAAATCGAGCAGTTCGCGGAAGACCTGTGTCTTCAGTGCGTCGAGTTCATCGTCGGCATCGAGCACTCGCTGCGCCAGTGCCGTGTCGCGTCGGACGTATGCGTCCAGTGCATCCCGCAGCATGGACTGTGCGAGCGACGCCATCCGGGGAATGTCGATGAGTTCCTTCACCGGCGCGTGACGCATGTAGCGGGCGACGGCTTCGGCGATGTTGATCGCGAGATCGCCGACCCGTTCAAGATCGGTGTTGATCTTGACCGCTGACACGATCGCCCGCAGATCCACCGCCATCGGCTGATGAAGCGCCAGGAGCGTGAAACAGCGGTTGTCGATTTCGATGTGCAGCTGGTTGATCGGGCGATCGCCGTCGATGACGCGCGCAATCGCATCGATGTCGCGCCGGACCAGGCCCTCGACCGCGGTTCGCACGCGATCCTCGGCAAGGCCGCCCATCTCGAGCAGTCGGGTCTTGAGCTGCTCGAGATCGGCCTGAAAGTGTCGCGTGCTGGTTTCTGACATACCTAAGAGAACTGACTGCAAGGATCCGGTCGTTAGACCCCGGCGCCATTATCCAAATCGTCCTGTTACGTAATCTTCGGTCAGTTTCTCCGCGGGATTCGTGAAGATGCGCTCGGTTGGCGCGTACTCAACGAGTTTTCCCAGCCAGAAAAACGCCGTCCGATCTGACACTCGTGCCGCCTGCTGCATGTTATGCGTGACGATCACGATCGTATACGTGGATTTCAATTGATACACCAGCTCTTCGATCCGCTGCGTCGCGATCGGATCGAGGGCGGATGCCGGTTCGTCCATCAGCAGGATCTCCGGCTGAATGGCTAGCGCGCGCGCAATACACAGGCGCTGCTGTTGTCCTCCAGACAGGGCGAGTGCTGAATCGTGCAACCTGTCCTTCACTTCGTCCCAGAGCGCTGCCGCTTTCAGGCTTTCCTCGACGCGCGCCTGGAGCGCCGCGCGACCGCGCGCCAGCCCATTGATGCGAAGTCCGTACGCGACGTTGTCGAAAATCGTTTTCGGGAACGGGTTGGATTTCTGAAAGACCATTCCCACGCGCCGTCGGAGCGCGACCACATCAGTCGACGGACTATAAATATCCGTGCCGTCGATGAGGACGTTTCCTTCCACCCGGGCACCCGCAATAATGTCGTTCATGCGGTTGAGGGTTCGCAGAAACGTACTCTTGCCGCACCCGGAAGGCCCGATGAATGCCGTCACCACGTTCGGTTGAATGCCCAGCGAGATGTCTTCGAGCGCCCGCTTATGGCCGTAGTAGAAGTTCAGATTCCGAACATCAATTTGCGGCGGAAGATCCGTCGTCCTGGCAACGTCGGTGGAGTGGACCGAAACCTGCGGGATGGGTGATTGTACAGGAGACATGCCGACACCTAAGAGTATCGGCCGGCCGTTTCACGCGAATTTCCTGGTTGTAAATTTCATGTAACGGACGCGCTTGCCGGCTGCGAGCTGGCGTCCGAATCCGCTAGAAATGCTCCAATTTGGCGCCGGAGTTCGTCCTGGATGACTTCCACCTTGCGTTTCGCGTCCAGTACGCGAAACCCGAACTCATCGGCCATCGAGTTGTACTCGCGCAGCAACGAGCGCTGGTAGGCACGGAAGCTCTCGTAGATGTCGTCGCCGAGCTTCATATCCATCCCCGATTCCCAGAAGTCCATCCCGCGGGACTGCAGGACGCGCCGAATCAGTGCCTTCTCGTCGATCTTGAGATAAAAAACCAGGTGGGGCGCGATTCCGAATCCGTACAGGTTACGCATCCACGTCCTGTCGACACCACGAACGCCGGCGCGCGCCATTGCCGTGAATATGTAGCGGTCTGATAGGACGATGAACCCCGCCTTGAGCGCCGGGATGATTTCCTTTTCGAGCCGGTCCGCGAAGTCCGTCGCATACAACAGCACGAACGTCAACTTGTTCAGCGTGTTACTCGCTTTCGCGAGTTCGATGGTCGGCTGCATCAGTTCGGAACGGGTCCATCCGGTCTCGATGACGCCGTACCCCTGCACCTCGAGCCATTCGCGCAGCAAGCGGATCTGAGTCGAACGACCGACGCCGTCGGTTCCTTCGATCGCGATGAGCTTCCCGGGATACCCGTCGATCGGGAGATATGGGATGCCGTTGCCGTAGTAGCAGCCGGGCCGAATGAGAGATTCAGCGTCAGGCGAGTTGTTCGTCAAGCTGTTCATTGGTTTCCTCGATCGCCAGGTGCTGCGACACCAGCCTGCGGAACGTACGCTGCTGTTCGGTAATGCTACCGACTGCGTTGACGACGCTCAAGCCGAATTCCTCGACCAGCCGGTCGTACTCGTCGAGCACCTTGCCCTGGAAGATGCGGAAGCTCTCAATCGCGTTCGAGCTCCACCCCATGTCCAGTCCCGCCTCGTAGAACTTCAGCTTCACGCGCCGAGCCATGAGCCGGTCAGTCGACACTTCGATCGGGACACGGAAGTAAACCGCGAGATCGGGTTTCACGGCGAAGCTGTAAAGTTCGCGGACCCAGCGCCGGTCGACACCGCGCGCAGCGTCACGAGCGAATGCGGTATATGCGTATCGATCCGCGAGCACGATCATGCCCGCCTTCAGTGGCGGAACGATGTTGTAGAGGAGACGATCGGCGAAGTCGGTCGCGTGGAGCAGGCTGAAGGTCATCGGCGTGAGGGAATTCTTCTTCTTTCCCGTCTTCGTCGCGGCCTTCACGAGCGCCGACGAGTTCCATTCTGTCAGGACGACAGGATGTCCCGCCGCGCTAAGCCATTTTGCGAGCAGCGCGAGTTGTGTGGTTTTTCCTGACCCGTCGATTCCCTCGACCACGAACAGCTTTCCCGGGTAATCGTGCGGCGTCGTCAGGTTGTTCAGCATGTGATGGTTGATCCTTGTACGCGCCTGAGACTTCGAAACGAATCGGCAGCGCCAGCTCCTGTTCGAGCGGGGCAACGTGACGATGGGCGGCCCACAGTTCGAGTTCCGCGTCGCCGTTGGCCCGCAGCCGGGCGAGATAATCGTCGCCCCGGGGGAACAGATCGATGCCGGCAAGCGCCTGCGCGTGACTGCGATCGAGCCCTTCGGCGAGTCTCACAATCGCTGAGAGCACGCGCACCGTCGTGCGAAGACTGCCGTTGAGGTCCCCGTATCCCTCGTGGGATTTCTTCGGTGTCGCCTGGCGATGGTACCGCGCGATCAGCGCGATGACCTCGATTTCCTGCGGATCGAAACCCCGCAGATCTCCATTCTTGATCAAGTAATACGAATGGCGATGATGCCGATCGTAGCTGATGTGTACGCCAATGTCATGCAGCAGGGCCGCATATTCCAGCCACTCGCGCTCGCGATCGCCAAGGCCGTGCACACTGCGTGTTTGATCGAAAATGCTGAGCGCAAGGCGCGCGACCTGCTGCGCATGTTCGGACCAGTAGCCACAGCGTTCTCCCAATTCGACGATGCTGCGGCGGCGAACGTCGGGATAGCGCTCGACCTTGCGGATGCGGGCGCTGTTGCGGTGGATGTAGTCGAGGACGAGCCCTTCACGCAGTGCCAGATCGCAGAGCGTCAAGTGTTCGGTGCCGAGGCCGCGCAGGATCGTGTCGAGGAGAACCGATCCGCCAACGCTGAGATCCGCTCGTCGCGGGTCCATTCCCGGCATGTTCAGCCGCTCTTCGATATCCACTTCCACGAGCCGCTTCCGCAAGCGATGGATCGCCTTCGCACTGACCCGCTGATTCCTGATGTCCTGCGGCGGTGTGCCTTTCTCGTCGGCAATCGCGAGAGCACCGAGACTGAGAATGGTTCCCGATGTCCCGATCACACGATCGAAACCGGCTTGCGCGATCTGTTCGAGGTACGCGCCCATTTCTTTGTTGAGATGTTTGACCAGCCGGCGCTCGTCGTGCGACGACAAAGGGTCGGTCTTGACGAACCGCTCCGTGAGACGGATGACGCCGGTCTTGAAGCTCTTGCCGAGCGTCAGGTGCGTCGCGGTGCCGAGCGTCACTTCGACACTGCCGCCGCCGATGTCGATCACGACGGCGGTGCTGCCTCCGACGTCGACCCCGTATCCGGCCGCAAGGTGAATCAGCCGCGCTTCCTCGGTCCCCGAAATGACCTTGATCCGAATGCCTGTTTGTCGCCCTACCTCGGCAATGAAGTCTCCGCCATTCTCGGCTTCACGGGTGGCGCTGGTCGCCGACGCGATAATTTCGTCAACCTTGTTCGATTCGGCCAGGCGCTTGAACTTGGCGAGCGTCTGCATGGCGGCCGCCATGGCGGAATCGGTCAGGTTTCTGCCGTCCAGTCCGCCAGCCCCGAGGCGGACCATATCCTTTTCGCGGTCAATAACTTCGAAGGAAAGGTCGGGGCGAACCTTGACCACGATCATGTGGATCGAGTTGGTCCCGATGTCGATGGCAGCAATGCGCATGCGGTGGGGAGCAGCTCAACCGGTCCGCCTCTTGCTTGTTACACGGCGGATATATACTTGCGGACTCGGCAGCAAATGAAAGGTTCGATTGGTCGCCATCCTACCATGAACACTCGCGCTCCCCGTGTAACGACAGTGCTACTTCAGCGGCTTGCCCGAGGCCTGAAACGACACTTGCCTCAAGCAGTTGCGGGCAACGATCTGGGGGTTCACCAGGCACGCGTGGCATCACGGCGCCTGCGCGAGGCGGTGCCGGTGCTGGCGACAGGCCTCTCGGGCAGCAAGGCCGGCAAGGCGCAGCGAAAGATCCGCCGCTTGACGCGCGCGCTTGGCAGCGTTCGAGAACTCGACGTCACGGTTCAGCTATTGGATGAGCTGGCACGCTCGCCCTATGTGTCGCGCGACGCCGTCGAAGACGTGCGGGCGCGCGTCATGAAAGAGCGCGACGCGAAACGCAAGACGATGATCGAGCGGCTTGAAGACGTGAAGGTCGACAAGCTCGATCGGCGGCTGGCATCCGTCGGGACTGCACTGAACGAGGCGACGTCGGAACCGTGGCGTAAGGCGCTTGCAGCGCGGCTGCTGCGACGATCGCGGCATCTCACGCTGGCGATGAGCGAGGCTGGTCAGATGTACGCGCCCGAGCGACTGCACGCGGTGCGGATTGCGGCGAAAAAACTGCGTTACGGTCTGGAACTTGCCGCCGGCAGCGGATTGAAGCAGGCGGCCCCTCACGTGCGCACGATCAAGCGCGCTCAGGAATTGCTTGGCAAACTTCACGACCTGCAGGTCCTGCAGACCCATGTGGCAGCGGTGCAGGCGGAGCCGCGGACAGGTCGTTCCCAGTCGCGCGCGGCCCTGGAAAACCTCGCGCGGCAGATCGAAGATCAGTGCCGCCTCCTGCACGGTCGCTACGTCGCCTCCGCAGGGACATTGCGCGAGGCGGCCATCGCGGTGCGCAAAGTGATTGTCCCGCAGCTTGCGCATCCGCTGCGGCGCGCGCGCTCGATCAAGATGACACTTTCGCCGCCGGCCGTCACCCGGGCCGCCGCAGGAGATCGCTGAGCGTGGCGACGTTGGAGCTCTATTTGATTCGACATGGCGTCGCGGCCGAACGCGGCGAAGACTTTCCCGACGATTCGAAGCGGCCACTGACCAACGCCGGCATCTCCCGATTACGGAAAGAAGCGAAGGCGCTCGATGGGCTCGGCGTGGCGTTCGATCACATCATTACCAGCCCGCTGGTGCGCACGAAACAGACCGCCGACATTTTTGCGGAGGCGTTGAAGTCAAAGCCGTCGGTGTCGCAGAGCGACGCGCTCGCGCCCGCGGGCACCTCGACCGCCGTCGTCCAGGAGCTGGCGAAACACATGCGCAAAGGGCGCATTGCGCTGGTCGGTCACGAGCCGAACATCGGCGAACTGGCGGCGCGCCTGATTGGCGCCCGGATGCCGTTTGAGTTCAAGAAGGGGGCGATCTGCCGGATCGATTTCGAGGTATTTCCCCCCAAGGGGATGGGCCAGCTGCGATGGTTCGTGACTCCGCGCATGCTTCGCGAACTCGCCTGAAATGGGCGGTTCACCCCGCCGCCTGTCCCTGATCGCGTCCAGACGTCCCGTAACCGCACAACTCTAAACCAGTTGCCCACAAACACCGTCTAAGCTCGCCGAGGTGCCGGAGTGGAGGCCGGCAGCTCGTTCCATCCAGGATGAGGGCCTCGTCCCACCCGCGGAGGTCCCGATGCGAGCTCTCTCGAGCGTTCTCGCGTGTGCGCTGGTTCTGATCTTTGCGCGGCCGGCGAATCCGGCGAGCGAGTTCGCGCCCATGACGGAGTCGGAGGCCCGCGCTGTCATGGCGGCGGCGGATCGTCACGTTCGCGCCGCTGACACGGCGATGGCCGACGTCATCACGTCGGGGCTGCGACGGTCGGGCACGTTCGCACATCTCGTGCTGGCGTTGAACCGGAGTGACGTGATCGTCTACATCGAGAGCGGTCGGGTCCTGCCGACGTCGATTGTGGGTCGATTGCTCCTGGCGGCAGGTCCTGAAGGCACGCGATACCTGCGCATCCAGGTGAGCGGGCATCCGAGATCGAACGACATGATCGCGCTCGTCGGTCACGAACTGCGACATGCGCTCGAAGTCGCGGAATCCCCCGAAGTTCGCGACGAAGCCGGTTTGATCGCGTTGTACCAGCGCATCGGCCACCCGACCAGCACCGGCGCGATGCATCAGTACGACACGCTCGCGGCTCAGGATACCGGGCGACGGGTCAAGGCTGAGCTCAAAGGGTGAATACTGAAAATGCTGATTGCTGATTTTGATTGCTGATTGAAGAGCTCGCCGTTTTTTCAATCAACAATCAGCAATTCACAATCAGCAATTTCAGATTACACCGCGACTCCCGCCCTTACCTGAGCTCCCTTCGGCACGATGATGATGCCGTTGCGGATGTAGAAGCCGTCACCGTCGGCATGCTCGACGCCGGCATCGTTGACGAGGCGGACCCCATCGGCAATCCGCGCGTTCTTGTCGACGATCACTCGATCGAGCAGGACGTCGCGGCCGATCCCGAGCGCGAGCGACGTTGCCGCAACTTCCTCCTCGTAAAAGTCCGCGCCGAGCAGGACGGATCGTGTAATGCGTGCGCCGTCTGCGATACGCGTGCGGATGCCGACCACCGACTCGCGAATCTCACAGCGATCCAGATAACAACCCTCAGCCACGATCGAGGCATCGATTCGGCAGTCATACGTGCGCGTGCCCGGAAGAAAGCGCGCGTGTGTGTAGATCGGACGTCGCGGGTGGAAGAAATCGAACGGCGCCTCGCGCTCGGTGAGCTGAATGTTCGCGCGGTAGAACGCATCGATCGTTCCGACGTCGGCCCAGTAGCCACGGAAGACATACGGATTCACGACGTGATTGGAGAGCGCCTTGGGAATGATCTCCTTGCCGAAGTCGATGCCGGGCTGATCGAGAATCTCGAGCAGCACCTCGCGCGCGAAAACGTAAATTCCCATTGACGCGACGAACGGTTTCTCCGCCGTGACACCTCCGGTCATCAGCGACCCAGGCGAAACGCTGCTGTGGATTTCGGTCAACCGTTCGGCTTTTGGTTTTTCCTCGAACCCGCCGATTTGTCCGCGTTCGTCGAACCGGAAGATCCCCATCTCGGTCGCATCGGCGGGCGTGACTGGCTGCGCGGCGATCGTGATGTCGGCGCGGGTCTCGATGTGCGAGTCGATGAGCTCGGTGAAGTCCATCCGATACAGGTGATCGCCCGCCAGTATCAGGTAGTGTTCGGCATCATGACCGACGAAATGCCGGGCGGCTTGCCGCACCGCATCGGCGGTTCCCTGAAACCAATCAGAGCTCTCGGGAGTTTGTTCAGCCGCGAGCACCTCGACGAATCCGTCGGAGAACATGTCGAGTCGATACGTCTGCGCGATGTGGCGATTGAGCGATGCCGAGTTGAACTGTGTCAAGACGAAGATGCGTTTCAACCCTGCATGCAGACAGTTGCTGATCGGAATGTCGATCAATCGATATTTCCCACCGAGCGGCACGGCAGGTTTCGATCGCATATGCGTGAGCGGAAACAGCCGGGTTCCGCGGCCGCCACCGAGGATCAACGTGAGGACGTCGTTCATGCTTCCATCTTAATCGTTCCGCCCCACCCAGCCATCTGATAGAGCCGCAAACACTTGTCGTCGTTAACGATCTATTTACATGCTGTTTACACCGAGTAGAGGGCCCTCTGGAGTACAAGATCCGTAAATAGCGGTAAGCTTGTTTGGAATCGACTACATGATGTTCAACACAGAACTCAGCTACGCAGGTCACAGCCGGCGCTTCGTCCTTGGACACCTGCCGGTCGGCGGATGGGAACTCCTGATTGAAGAAGATGACGCGGTCGTCAGCCGCGTTCGTTATACAGATTGGCACAGGGTCGAGCGTGCCCTCGATTCGATCCATCGGCGCGTGTCGGAGTTGGAAGCGCGCGGCTGGAGGCCGCGTGACGAAAGGCAAAAGGTAGAAGGCAAAAGGTAGAAGGCAAGCCCGCCTCGCGTTTTCCCTTTTACCTTTTCCCTTTTGCCTTTCTTATTCCACAAACCGATACCCCAATCCCACAACCGTTTCAATTTGCTGACCCGCCACTCCAAGCTTCGCGCGGAGGCGTCCGACGTGGACGTCGACCGAGCGCGTCTCGATGAAACGTTCGTAGCCCCACACGCGCTCGAGCAACCGATCGCGCGATAGCACGCGATTGCGGTTGTCGACGAGGAATCGAAGCAGTTCGAATTCACGTCGAGTCAGGCGAACTGGTTCGCCATCGACAGCAATCGCTACGGCATCGAAATCAGCGTGCAGGTGTTTTCCCTGATAGATGGCGGGGGCGGCACTGGGACCCTGTCGGCGTAACACGGCGCGCACGCGTGCTGACAATTCACGCAGGCTGAACGGTTTGGTTACGTAATCGTCGGCGCCCATATCGAGGCCGGCGACTCGATCGGCTTCAGATGTGCGCGCCGTAAGCATGATGATCGGCACGCGCGCGGTCTCGGTGCGTCCGCGCAGAATCCGGCACACTTCACTGCCACTGAGTACCGGCAGGTTGAGATCGAGGATGATGAGATCGGGAGGCTCTTCAAGCGCGACGCGAATCGCGACATCGCCGCTCGCGACGGTCTGGACCTGTGCCTCGCCACTGCGCTCGAGTGTGTGCTTCACGAGCGCCGCGATGTCCTGCTCGTCCTCGACCACCAGCACCCTGGGTGCGCGACTCATGCCTGCCGTCCGCGCCGGTGCGTTACCGCCGCGACCTGGATACGCCTCATTTGGAATCATCATTATTCCGAGGGGCTTCGCCCTTCGGACTCACCGACACGCTCGCTGCGATGAAAGAGCGTACTCAGCGGCGGTTTCCGTCCTGTGACGCGTTCGTTAACTTGGGGTTACGTTAATCCAGGAGCCAGGAGCCAGGAGCCAGGAGCCAGGAGCCAGGAGC
>Ga0114129_10005400_pt1 | contig 18041 bp, 20 predicted proteins | sample RhiMetdeltSRZDD1_FD_80071 | JGI IMG/M metagenome (GOLD analysis project Ga0114129, IMG submission 80071) | Populus rhizosphere microbial communities from Tennessee, USA - Rhizosphere MetaG P. deltoides SRZDD1 (version 2) (version 2) | ecosystem: Host-associated > Plants > Roots > Rhizosphere >...
ACGTTGAGGATCGGCATGCCGTAGATCGGGCTCGACGTGTCCTTGCGCGCCGCGGGATTCGTGACGTCGTTCGCACCGATGACGAGCGCGACGTCGGCGCGCTGGAAGTCCTCGTTGATCTGCTCCATGTCGAAGAGCTTCTCGTACGGCACGTTCGCCTCGGCGAGCAGGACGTTCATGTGACCCGGCATGCGGCCCGCGACGGGATGGATCGCGTACCGCACCTCGATGCCCTTCGCCTCCAGCAGGTCCGCGAGCTCGCGGACATTGTGCTGCGCCTGCGCCACCGCGAGACCGTAGCCCGGAACGATGATCACGCTCTGGGCGTAGCCGAGCAGGATCGCGGCGTCCTCCGCGCTCACCTCGCGGTACGTGCGGCCGTCGTCGGTCTTCGCGCCGGCGCTGCTCGCGGTCGCGGCGCCGAAGGCACCGAAGAGGACGTTCCCGAGCGAGCGGTTCATCGCCTTCGACATGAGGCGCGTGAGGATGGTTCCCGAGGCGCCGACGAGCGTGCCGGCCACGATGAGCATCTGGTTGCCGATGGAGAAGCCCGCCATCGCGACCGCGAGTCCGGTGTACGCGTTCAGCAGCGAGATCACGACTGGCATGTCCGCTCCACCGATCGGCATGACGAGCGCGACCCCGAAGATCAGCGCGAAGACGGCGACTGCGCCGAGCAGGAGCTCCGCGGGAGCGATCGCGTAGCCCACGAACACGGCGACGAGGATCGCGAGGGCGCTGAGGATCATCAGCGCGAATACTCCGAACGTCACGATCTGCTGGCCGGCGTACTTGAATGCGCGCGCGTCGATCAGCCCCTGCAGCTTGCCGAAGGCGACGATGCTGCCGGAGAACGAGACCGCGCCGATCATCAGCCCGAGCAGGATCGCGATCGGCTCGCCGCTACCCGCGTACCCGAGACCGTGCCCGGTCTCCGTCGACGCCGCCTTCGCGAACTCGAGGATCGAGACGAGCGCGGCAGCTCCGCCACCCGCACCGTTGAAGATGGCGACCATCTGCGGCATCGCTGTCATCGGGACCTGTCGCGCACCGACGACCCCGATCACCGTTCCGATCGCGATCGCCGGAAGTACGAGGATCCACGCCTCCGCGACCTGCTTCTCGAGGAACGTCACGATGACCGCCGCGAGCATGCCGGCCGCCGCGACGCGGTTGCCCAGCTGCGCCGTCGTCGGGCCCGAGAGGCCCTTCAGCCCGAAGATGAAAGTGACTGCGGCGATGAGGTAGACCCAGGGCACGAGGTCGCGGAGCTGCTCCACTACTTCTTCTCCGACGGCTTCGCCGGGCGCGGGCGCGCCATGAACATCTGCAGCATGCGGTCGGTGACGACGAAACCGCCGACGACGTTGATCGTGCCCAACACCACGGCGAGGAATCCCAGCACCGTGCCGAGCGGACCCGGCAGCGCCGTCGCGACCAGCAGCGCGCCCACGATGATGATGCCGTGGATCGCGTTCGCTCCTGACATGAGCGGCGTGTGCAGCGTCGTCGGCACCTTCGAGATGACCTCGTTGCCGACCCAGATGGCCAGCATGAAGATGTACGCGCCGAGAAGGGCGTCGCTCATGCGCGTACCTCTGCGGGAGCGGGCCGCATCGCGTTCTTCACACCCTCGTGCACGACTTCGCCGCCGTGTGTGATGACGGTGCCCTTCACGACCTCGTCGCCGAGGTTGAGATCGAAGGCTCCGTCCTTCTTGAGCATGAGCCCGAGCAGGCTCGCGACGTTGCGCGAGTACATCTGGCTCGCATGGAAAGGCATCGTCGCCGGCAGGTTCGTCAGGCCGATGATCGTCACGCCGCTCACGACGATCGTCTTCCCGGCCTCGGTCAGCTCGGCGTTGCCGCCGGTCTCCGCCGCGAGGTCGACGATGACCGAGCCCGGCTTCATCGTCGGGATCATCTCCTTGGTGATGAGCACCGGCGCCTTGCGACCGGGGATCGCCGCGGTGGTGATGATGATGTCGTTCTCGCGCGCCGCCTTCGCGAGGAGCTCGACCTCCTTGCGGTGGGCCTCCTCGGACAGCTCCTTCGCGTAGCCGCCCGCGCCCGCGCCGCTCTCGCCGAGGTCGATCTCGAGGAACTTCGCGCCGAGGCTCTGGACCTGCTCCTTCACCACCGGCCGCGTGTCGAATGCCTCGACGACGGCGCCGAGCCGCCGCGCGGTCGCGATCGCCTGGAGGCCCGCGACACCCGCGCCGATGATCAGCGCCTTTGCCGGCGCGATCGTGCCGGCCGCCGTCGTGAGCATCGGGAAGAACTTTGGCAGCGCGGCGGCGGCCAGGAGGACGGCCTTGTATCCGGCGACGGTCGCCTGCGACGAGAGCGCGTCCATCGGCTGCGCGCGCGTGATGCGCGGGATCGCGTCCATGCTCAGCGCGGTCACCTTCCGCTCCGCGAGCGTTCGGGCGAGATCGGTGTTCACGAGCGGCTGCAGGAAGGCGATGAGGACCGTGCCCGCGCGGAGCTTGCCGATCTCCGCCTCGGTGGGCCGCTGCACCTTCGCGACGAGCTCGGCGTCGAAGGCGTCGTCGACGATCTGGGCGCCCGCGTTCTCGTACGCGTCATCCGGGAAGGCGGACGCGACGCCTGCCCCCCGCTCGACCATGAGGGCGTTCCCCGCCTTCGCGAGCCGCCCGACCGTCTCCGGAACGAGCCCGACCCGCGTCTCGCCGGGCATGGTCTCCTTCGGCACGCCGATCTTCATTGGACGCGGGAAACGCTATCAGTTATTGCGCGTGAGCAGCACGGACGGATACCGAGGGCGCCAATCGAGCGCGTCACGCGCGTGTTCGCTGGTCACGACGCTGCCGATGCGCGCCGGGGTCCACGGTGCGTCACGACCGGTCCGCCGGCGGATCACGGCGGCCGGATCGCGGCCGAGCTCGAGGGCGTCCTCCTGACGGAATGGGGTCGTCGCGCTCACGGAATACACCGCTCCGCTCGGCGCACGGTCGAGCGCCAGCGCCACGGCGACAGCGGCATCGCGGGCATCGACCGCGCGGTACAGCTTCCGCACCTCGTCTTCGTCGCTGCCCGGGTGCGCGAACCAGGCGAGCCGGAGCACCACGCTCTCCAGGCCGCTGCCCCGCAGCAGGTCTTCGCAGGCGCGCTTGGAAAGCGCGTATGGCTCTTCCGAATTCGCCGGGTGGTCCGACTCGTAGAACGCGGCCGGCTCTCCCGCCGGCGCGTCGACCCAGACGCTCGTGCTGCTGGCCAGCACGACGCGTCGCACGCCGGTCGTCCGTGCCATGTCCAACAGGGTGGCAAAAGGAGCGACGTTCGCGCGCTGATACGCTCGCGCGTCGGCGTCGGCTGGCGCGACCGCCGGATGCAGCGCTGCCAGGTGGACAACGGCGCCGCAACCGGTGAGCGCGCGCCGCAGCGCCCGGCGATCCTCGAGCTCGACGCCGTCACGGCGGTCGATCGGGCGCACCGCGCGTCCCGCGAGGAGCGGAAGCAGCGCGGCGCCCAGCACCCCCCGTGCCCCGGTGACGGCCACGGCTCCGCTCACCGCGCGATGGTCTCCCAATCCGCGGTGTACCGTCCGCATCCATCGACGGCATCTGGGAGACCCTGCGCGGAAGACTCGACTACGCGACGTTCGTGCCTCGGCTAGTGCCGGACATCGAGCGCGCGGAGCTCCGCCGGCGCGACGGCAGCACGTACTACGTGCTCAAGAATCCCCACGGCGAACGCGGCGCGGGTCTGTACGTACGGCTCGAGCCTGAGGACCTCCGACTTGTCGACCTGATGGACGGCGAACGCACAACCCAGGACATCTTGGTCGCCCATCTCGAGCGTCAGGGAACCTTTGCGCTCGACCGACTCGCTCGCGTGACAGCCGTGCTCGGCGCGAACGGATTCTTCGGCGAGGAGCGGGCGCCCGTCTACGAGAAGCTCGCGGCACGACGTGCACAGCGCGATCCGCTCACCCGACTGTCGCTCATCCTCCGCCGGCTGATCATGTGGGACGTCGCGCGATGGAATAACGCTGAGGGCGTCGTCGACCTTGTCTATCGGTTCGGGGGACGCCTCGCGTTCACGCGAGTGGGCGGCGCCTTGCTCGTGCTCCTCGCGCTCGCTGGGATCGTCGTGTGGATCAGAGAGCTGGGCACCGGACGTCACGGGCTCGCGACGGTCCAGGGCAGTTACGTCCTGGGCATACTCGCGTTGACGCTTTTGCAGGTCGTCTCGATCTCCGTGCACGAGGCCGGCCACGCGCTTGCGATCCGACATTACGGGCGCCGGGTCCGGCGCCTGGGCGTGATGATCTACTACCTCTTCCCTTGCGCCTACGTCGACGCGACCGACATGGCAATGGCTTCGCGCCGGCAACGGATCGTCGTCGCCCTGGCCGGTCCGATCGGCGGGGCGACGGTCGGGGCGATCTGCGCGTTCGTCGCGGCGTTCGAAGGCGGCGTCGTCGGGAGCGTCGCCTTCCAGGGGGCCAGCCTCTTCACGTTCCAGCTGGTCCTGAACCTCGTCCCGATCCTCGAGCTCGACGGATATCACGTGCTCGTCGATCTGCTGGACGCGCCGTTCCTGCGCCAGCGCTCGATGGCGTTCGCGCGGACGGCGATCATCCGCAAGCTGCAGCGCCGCGAGCGCTGGTCGCGTGGCGAGATCGGCCTGGGTCTCTTCGGCGCGATCGCGATCGCAACCTCGCTTCTGGTTCTCGTCTTCTCGCTCACGCTCTGGCAATCGCGCCTTGCCACGGCGGCGAAGGAGCTATTTGCCAGAGGTCCAGCCGGCGTGCTCGGCGTGACGTTGCTGGTGCTCGTCTTCGTCGGCCCGATCCTCTTGGCTCTTGCCGCGCGGCTCGTCGGCGCGGTTCGCACGTTCGCGCGTCTGCGCACGGCGCGCGCCCACCGGGCCCGGCTCGGGACGGTGCAAGAACGGGCGGCGGTCCTATCGCGCGTGCGCTTCTTCGCTGGCCTGCCGCGTCCGGCCCTCCTCGCGATCGCTTCCCATCTGCGGGAGCAGCCGGTCGAGGCGGACGCCACCGTGGTGACCGCCGACGAGGTCGGCGACCAGTTTTACCTGGTCCGATCCGGCCGGTTGCAGGCCGTCTCCCGCGACGGACGGGTCCTGGGCACGATCCTCGCCGGCGAGGGCTTCGGCGAGATGGCCCTCTTGGACCGCAAGCCGCGCGGAGCGACGGTCCAGGCCCTTGAGCCCTGTGTGCTCTGGTCGCTGGACCGCGGTCACTTCGAGCGTTGGGTGCGCGACCGTTACGAGATCGCGGCCCGGATCCGCTCCTCTGCGGAGGAGCGTGCCGAGCTGGCCGCGCTCCCGTTCTTCCGTGGCCTCGACGCACTCGAGCTCGACCGGATCGCAGCGCGGCTCGTCACCCGCCGCGTTCCCGCCGGCCAGGTCGTGTTCAGCGAGGGCGACCCGGGTGACCGCTATTACGTCATCCGCGAGGGCCAGGCGGAGGTGCGGATAGCCGGCGCCTTCGTCAGAAAACTGGCCCGTGGGGATGGTTTCGGCGAGCTGTCCCTCCTGCTGGGAGAGCCCCGGAGCGCCACGGTGACCGCCCTGACCGACCTAGCCCTCGCTGGGCTGGGCCGAGAGGACTTCCTGCGGTTGGTGCGCTCCTCCGGCGAAAAAGCAGGCGAATTTCGCGCCCGGACGGCGCATTATGTGGGCGCCGGGCTGGGCTCGGAGACGCGGGGAGTGTGAAGGGTTGTGGACTGTTGGGTCTGCGAGCGTACGGCGCTCGGAGCGTGCCGCTTCTGCGGCCGCGGCACGTGCCGCGAGCATGCGAAGACGCAGCCGTTCGTCTTTGACGTTTTTAGGGGGAACAAACACCAAACGCTGCGGGCGCTCGTCGTCGAAGACGCGCTGCACTGCGGCGTTTGTCGGCCGCGCGGCGAGCCGGTCGACCTACCCGAGCTCGAGTGATCTTTGCGCTCATCTGCTTGGCACGGGCGCCTCGCGCAGGCCGCAGTAGCGCGGAGGGGGAGGACGCGTTATCGGTGAGTGTTATCCGCATTACAGAGTGCGCGTCGCAGGGGTGGACGAAGCGCACTCGTTTCAGGGCCAATCTGCCAGCAACACCAAAACGTAGGAGGAATCTCATGTCGAAGGAAGCTCTTGCAAAAGTCGTCCAGCGCGCGATCAGCGACGCCGCTTTCCGGCGCCAGCTGAACTCGGACCCCGCCGGCGCGCTTCGCGGTTTCGACCTCAGCGCCGACGAAGCGTCGGCACTCCGCACCGGAGATGCGGGCCGTCTCTCCACGCTCGGCGTCGACCAGCGGATGAGCAAGTCATTCGCGCTCGGCGGCCTGGCTTCGACGCGCATGGCGGCGAGTGACCTCACACCGGGTGGCGGTCCCGCCCTGGTCGACGACCTCTCAGGGTCGAGCGGCCGCACCGTCATCCCCGCAGACCCAACGCGGCCGGGTGGCTCGGATGACGTCGACGGCGGCGGCACGACTGGCACGAGCACCGTGCACGTCGGCGACGACTACAAGTTCGCGGGCCGAGTGGCCCCGGACGGCACCGGTACCGTACGCACCGGCGACGACTGGAAGTTCGATCACGCTGGGCAGGGAATGGACACGACGGCGGCACGCACGGGCGACGACTGGAAGTTCACCGATCGCGCCGCGTCAGGATCCGTCGCACCGGTCGAGGGTTCACCGGAAGCCACCGCTGCCGAAAACGCCAGCACCGCTGGTGGCGGGATGGCGGCCTACCCGGAGCACGACGGACTGGCCGGCCCCTCAGGGGTCGCCTCGGTCCGGGCTGGCGATGACTGGGCTCGCACGAGCAGCATTCAGGACGAGGCTGGCCGCGCGGGCAGTGCCCGTCTCGACGACGCGAGCGCCGCGGACCAAGGGTCACGGCTCGAGAAGCTCGACGCGTCGTTCAGCGGCGGCAACCCGAGCGTCGACGCGAGCACGGCGGGAGCCGACCCAGGTGGAAGGCTCGCCAAGCTCGACGAGATGTTCAGCGGTGGCAACCCGAGCGTCGACGCGAGCACGGCGGCGGACCCAGGGGCAAGGCTCGCCAAGCTCGACGAGACGTTCAGCGGCGGCAACGCCGCGGCGGACGCGAGCGGCGGATCGACCCCGACGACGGCCTACGTCGACGAGTCCGAGGCCTACCTCACGAAGATCGGTTACGACCAGAGCGTCCACACGGAAGTGACCGATGCTCACGACCGAGGAAGCTGGAGCGGCGACGACATCGCCGGATCTGTCTCGGCCGAGACCGACACGGACGCCAACCCCGACGCGACGGACGGGAACAGCATCACTCCGTAAACGAATGGTGTGGTGAGATGAGAATGAGCGGCCCGAAAGGGCCGCTCATTCGTTCAGTGTCTGCACCACGCACTCGCTGCGCTCGTGCGGTGCAGCTAACGAAAGCGCGCTGCTGCTTTCGTTCAGTGTCTGCACCACGCACTCGCTGCGCTCGTGCGGTGCAGCTAACGAAAGCGCGCTGCTGCTTTCGTTAGTAGCGGATCTCCCTCTTGAGCATCGCGTGATCGATCAGCTCGACATGGCCGCGGCCGAGCTTGACCGCACCCCGACGCTCGAGATCGACGAGGATGCGGTTGACCGCGACGCGGGTCGCGCCGACGAAGGCGGCGAGATCTTCCTGCGTGAGGTCGATGATGTTCGTTCCGCCGAAGAGCTCGTTCTGATCGAGCAGCAGCTTCGCGACGCGGCCGGAGAGATCGAGGAACACGAGGTCCTCGATGTGCCCCGTGCTCAGCCGCACGCGTCGCGCGAGCAGTGCCAGGAGCTGCCGCATCGCGTCCGGGTTGCCGCGCAGCACGTCCATGAAGTCGCGATTGGCCAACGCGAAGGCGAGGGTCTCGGTCATCGCCGTGACCGTGGCGGACCGCGCGCCCTCATCGAAGAGCGAGATCTCGCCGAACACGTCGCCGCCTCGATGAAGCGCGATGACGACCTCCTGACCGCCCTCCTGCGGCACGGACACCTTCACCGTGCCCGACGCGATGAGATACACGTGGCCAGCGGGGTCGTCGCGGTGGAAGATCACCTCGTTACGCTGGAAGTGCTTCGTGCGCATGCGTGCCGCTAGCTCGAGTCGCTCGCGTTGCCCGAGTGGTGCGAAGACCGGCGAATGCGCGAGGACGTCGGCGATCTGGGTCGCGTCCACGTCCTAGGCGGCGACCCCGACGAGCTCCTCGAGCCGCGGTCGAACATCCTCCGCGAGGCGCCTCATGCTTTCGAGGTCGTACGGATACGCGAATCCGACGATGTAGCCGCGGATCCCCGCGTCCCAGTACCGCTTCAGGTGACGCGCGACGTCCTCGGCGCTTCCGATGAAGGCGTTCGGGCGGTTCATCCCCGGGTGATGCTTCGCGATCTCGGCGAGCACCGCCTCGCCCTCCACGCGGGTGTCGCGCACGACGAGCCAGCTGCCGCCATACGTCTCGATCTGTGACGGATCGCGCCCGGCGTCGGCGCAGTGCTGCCGAAGGATCTCGAGCTTGCGCGCCATCGTCTCGGGGGGACCGAACCCGTGCCACATGTCCGCGTAGCGCGCCGTGGTGCGGAGCGTCTTCTGTTCGCCGCCCCCACCGATCATGATCGGAAGTCGCTTCTGCGCCGGGCGCGTGTTCAGCACCGCGTTCTTCAGCGTGTAGTACTTGCCCTGGTAGGTGACGCGGTCGCCGTCGAGAAGCGCGCGGATGACCTTCGCGGCCTCGGCAAAGCGGCGGGAGCGCTGGCCGGGAGTTCCGAGATCGATCCCGTACGCGCGGTGCTCGGTCTGATTCCAGGCGGCGCCGATGCCGCAGATCGCGCGGCCACCCGAGATGTGGTCGATCGTCGCGACCATGTTCGCGATCACAGCGGGATGGCGGTAGGTCACGCCCGAGACCATCGGGCCGAGGCGCACGCGCCCCGTCACCGCGGCGAATGCCGCCAGGATCGACCAGGCCTCGAAGTTCGGCCGCTCCTGCTCGCCCGACAGCGCGTAGAAGTGGTCCCAGGTCCATACGGAGTCGATGCCGATGCGATCCGCGAGCTGCGCCGCCTCACGCATCGCGGGCCACGTGGTGTTCTGCGGCCAGAGCTGGAAGCCGAATTTCACGGGCACAGACTAGACTCGACTGCCTCATGGCGCTCGACACCAAGCGTCCGGTCGACACCACCGCGATCGCCAAGGACACCAGGGACCACGTCCTCGTCTCCTGGTCGGCACAGGGTGCGCTGGCGCCGCTGGTCATCACCGGTGCGAAGGGGTCGTGGCTGCATGCCGGCGAGCGGCGCATCCTCGACTTCTCATCGGGGCTGATCAACGTCAACCTCGGCCACGGGCACCCCAAGGTCGTCCGGGCGATCCAGGACCAGGCCGAGCGCCTCTGCTACGTCACCCCGTCATTCGGCGAGGAGAGCCGGGCGGAGCTCGCGCGCCTGATGGCCGAGATCACGCCGGGCGACCTGACCAAGACGCTCTTCACCACCGGGGGCAGCGAGGCGAACGAGCACGCCCTCCGCATCGCCCGCATGTACACCAAACGGCACAAGGTCCTGACGCAGTGGCGTTCCTTCCACGGCCAGACGCAGGGCGCCGCGACGCTCGGTGGCGACAACCGCCGCTGGGCGAACGAGCCCGGCATCACCGGCGTCGTGCGGTTCCTCAACCCCGACCCGTACCGCTCGATGTTCGGCAACGACGCGCAGAAGGCGCTCGCGCACGTGGAAGAGGTGCTCTGGTACGAGGGACCCGAGTACGTCGCGGCGATCTTCCTCGAACCGATCGTCGGCAGCTCCGGCCTCATTGTCCCGCCGGAGGGGTTCATCCGCGGCCTGCGCTCGCTCTGCGACAAGCACGGCATCCTGCTCATCCTCGACGAGGTCATGACCGGGTTCGGCCGCACCGGCAAGTGGTTCGCCGCGGAGCACGACGGCGTCGTCCCGGACATGATGACGTTCGCGAAAGGCGTGAACTCCGGCTACGTCCCGCTCGGCGGCGTCATCGTCGACGAGCCCATCGCGAAGCATTTCGACGCGAACGTCCTGTGGGCGGGTCTCACCTACGCCGGGCACCCGCTCGCGTGCGCCGCGGGCGTCGCGACGATCGAGGCGTATCGGGAGGAAGACCTGATCGCGCGTGGTGCCATCCTGGGTGAACGGCTCATGCGCGAGCTACGCACGGTCGCAGAGCGCCATCCCTCGGTCGGTGATGTGCGTGGCAAAGGTCTCTTCATCGGCATCGAGCTGGTGAAGGATCGCAAGACGAAAGAGATGCTCGAGCGCTGGAACGGTCCGTCGGCGAAGCTGCAGAACGCGATCAAGAACGCGCTGATGCAGCGCGATGTGTACATCCTCAACCGCTGGAACATGCTGTTCGTCGCGCCGCCGCTGACGATCAGCGAGGCGGAGCTGAGCCTCGGTGTGAAGGCCATCGACGAGGCGCTGGACGTCGCGGACCGGTACGCCGCCACCGGAGAGCTTTAGGCCTCCCAACGGAGCAAGGCGGCGCCGCGGGGATGAGGCTAGGCGATGCGGGCCGCCTTGACGTCCCGGAGTGCGGGGATGATGTCGCGCCCGTAGGTCTCGAGGATCTCTTCCTCGTCGCCACTCATGAGGTAGATGTTGAATTGCCCGACACCCACGGCCGCGAGGCTCCGCAGCTTCGCGATGTGCTCCTCGACGGCGCCGATAACGCAGAAACGCTCGACCGACTCGTCGTCGACGAAGGCCGCGTTGGACGAGCCCGACTCGGCATGGTGCCGGTAGTCGTATCCGGGGCGGTCGCGAACGTAGCTCGTAAGGTCCGCCGGGAGACCCTGTTCGCCGTAGCGCTTCACCAGATCGACAACGTGATTGCTCACCAGGGCGGGGAACCAGCGGACCGCGTCCAGTGCGCGCCTGCGGTCCCCGAGGTGCGCGGGCGCCGCGGCCATGACCGACACCTCATTCGGATCGCGACCGGCAGCGCGCGCTCCCTGACGTAGGAGACCGACGCACCAACCGACGAGGCTCGGGTCGGCTAGCTGGATGATCGCGCCGTCGGCGACGCGGCCCGTCAGCTCGAGCGCCTTGGGGCCGTAGGCGGCGATCCATACCGGCAGACGGTACGTCGCGTCGCACCAGTCGAGGTGGAGCGTCGCGCCCTCGTAGGTCACCTCGCGTCCCTCGCAGAGGTCGCGAATGACCTGCGTCGCCTCCTCGAGGATCGCAAGCGTCGTCGGCGGCTTGCCTAGGACGCGACGCGCGGAGTCTCCGCGGCCGATGCCGAGGTCCATGCGGCCTTTGCTGAGGAGCTGTAGCACCGCGAGCGTGCTGGCCGTCACCGAGGGCTCGCGCGTCGCGGGATTGGTGACGCACGTCCCGAGGCGCAGATGCTCCGTGTTCTGCGCCATGAGGGTGAGCAGGACGTACGGCTCCTTCCAGAGCACGTGGCTGTCGAAGACCCAGCCATAGGTGAACCCGCTGCGCTCGGCGAGGCGCGCGAGGCTGACGGCGCGCTCGAACGTGACATCCGGCTTCAGCGTGAATCCGAACTCCATGAGAGTCGGGAGTCTAGAAGCCCTGCCAGCTGTCCTTCAGCATCTTGCGCTCGATCTGCGCGAGCTCGTCGCTGTAGACGTCGAAGTCCCCGCGCCGGATCGCGTCGAGCGCCCGGTCGTGGTGATCGAGCGCCGAGGCATCGCGGCTGTCGTTGCCGACGAGGTAGGCGAGGACGTCGAGGACCACCAGAGCTCCCGCGAAGACGACGAGTTCCATGTTGGCCGCCTCTCTGTGCCGGCGTGGCGTAACCACCGTGACACCTGACGACAGTGTGCTACGATGTAACCGTCGTCAAGCCCTAGGGAGGTAACATGCGCGACATTCCCAGAGCTGACCACGACCTCGAATTTGTCGGAGGGTCGGTGGCGCTCGACTTCGCGAACACGCTCGGGGGCATGCACACCGCACCGACCCACGAGCACGTCGCTACATACAGCGATCTCGTCGAGTTCGGCCGCAGCGCGGGGACCATCCCACCGTCTCTGGCCCGGCGTCTCATCGATGAGGCCAGTCGCCAGACTGGCCGCGCTGCGGTGGTCCTCCGTCGCGCGATCGCCCTGCGGGAGACCATCTGGCGTGTCTTCGACGCCTTCGCGAATGGCGCGCGCGCGGATGCCGCCGACCTCGCCACGATCCACGAGGAAGAGCTTGCCGCGCTGCGACACGCACGGTTCGAGCAAAGAGGGTCGGGCGTCGACTACGAGTGGTCGGACGAGCTCCTGTTGGACAGGCCGCTGTGGTCGATCGCCCGTTCGGCGGCGGACCTACTTCGTTCGAAGCGCGACCTCGGGCGTGTCCGCGAGTGCGACTCGGACACCTGCGAGTGGCTTTTTATCGACCAGAGTCGCAACCACACGCGTCGCTGGTGCGATATGAACGATTGCGGCAATCGAGCGAAGGTGCGCCGCTTCCGTCAGCGGCAGCGTCGCCCGACTAAGGCGAAGGTGTCACGCTAGGCCACTCGACCGCGCGCTCGATCTCCACGCGAACGACCGGCCGGCCCTCGAGCGGCAGCGTCTCGTACTGCGGGTACTTCTCGCGCAGCAGCGTCGCCGCGGCATCGTGCTCGGCACCGCTTTCCAGGATCGCGGCCACGCCTTCGATCAACACCCAGGCGAGCCGCGACCATTCCTCGTCGTAGCGATCGACGACGACCGCGACGCGGCCGTTCGTCTCGATGTTCCGCACGCGGCGCAGCGCGTGCCAGTCGTCGTCGCGTTTCGGTTTGCGGTCCAGTGGCGTGTACAGGGCCGGCTTCCGCCACACGAACACGACGGGCACGACATGGGGCCGCGCGTACTGGTCCGCGGTCGCGAGATGCGCGACGCGTGCCGTCGCGAGCAGCTCCTGCGCCGCCGCCGACAGGCTAGGCACGGAGGCGCGGGAGGATCTCGCGCGCATACAGCCGCATCGCACGCTCCTGATCGTTTCCGGGGAAGTGGAAGATCAGATGCGAGAACCCCCATTCCACGTAGCGACGGATCTTCGCGACGTGCTCGTCCGGATCGGTGGACACGATGAAACGCGTGTGCGCGCGGTCTGCGGCGGCCTGCGCGCGTCGCTCCATTTCCCGCGGATCGTCGACGCCGGCCTTGTCCTCGGCCGGAAGCGCGAGCGCGGCCCATTCACGGGTGTCGGTCATCGCGCGTTCTCGATCGGTGTCGAACGAGACCTTCATCTCGATCGTCCGCTCGATCTTCGCCGGATCCCGCCCGGCTTCGCGCGCGCCAGTCTCGACCGCGGGCAGCAGGGTCTCGCGGTAGAGCTCGTCGCCTTTTCCGCTGGTGCAGATGAAGCCCTCGGCCTCCCGACCCGCGAACGTCGCGGTCTGGGGACCGGCGGCCGCGATGTACAACGGCACGCCGCCGCCCGGCCTGTCGAAGATCTTCGCCTCGCGCGTGCGGAAGTACTTCCCATCGAAGGTGACGTAGTCGTCCGACCAGAGCAGCTTCATGAGCTTCACCGCCTCGCGCAGCCGGCGGAAGCGCTCCGCGGGCTCGGGCCATTCCGACCCCAGGACCGGCGTCTCGTTCATCGACTCGCCCGAGCCGACGCCGAGAAAGAAGCGGTCGGGAAAGAGCAGCGCCAGCGTCGCCGCGGCCTGCGCCACGATCGCGGGGTGATAGCGGAAGGTCGGCGTCACGACGCTCGTCCCCATCCGCACGCGCGACGTCTTCGCGCCCAGCGCTCCGAGCCAGGCCCAGGAAAATGGCGCGTGCCCGCCGGTGTCGCGCCACGGGTGGAAGTGATCGCTCACGACCACGCTGTCGAATCCGAGCTCCTCAGCGAGAACGCCGTAGCGCAGGAGGTCGCCGGGGCCGAACTGCTCCGCCGACGCTTTCCAGCCGAGTGTCAACATGGCTCGGACATCCTAGGAGGGAGCCATGGCCAAGCCCCGAGACGTCCCACGACCGTTCACCATGCCATGGGGAAGGGGCGACATCATCGAGGAGGCGACGGCGGTCGGCGAGTATCACGAGCCCGCGATCCAGCTCCTCCGCTACGAGGACGGGTCGCTTTCGATCCGCTTCAGCCACTACGACCATCAGGGGCGCTTCCAACGCAGTCCGCTGATGATCTCGAGCGCGACGATCGCCGGGCTGCGGCGTTCGCTCGCCGAGACGCCGCGTCTACGCGCCCTGTTATCCAAGCTCGTGGCGACGAAACCCGTTCGCGCGAAGGCGAAGCGTTGACGGCGATCACCGTGACCGCGGTGAGCGGCCTCCCGGAGATCCATCCCGGCGACGATCTCGCACGGCTCATAAGCGACGCCGCGCGAGCGCGACGCGACGCGATCCGCGACGGCGACATCGTCGTCGTCGCGCAGAAGATCGTGTCGAAGAGCGAGGGACGGATCGTGCGGCTCGCGGACGTCGTGCCTGGGGAGCGTGCCCGCGCGATGGCCGCGGAGTCTGGCAAGGACGCGCGACAGCTCGAGGTCGTGCTCTCGGAGTGCGCGAAGATCGTGCGCTGGGAGCGTGGCATCTTGATCTGCGAGACGCGCCACGGTTTCGTCTGCGCGAATGCCGGCGTCGATCGCTCGAATGCCGGAGCGCCGGACACGGTGATCCTCCTTCCGGTCGACCCTGATGAGTCCGCGCGGCGGCTGCACGATGCGTTCCGCACGGTCGCGGCCGCGACGGTCGCCGTCATCGTGACCGACACGTTCGGTCGCGCCTGGCGCGAAGGCCACACCAACGTCGCGATCGGCATCGCAGGACTGCCCGCGCTCAAGCGGTACGTCGGTCAACGCGATCCTGAGGGGTACGAGCTGCGCGTGACCGAGATCGCCGTCGCCGACGAGGTCGCCGCCGCGGCCGAGCTCGTCATGGGAAAGCTGGACCGGTGCCCCGCCGCGGTGGTGCGTGGCTTCACGCTCGACGAGCCGCCCGAGACCGCGCAGGAGTACGTGCGACCCGCGGAACGCGACCTGTTCCGTTAGAAATGTCCGGGGGTGTGGTGTGCGACGAGAGCTGACGCAGCCAGAGCGTGATTTCCTTCACGAGGTGCGGTACGCCGTGCTCGGTACGACGAACGGGGACGCCTCCGCGCACCTCACGGTCATGTGGTACGTGCTCGAGGGCGACGAGATCATGTTCAACACCGCGGCGGGACGGAGGAAGCCCGAGAACCTGGCTCGCGACCCGCGCGCGTCCCTGATCGTGCCGGACGCGTACCGCTTCGTCCGCGTCGAGGGAACGGCCCACGCGAACGACGACCAGGCGGTAGCCCAGGCCGACATCCGCAAGCTGGCGCTCCGCTACTACCAGAGCGGGGCTCGCGTGGAGCGCAGCGTCGTCGCGAACTGGGCTAAACAGCACCGGATCACGTATCGCATGCCGGTCCTCCGCGTGTACAGCTCGGGGTTCTGATGCACGAGGCCGGCGCCACGCCCCCTGAGCAGCGCTGGGAGCCGCTCAGCCTCGCTGAACTGAAGCAGCTGTTCGGGCCCTCTCGGCACCATGGTGGATCGCGGGTGGACACGCGCTCGACCTGTTCCTCGGCCACGAGACGCGCACGCACGTCGATTTGGATATCGCGGTGCTGCGCCGTGACCAGCAGGTCTTCCGCGACGCGCTCGCAACGTGGGACGTCCAGGTCGCGCACGCCGGCGCGTTCATTCCGTGGAAGCGCGGCGAGACGATCACGAATCCGGAGCATCACGAGATCTGGGCACGCGAGGCGCCGGATGGGCCGTGGCGCCTCGAGCTGCTGTTCGAGGAGAGCGAGGGCACGCGCTGGACCTATCGGCGCAACTCCAGCATCGGACTGCATGTCGCGGACCTGGGACGGCGCGAGGAGTCGGGCCTGCCCTTCATCCGGCCGGAGGTCATGCTCCTGTACAAGTCGAAGTCGCCGCGACCGGTCGACGAAACGGACTTCCTCTACGCGCTGCCGCGACTCGATGTCGCGCAGAAGGGCTGGCTGGTCGGCGCGCTGTACACGATCGATCCGAGGCATCGCTGGATCGAGCGCCTGAAATGAGGAGAGCCCCGCCTTGCGGCGGGGCTCTCTTTATCAGCGAGTCGAAACGCTAGTTAGGCGTAACGGCGAGAAGCTGAGGGCCGGACCTGCTCGAAGCAGGAGCTGCAGTAGACGGGCTTGTCGCCGCGCGGCTGGAACGGCACGCGCGCCTCGTTGCCACAGTTGCTGCAGGTCGCCGTGTAGAACTCACGGGGTCCACCCGTGCCACGGCTTCCGTACGAACCGCCGGCGCCGCCGGACGCGCGGCGTGCCGCGCGGCAGGACGAGCATCGGCCTGGCTCGTTGACCAGACCACGGGTCTGGTAGAACTCCTGTTCCCCAGAAGTCCAGATGAATTCCTGACCGCAGTCTTTGCAGGTCAGGGTCTTGTCGGTGAAGCTCACTTTGAAGCTTCCTCCCTTATATGTTGCTGACGCCTTGAGCACTCGCCAGGGTTCGGGAGGAAGAAACGCCTCAGAACGCCCGCGTTGATCACTCTCGCCGCCGCGTGTCCCTTGCGGGACGACATCATTGTACCGGTTCTGCGGTGCTCACACCATCATTTCGGGTGCTTTTCAGGGCGCCATGGGCTCGGGAGCATGTCCGCCGGGAACGTGCCCGGGAAGGCCTCGCCGAGCCATTCGTCGAACCATTCGCCCGATCTGTACCACGAGCGCGGATAGGTGCCGATCTGGGAATAACCCGACTTCTGATTCGCGCGCCAGCTCCCTCGGTTCGCGAGCGCGATCCAGTTGTGCGTGCGATGGAAGTGAAGCTCGTTCCAGATGAAGGCCATGCGCAGCCGCACGGCTTCGCTCGCGATGCCCTTGCCGTAGAGATCATGACGACCGATGAAGATCCCGGTCTCGCCGTCGCGATCGGTCCAGTTGATGTCGAAGATCCCGGTCATGCCCACGGTCTCGCCCTGGTAGGCGATCGACCAGGTCACGCTGTCCTTGCTTTCGAGATGCCGCTTGAAGCGCTCCTCCGCGTTCGCCGCCGTGTCGGTCGAGAAGCGCGGTCCCCAGAAGCGCGTGACCTCGGGCTGCAGCTGCCAGGTGACGAAGATCTTGTAGTCCTCGATCACCGGCGGTCGGAGCTCGATGCCGTTCTCGCCGACGATGCGCGGTCCGAACATCAGCGCGCGGCCCCGAACGGCACGTACTCGCGCTCGGACGTGCCGAATCGCTCATCCCATACGGCGCGCTCCATCAGGACCCACGACTCGTCGACGTAGCCGCCGTCGCGGTAGTGCACCTGGTGGCCGCGCCCGAACTCGGTGTAGCCGAGCTTCTCCGCGATCCGTAGCGCGGCCGTGTTGTCGGCGCGTAGCTCGGTGCTCACGCGCTTCAGGTCGAGGTAGTCGAAGAAGTACCGATGCAGAGCGAGCGCGGCGTCCCAGCCGTAGCCCTTGCGCCACTCCTCGGGGTCGAGGATGAAGTGCTGGAGGTGTGCGTTAGGTCCGGATTCGATCCCGCCGACCCGCGCGCGGACCAGTCCGATGACCCGACCATCCGCCTCGATCGACCACAGCACGCCCTTCTGATCCTTCGCCTGCTCCGTCAGACGTTCCTTCCACGTCGCGGGCATCGCGGGCTGATGCCACGGTGCGCACACGCGGCGCACGCGCATGTCGGCCATCCAGCGTGAGTACGCCGCGAGGTCGTCCTCCGTCGGTGTGCGCAGCGTCGCGCGCTTGCCCCGGATGATCCCGCCGAGCGCCATGGCCCTCGAGGATACGGACTTAGGCCGCGGGAAGGCGCACCGTGAACTCGGCGCCACCCTCGTCGACGTTGCGCGCGGTGATCGCGCCGCCGTGGGCTACGGCGATCGCCTGCGCGATCGCTAGGCCGAGACCCGCGCCGTCGCGCTGCGCGTTCTCGCCGCGATAGAAGCGCCGGAAGAGGCGCGTCTGGGCGCCGCCCGGCAGACCCGATCCGGCGTCCCGTACGTGGATGACGGCGTCACCGTCGTCGCGTGCGCCACGCACCGTCACGGACGCGCCGCGCGGCGAATGCTTCACCGCGTTGTCGATGAGATTGGTGAACAGCTG
>Ga0114129_10005401_pt1 | contig 18041 bp, 19 predicted proteins | sample RhiMetdeltSRZDD1_FD_80071 | JGI IMG/M metagenome (GOLD analysis project Ga0114129, IMG submission 80071) | Populus rhizosphere microbial communities from Tennessee, USA - Rhizosphere MetaG P. deltoides SRZDD1 (version 2) (version 2) | ecosystem: Host-associated > Plants > Roots > Rhizosphere >...
GCCGCGGAGGGCCGGCACCAGGTAGCGCTGGCGCAGAGCCTCGGAGCCATACTTGTAGATGAAGTACGTCCCCATCAGCGATTGCATCGCGGCGCTGGCGGCGACCGACAGCGATCCCCGCGCGAGCTCCTCGGCGAAGAGGCAGTAGGTCACCATGTCGGCCTCGCCGCCGCCGTACTTCTCGGGGTAACGAAGACCCAGATAGCCGAGCTCGCCGAGACGTTTGAACAGCGCGGTCGGGAACTCGGCGCGCTCGTCGATGGTCTCGGCCGCCGGAGCCACCTCGGCGTCGACGAACCGCGCGATGGTCTTGCGGAACTCTTCCTGCTCGGCGGTGAGCCGGATCATCGCCGCGCCACCCGCATCTGGCCGCGAAGGCGCGCCGTCGCGTCGGCGTCGACCGACAGCGCCGCGCCGGCTCTGGCGAGCGCGACGCCGTACTCGTTCCGTGCGGCGTCGATCGACACGTACTCGTCGAGCACGTCCTCGAGCACGCGCTGGGGATCGCGCTCGAGCGGATCGCCGTAGCCGCCGGCGCCCGACTGCTGGAACGAGACGACATCGCCGTAGGCGAACTCGCGCGACTGCTTGCCATGGACGACTTCTTCACCCGGCCCGGGATTGATCACCGTGCGACCGAGCTTGCCCGGCTTGCCTCCGTAGAGACCGTATGGCGCGAACTTCTGGCGGTCCGAGAGGTTCGTGAGCTTGCCCTCGTCGCCGAGCAGTCGGAGATCGCGACGCACGCCGCATCCGCCCCGGAACGTTCCCGCGCCGGACGAATCGCCGATCAGCTCGAAGCGCTCGACGACGATCGGCTGGTTGGCCTCCTGCGCCTCGACCGGGATGTTCGCGGCGTTGAACGCCCACGACATAGCCTCGCAGCCGTCCCTGGTCGCGCGGGCGCCGGTGCCGGAGAGCACCAGCTCGTACGCGACGAAGCGACGCCGGCGAGCGCGATCCCAGCCGCCGAAGGTCGGATTGGCCATGTGCGAGGCCGCCGCGGCGACGCGGTCAGGTAGCGCCTTGGCGAGCGCGCCCAGCACCGACTCGAACGTGCGATAGCAGATGATCGCGCGCGGTCCGCCGCCCGCGGGTGGCCGCGGGTTGAGGAACGAGCCTTCGGGCGCCTTGATCGTCACCGGCCGCAGCGCGCCCTCGTTCATCGGCCCGAGCGGATCGGTGAGGCACTTCACGGCCGCATAGGAATATGAACGCGTGTAGTTGATGTAGGAGTTCATGCCAGAAGCGGTCTGGGGGCTCGAGCCCTCGTAGTCGATGACCATCGCGCTGCCGTCCACGGTCACCGCGACCGCGACGCGCAGTGGCTCGGTCCCGGGACCGCAGTCGTCCATGAAGTCCTCGAACCGGTAGACGCCGTCGGGGATCTTCTCAATCGCGGCGCGCATGCTCGCCTCGGTGTGCGCGATAATCTCGTCCATCGCGGCCATGAGCGTCTCACGGCCGTAGCGCGCGGCCAGCTCTTGCAATCGCAGCTCGCCCACGCGGAGCGCGCTCCGCTGCGCGCGCAGATCGCCGAGCACCTTGTCGGGCGTGCGCGTGTTGGCGGCGATGATCCCGACGATGCCCTCCTGCTCCTGGTATTCCTTCCAGACTTTCGTGGGCGGAATGCGAAGCCCTTCCTGGAAGTAATCGAAGATCCCCTCGACGCCCTGGCTGCCCGGCCGCTGGCCGCCGACGTCGGTGTGATGCAGGATGTTGACGGCGAAGCCGACCAGCGCGCCGTCGTGGAACGCGGGCTGCGTGATGAAGAAATCGGGCAGGTGCCCCGAGCCGAGCAGCGGATCGTTCAAGAGGATCGCGTCGCCCGGTCGCAAGGTCTCGACCGGATGCGCCGCCAGCGCGTTTCGCACCGCGAACGACATCGCGCCCATGTGGCCCGGCGAATACGGACCCTGGGCCACCATGCGCCCGCGCGGATCGAAGACCGCGACCGAGAAGTCCTGCCCCTCGCGCGCCTGCTCGGAGTAGGCGGTGCGGTGCACGGTCGTACCGATCTCGACGGCGATCGACTGCAGCGCGCCCCACACGACGCCCAGCGTGATCGGATCGACGCGCCTCATGCCGGACGCGTCTCCGCGATCAGGTTCGCGTACTCGTCCACGATCGCCGTCACGCCCGGCGGCAGCACCGTCGTCGACTCGCGCTCCTCGACGATGGCCGGGCCGGTGAGCGACGTGCCCGCGGCGAGGTCGTAGCGGTCGTAGACCGGCGTGTCGGTGTAGCCGCGCGCCTCCGGGAAGTACGCGCGGCGGGTGGTCTTGCGCCGCACATCGGCCGAGCTCGCACCGGCCTTGGCGAGCGCGATGCGCGGCGAGCCGCCGACCGCCGAGAGCTTCCACGTGACCACCTCGACCGGCTCGGCCGGGTTCGCGTAGCCGTAGCGCGCGGCGTAGACCTGGTGGAAGCTCGCCTGCACGCGGGCGAGCGCGTCGGCGTCGAGCCGTCCCGGCGGGATCGGCACGGTCACCTCGTAGCCCTGGCCCACGTAGCGCGCGTCGGCCGACCGCACGACCATCACCTCGCCGGCGACCGCCGACTCCTGGACGACCGCGGCCGCCTGGGCGCTCATCTCGTTGTACATCGCCTCGAGCGTCGCGCCGTCGACCGCGTCGAGGCGGCGCACGTAGCTGCGCGCGACGTCGAACTTCACCTCGGCGGCGAGGAGCCCGATCGCCGCGGTCACGCCCGCCGAGGCCGGCAGCACGATGCGCGGAATCCCGAGCGCCTGGGCGAGACGGCAGCCGTGCACCGGCCCCGAGCCACCGAACGCGACCAAGGTGAGATCGCGCGGATCGCGGCCGCGCTCGATCGACACCACCCGCGTGGCCAGCTCCATGTTGGTGTTGACGATCGTGTGGATGCCCCACGCGGCGTCCTCGAGCGAGAGCCCGAGCGGGCGCGCGACGCGCTCCTCGATCGCGCGCGCCGCGGCACCGGGCAAGAGCTTGATCGAGCCGCCGGCGAAGTAGTCGGGGTTGATGTAGCCGAGCACGACGTCGGCGTCGGTCACCGTTGGCTCCACGCCGCCGCGTCCGTAGCAGACAGGCCCCGGCGACGACGAGGCGCTCTCCGGCCCGACCGCGATGACACCGAGCCGGGCCAGGGCGATTGAGCCACCGCCGGCGCCGATCTCGACCAGATCGATCGCCTGGATGTTCATCGGTAGCCCGCTGCCGGGGGCGTTGTTGACGCGATGGAGCTCGAAGGCCGTCGTCGTCGCGGGCCGGCCATTCTCGATCAGCGCGAGCTTGGCGGTCGTGCCGCCCATGTCGAAGGCGATCAGATCGCGGTGGCCGGTGAGCTCGCCGTATGCGGCCGCCATCAGGGCACCCGCGGCCGGACCGGACTCGATCATCCTGACCGGATACCGCTCCATCGCCTCAGCCGTGGCGATTCCGCCTGAGGATTGCATCACGAACAGCCGGCCGCGATAGCCGCGCCCGCCCATCGCGGTCGCGAGGCCGTGCAGGTAGTCGCGCACGATCGACATCACGTAGGCGTTCACGACGGTCGTCGACGTCCGCTCGTACTCGCGGAAGGTCGGCGAGACCTCGTGTGACAGCGTCACCGTGAGGCGCGGCGCCTCCTCGGCCGCGAGGGCCGCGATCCGGCGCTCGTGCGCGGGGTTCAGATACGCGTGCAGCAGGCACACCGCCAGCGTGGTGACGCCGCGCGCGGCCAGCTCGCGGATCGCCCGGCGCGCGTCGGCCTCGTCGAGCGGCGTACGTACGGTGCCGTCGGCCAGCACCCGCTCGGTGACCTCGCCGATCAGCCGGCGGGGGATCAGCGCGGCAGGCTTCTCGATCTGAAGGTCGTAGACCTGATACCGCTTCTCGCGGCCGATGATGAGCACGTCGCGAAAACCGCGGGTCGTGAGGAGCCCGACGCCCCGCGCCTTGCGCTCGATGACGACGTTGGAGCCGAGCGTGGTGCCGTGTACCGCCTGCGTCACGTCGCTCCAGGGCACGCCGGTCTGCGCCAGGAGCGTATCGAGGCCGGCCAGACACGCCTGAGACGGATCGGGATACGTCGTGAGCCGCTTGCCGGTGGCGAGCTCGCCGGAGGGCGACTGCAGCACGAAGTCGGTGAACGTGCCCCCGACGTCGAACCCGATGCGATAGGGCACCGTCAGTTCCGGCGCTCCGCGCGCGAGAGGACGATGCGGTACGGATAGCGCCGCCCAGTCTGCCACGAGATCGTGTGCTCCACGGGCTCGCCGCTCAGCGCGAAGTACGTCCGTTCGAAGAAGAGCAGCGGCGAGCGCGCACGGATCTGCAGCTGCTCGGCCACCTGGCGCGGCGCGAGCGCGGCGTCGACGACTTGCTCCATCAGCTTGATCGGAATGCCGAGCAGCCGCTCGATCGCGCCGATCATCGACGTCTTGGACAGGTCCTCGTCCGAGAGCGCGGTGCCGATGGTCAGCGGCATGTAGGCGGTCACGTGCTGGAACGGCCCGGCCTCGGAGTGGCGCACGCCCACGATGCAGTACGCCGAGGAGCGTGGCGGTAGCCGGAGTGCCTGGGCGATGTTGGCCGGCAGCAGCACGACCTCGCGCGATACGAACTTGAACCAGGTCTCGTCGCCCAGCGCCATCATGTCGCCCACCGAGCCGATGACTCGCAGCTTCCGGTCCCCGCCGGCGGCGGGGGTGGCGAACGTCCCGCGGCCCGCGTGGCGGTAGAGGCGGCCCTCTTGCACCAGGACGTCGAGCGCCTGGCGGATGGTCGGACGGCTCACCTTGAAGCGGGCGCAAAGCGCGTGCTCGGAGGCGATCCGCTCGCCCTCGTCGCGCAGCTCGTGGCGAATCGTGTCGGCGATCTGCAGATAGCGCGGAATACCGGGGCGGTAATTCAAAGGGAGCGACCTCCTGCTGTCAAGATGTCTAGACACGTACCACTGCCGGGCCGGCTAGGTCAAATCACGCGTTCCCGCGGCGGAATTACCCGGCCGAGAAGCGGCGGGCATTGCCCATGTGGGGCCAGGCAGCCGCCTGGACGTTGGCCAGCATCTGGCGGAAGTGATTGCGATCGTGGTGGACCCACTCGTGGAGAAGGTCGCTCACCCGAAGGTGGCCGACCTTCGGATGTTGTCCCCCGCGGCCGAGATCGCTGGCGCGCAGTCCGGCCACGAGGGTGACGCTGTCCCGCCGGAGCGCGTCGAACTCGGCGATCAGGCTCGCGGCCGAGCGCTCGCAATCGCGCCGGGCCCGCGCGACCTCCACCTGGTTCCAGTTCTCCAGCGCGGGCTCGTTGCCCGCCAGGATTATGCGGATCCGGCCTGCAAAGCCGCGGCGCTCGCTCTCGATGATGTGGCCCAGCACTTCCTTGGCGCACCACTCGCCGGCCGCCGGATGCCAGCCGAGAACGTCGTCGGGAAGTGCGGCGAGCTCGGCGCGGATGGAGGCTCCGGCGCTGTCCAGGAGCCGCGCGACCTCGGCCGGCGTCAGCGCCCGCGCGTCCGCCGTCATCGGCCGGCCGCGCGCGCGAGCTCGCGCGCGATCACGATCCGCTGAATCTGGTTCGTGCCCTCGTAGATCTGCGTGATCTTGGCGTCGCGCATGAATCGCTCCACGGGGTATTCGCGGGTGTAGCCGTAGCCGCCGAAGATCTGCACCGCGTCGGTCGCGACCTTCATGGCCGTGTCGGCCGCGAAGCACTTGGCCATCGACGATTCGAGGGCGGTCGCCGCCGCTCCGCGGTCGACCAGCGTCGCGGCGTGATGGACGAGGAGCCGGGCGGCGTGCACGGCGATCGCCATGTCGGCCAGCATGAACTGGACGCCCTGGAACGCGCCGATCGGCTGGCCGAACTGCTGGCGCTCCTTGGCGTAGCCCACTGCGGCATCGAGCGCGGCCTGGCCGATGCCCACCGCCTCGGCGCCCACCGCGGGGCGCGAGCCGTCGAGAACGCGGAGCGCGATCTTGTAGCCCTCGCCCTCCTCGCCCAGGCGATTCTCGACCGGCACCTCGCAGTCGGACAGATGCAACGCGGCCGTCGGCGAGCCGCGGATGCCGAGCTTGCGCTCGAGCTTGCCGACCGCGAAGCCCGGGAACGTCGGCTCCACGAGAAACGCCGTCACGCCACCCTTGCCGCGCCCCTTATCGACAGTCGCGAAGAGCGTGATGACCGACGCTTTGCTGCCGTTGGTCACCCAGAGCTTGACGCCGTTGAGCACGTACCGATCGCCCTTGCGCACCGCGCGCGTCGAGATGGAGGCCGCGTCGGAGCCGGCGCCGGGCTCCGAGAGCGAGAAGGCCGCGGTGATCTCGCCCGAAGCCAGGCGCGGCAGGTAGCGGCGCTTCTGGGCCTCGCTGCCCGCCGCGACGATCGGCCAGCCGCCGGCGTACTGCACGAGATAGATGGTCGCGGAGGACGCGCACGCCCACGCGATCTCCTCGACCGCGAGGCAGAAGGCCAGCGTGCCCATATCGGCCCCGCCGTACGCTTCCGGAATGTAGAGGCCCATCAGCCCCTGGTCGCCCAGGAGCTTGAGCGACTCGTCGGGGTAGGCTTCGGCCTCGTCGACGTGCGCGGCCAACGGCGCGATCCGCTCGCGCGCGATCGCGCGAACCAGGTCGCGCATCTCGCGCTGCTCCGCTGTCAGATAGAAATCGTCTCGCGCCATCGCGATGAGCCCGCGTTTAGTCTACACGCTCCGCCTACACGCCCAGCGGGGCGAGCCCCGCCGCTGACAATTCTCGTCACGCTGGTCAACGATTTTTTGTAGCGAGAAAATCCGGATACTGCGTCGACGTGCCGCAAGTGCGCGAGATTTCGGCAAGCCGCCACCTGGCATCGCGGCTGCACCTGGGTGGCGCCATGCAGACGAGCGAGAAGGTCGTGGTGGTGATGCCGGCCTACAACGCGGGGCGTACGCTCCGTCTCACATACGAGGAGCTGCCGAAAGACACGGTGAGCCTCGTGATCCTGGTGGACGACGGGTCCACCGATGGAACGCTCGAGGTCGCGCGGCAGCTCGGCCTCGAGATCTTCGTGCACAACCGGAACTACGGCTACGGCGCCAACCAGAAGACGTGCTACGCAGAGGCGCTGCGCGCGGGGGCGGACATCGTGGTGATGGTCCATCCCGACTATCAATACGATCCGCGTCTGGTTCCGCAGATCATCGATCCGATCGTCCGTGGGGAGGCCGACGTCGTGTTCGGCTCGCGGCTGAAGAGCGGTTCGGCGCTGGCCCAGGGGATGCCCTGGTGGAAGTATTTCTCGAACCGCTTCCTCACGAACCTCGAGAATCGGACGTTCGATCTGTCGCTCTCGGAGTTCCACACGGGCTACCGCGCCTTCCGCCGGGAGGTGCTGGAGACCGTGAACCTCGCGCTGAACTCGGACGGCTTCATCTTCGATCAGGAAATCGTCGCGCAGATCGTTGCGGCGGACTTCCGCATCGCCGAGATCGCGGTGCCGACGCGTTACTTCCCCGAAGCCTCATCGGCGAGCTTCTCGGCCTCGACGGTCTACGGGCTGCGCATCCTCTCGCTCCTCGCCCGCTACAGCTTGCACCGGCACGGTGTGTGGCATTCGCGGGCCTTCGACAGCCTCCGCGGGCGATATACGCGGCTTCAGCCGGCTTCGACAGCGCCTCGAGTGGCCGTCGACTCGCGCCGGTCCGTGCCCGCTCTCGGACGCTGAACCATGTGGCTCACGGATCGGGGCGTCCAGGACCGTGGTGCGGCCATCGTCGATCGGCTGGACCTCTTGAGAGTCACGTTCCCGCACAGCGATCTGTTCGTCGGTCTCAATGCGAACCAGCACGGCGTCGGCCCGAGCCGTGCCGAGGGTGAGCGCCTGCGCGACCTGCCCGGCGCGCAGGGCGCTGCCCTCGTGAGAAAGCGCCTGCGCTTCCGCGTGCTGAGCCGCCTGCTCCTCGTGACGCTCGTCGCCGCGTGGGGCGTCGTCCTGCTCGTCATCTAGTCGGGTCGCGCGCTCCACTCGCCTCGTCGCGTTCCCTCGCCGGACACCGACGGCCCTTGACGATCCGGCGCGTTCCGCCGGATCATTACGCCCTCCACGCTCGGTTCGAAACGCTCGGGTCCAAAGGAGACGCGCGATGCCAGCGGTGACTGCGAGACAGCGATGGCTCACGACTCTGGGCGCTCTGGTGTTGATGCTCTCGGCCGCCTTCTATGCTCTGGCTCAGCAGACCGCCGAGCCGAGGAAGAGCGCGGCGGCCGGCAGCGGCAAGCGCCACACCCTCGCGGCGACGCTCGACACGGTCCAGTGGGGCTGGCTCGATCCCAAGGAGCCGCCGAAGCTCACCGTCGACTCCGGTGACACCGTCTCGATCGAGACCATGATGCACTCGCACGACAAGGTGCGGCCCGGGATCACGATGGACGAGATCGTCGCGCTCCGGCGCGCGAACCCGGGTGGCGGGCCGCACTCGCTGACGGGTCCGGTCTACGTCAACGGCGCGGAGCCCGGTGACGTCATGGAGATCCGCATCGTCAGGATCGTGCCCAAGACGTTCGGGATCAACTTCAATCTGCCCGGCAAGGACTTCCCGACGATCGGAGCGCTCGCGCCGGAGATGCCCGACGGCTACGTCAAGTTCTTCACGCTCGATCTCAAGAAGCGGCAGGCGGAGTTCAAGCCGGGGATCACCCTCGACCTCAAGCCGTTCCCGGGCACGCTCGCGGTGGGTATCGATCCCAACGATCCCTCGCCGCGAAAGGGCGGCGCCACGGATCCGATGGCGCCGGTGTCCACCTTGCGGCCGTGGAAGAACGGCTCGAACATGGACATCAACGAGCTGCAGGAAGGCGCGACGATCTTCATCCCGATCTTCCTCAAGGGCGGCCTCGTGTGGACGGGCGATTCGCATTGCCGGCAGGGCAACGGCGAGGTGAACCTGACGGCGCTCGAGTGCGCTTATAAAGAGATCGCGCTCCAGCTCATCGTGCGCAAGGACATGAAGCTCGAGTGGCCGCGGATCGAGACCAAGACCCACTGGATCACGACCGGGTTCGACGAGGATCTGAACAAGGCGATGGTCAACGCGGTCCGCGAGGCGGTCGACTTCCTCGAGCAGCAGAAGCTCGTGCCCGTCGACCGGTACGAGGCCTACTCGCTGAGCTCGATGGCGGCGGACTGCCGCGTCTCGCAGGTGGTGGACGTGCGCAAGGGCGTACACTGCATGATCCCGAAGTCGATCTTCACCAAGAAATCGTAGGTGCTGCGGGCGCTCGCCCTCGTCCTGCTCGCCGCCGCTCCGGCGCGCGGCGGCGGCGTGCTGGACGTCGTCACGACCTCGACGGATCTCAAGGCGCTCGTCGAGGCGGTCGGCGGCGAGCGCGTGAAGGTCGAGAGCCTGACGCCCGCGCTCCACGAGCCGCACACGGTCGACGTCAAGCCGGGTCAGCTGGCGCGGCTCCGGTCGGCCGCGTTGCTGGCTCGGATCGGGCTCGATCACGAGCCCTGGCTGGCGCGCGTTCGCGCCGCGGTCAACGATCCCCGCTTCGCGCCGGGCGGCGCGGGCGATCTCGATCTCTCGCGCGGGATCGATCTGCTCCAGGCCGAGACGCCCAGGCTCAGGAGCGAGCCGGGCGCGCACGTGCACGGGTTCGGCAATCCCCACTACTGGCTCGATCCGGCGAACGCGCGGCCGATGACCCAGACGATCCTCGAGGCTCTCGCCCGGCTCGCGCCCGACGGCCGCGATGCGTTCACGACGAACCGGGCTCGCTTCCTCGAGCGTCTCGACGCGGGGATCGCGCGCTGGATCGATCTCATGGCACCGCTTCGGGGCGCGCGCGTGGTCGTCCACCACGACAGCTGGCCGTACTTCGCGCGCCGCTTCGGGCTCGTGATCGTGGCCGCCATCGAGCCCGCGCCCGGCGTGCCGCCCTCGCCCGCGTCGCTCGCCGAGCTCGCCCGCCGCATGCAGGACGCGGGAGTGAAGCTCGTGATCACCGAGCCTTCGGCCAGCCACGCCGTCGCGAGCCGCGCGGCCGCGCCCAGCGCGGCGCGCGTCGTCACGCTCGTGCCCTCGGTCGGCGGCGATCCGGAGGCGCGCGACTATCTCGAGCTGTTCGAGCTGAACGTGCGGCGGCTCACCGGCGCGCCGTCGGGAGGTCGCTGAGGTCGGCGGGATGCTGGATTTTCTGTGGGCGCCGTTCCTCGTCTGTCTCGTGCTGACGGCGATCCACGTCTATCTCGGCCTCCACGTGCTGGCCCGCGGCGTGATCTTCGTCGACCTGGCGCTCGCCCAGGTGGCGGCACTCGGCGTGACGCTCGCGTTTCTGGCCGGGCACGCGATCCAGAGCGAGGCCGCCTACTGGTACGCGCTCGCGTTCACGCTCGGCGGCGCCGCGCTGTTCGCGGTGAGCCGCACGCGGCGACCACCGGTACCGCAAGAGGCGATCATCGGGATCGTGTACGCGGTGTCCGCCGCGGCGGCCGTGCTCGTGGTCGACCGCGCGCCGCAGGGCGGCGAGCACATCAAGCAGATCCTGGTCGGCAGCATCCTCACGGTCACGCCCGCGGAGGTCGCCTCCCTGGCGCTGCTCTACGCGGCGATCGGCCTCCTGCACTGGTTCGTCCGCCGCCCGCTGCTCGAGATCTCGTTCGATCCGGAGGGCGCGGCGGCGCGGCGTACCGTACGGTGGTGGGACTTCGTCTTCTACGCGTCGTTCGGCGTGGTCGTGACGAGCTCGGTGCGGCTCGCTGGCGTGCTGCTGGTCTTCGCCTACCTGATCGTACCGGCGACCGCCGGCGCGGCGCTCGCGCGCTCCCCGCGCAACCGACTTCTCGTGGGATGGGCGGCCGGCACCCTGGTGAGCGCGGGCGGTCTCGCCGCCTCGTGGACGTGGGATCTGCCGACCGGCGCCACCGTCGTCGTCGCCTTCGGCGTGCTCGTCGCCGCGATCGCCGTCACCTTGGCGCTCTCCGCGACGGTGCGCGCGACGCGCGAGCGCGGCGTCGACGCGCTGCGCGGCCCCGCGATCGGAGCGTGCGCGCTCGTGGGAGTCGCCGGGCTCTTGCTCGTGCTCGCGCCGCGCATGGATCACTGGTGGCTCGACTGGCTGGAAGCATCGGTGCCGGGCGCCCAGATCGTGTTCCTGAGCGCCGACGAGCGCGAGACCCGCCGCGACACCGAGGAAGACATGCGAACGAGCATCGCCGAGCTCGACCGGGTGCGCGTGATGCAGCGCGAGGACCAGTGGGGTGCGCGCCCGGCGACCGCCGAGATGCGCGAGCGAATGCGCCAGTACCTCGCGGGACGCGCCGAGATGGTGGCGGGCGACCGCCTGGTGCTGCGCGCGCTGCAGGCCCGCGCGCGGGCGCGGCAGCGTTGGTGGCTCGGCGTGCCGCTCCTGATCCTGGGCGCGGGCGGCGCGCTCGTGCTCGCGCGTCGCCGGCCCGCGGCCTAGCGACTGTAGCTGTAGAAGCCCTTGCCGCTCTTCCGCCCGAGCTGACCGGCCATGACCATCCGCTTGAGCAGCGGCGGCGGCGCGTAGCGCGCCTCGCGGAACTCGTCGAACATCACTTCGGCCACGTACATCGTGGTGTCGAGGCCGACCAGATCGAGGAGCGTGAACGGGCCCATCGGATAGCCGCAGCCGAGCTTCATCGCGGCGTCGATGTCCTCGAGCGAGGCGAGGCCGCTCTCGTACACGCGGATCGCGTCGAGCAGGTACGGCACCAGCAGGCGGTTGACGATGAACGCGGTCGAGTCTTTCGTCTGCACCGGTGTCTTGCCGACGGCCTGCACCCATTCGGTCGCGACCTTCACGGAAGCCTCGTCGGTCAGGATCGTGCGCACGACCTCGACCAGCTTCATCAGCGGCACCGGGTTGAAGAAGTGCATGCCGAGCACTTGCGCCGGGCGCCCGGTGGCGGCCGCCATCGCGGTGACGTTGCAGGAGGAGGTGTTCGACGCCAGGATCGCGTGCGGCGCGCAGATCTTGTGGAGCTTCGCGAACGTTTCGTTCTTGAGCGCCTGGTTCTCGGTCATCGCCTCGACGACGAGATCGCAGCCGCTCATATCGTCGAGCCGTGTCGTGCCGGCGATGAGCGCCAGCGCCGCGTCCTTGGCCTTCGCATCGATCTTGCCGCGGCTCGCCAGGCCCTCGAGCGTCTCACGCAGCCGGCCGAGCCCGCGCTTGACCAGCTCGTCGTTGGCCTCGACGAACAGCACCTGGAATCCGGCCTGCGCGGCGACCTGGACGATGCCGGAGCCCATGAGACCACAGCCGATGACGCCGACGTTCTTGATCGTCATGTTGCCGGGAGGAGTCGCTTACTTCCGAACGCGACCGGGCAGAGGCAGCTCGTAATGCGTTCCGGGCGGACAGGGATTCCTGACCGTGACCGTCACCGAGCCGTATCGCACGCTTCCGTCGGGCTGGATCTCGCCGTCCTGGCGCCGCGCCGGCGGCCCGGGCTCCTTCATGGCGCGGTCGAACGCGGCGTCGCGTGTCTCGGCGATCGGCGCCACGATGCTCAGCATCGTCATCGCGCTGATCGGCGATTTCGCCTCGTCGGCGGAAGCCGATACGGACCACGCGCCGGTCAGCACCAGCGCACTGAGGAGCATGCCGAGCTTATTCATAGACGATCAGTGAATGGAGCGGATGCTCCTTGAGCTTATCCCGGCCGTGAAGGAACGCGAGCTCGATCATGAATGCCACCCCCACGACGTCGCCCCCGAGCTGGCGGATCAGCCGTAAGGTTGCCCCCATCGTACCACCGGTGGCGAGCAGATCGTCGACCGCGAGCACGCGCTGCCCGGGCCGGACCGCGTCCTCGTGCACCGCCAGCGCGTCGCGCCCGTACTCGAGCTCGTACTCCACCTCGATCGTCTTGCCTGGGAGCTTGCCGAGCTTGCGCACCGGAACGAAGCCGGCGTTGAGCTGGTGCGCGAGCGCACCGCCGAGGATGAACCCACGCGACTCGATGCCGACGACGATGTCGACGCGCTCGCTTCGATAGCGCTGGACGAAGCTGTCGACGACGTACCGGAACGCCGGGCCGTCCTTCAGGAGGGTGGTGATGTCCTTGAAGAGGATGCCCTCGGTCGGGAAGTCCTTGATGTCACGGATCTTCCTTTTGAGATCGGCGATGTCCATCGGGGCGCTATCTTACCTCGACGGCGCGCTGCGCAAGACGCCAATGTGTCCGGCTGCGTGGCAGCGTGACACCGTTTGCCGCACGAACGTCAGGGTGCTGACGGCCTGAGGCAATCGCGGAGCAGCGCTCAAAAGCGCGGTTTTTCAGACGCGGACCATGGCGCAGCACCCCGTGGCACCCTCCTTGCTCCCCCTGCGCGGCAAGGTCGGTTCCGAGGAGGAGCAGGGATGTTGCTTCCCGAACAAGTGCAGCGCCTGGTCGAGCTAGCCCTGGCCGAGTTCGCCCCGGAGTGGCAGGTCACGGGCCTCTGTTCGGAGCTGAGCCTGCACAATCCCGATCATTGGGTCTCGGGCCTCGGAACGTTCGGGCTCATCCTGCGCAATCGGCAAAACCGCAACGCGAAAGTCCTCGGCTGGCGTAGCGGCGATTTCAGGAGCGCGACCTACCATCGCGGCATCTCGTATCGCGTGCTCGAAGCCTACGCCGACCGCATCACCGACCCGATTCGCCGCTACTTCGAAGAGATCGGTCTCTTGATGCCCGGGCGCGTCTCGACGCGCGGGGCGCAGGCCGCCGCCGCCCGCTCGAGCATCAACTACGCCGGCTAGCTCCCAGTCGCTCGATGGCCGCTGGCAGCTCGGCGAGCCTCGAGATCACGAGATCGGGAAACACCGAGTTCCGCCTGGCCGCCGACGACACCACCTGGATCACGCGCATTCCCGCCGCCTGAGCGCCCTGCACGTCGAGCACGGGATCATCGCCCACGTGGACCGCGGTCCGGGCGTCGCCGCCCACCACGCGCAAGGTCATCGCAAAGATCTCCGACGCGGGCTTTCGAATACCGACCTCGTCCGAGAACGTCGTGTGGTCGAAGTAGCCGAGGAGCCGAAACTGGCCGAGCAGCTGGCGCAAGGTGCCGCCCGGCGTGCGCATGACGTTCGACACCAGCGCGAGCCGGTAGCCCGCTCCTTTCAAGGTCTCCAGCGCGGCGAGCGCGCCGTCGTCGACCGCGGGCGGTAGGAGCAAGATCGGCCGCGCATACGCTTCGACGAGCGCGCTGAACAGTGCCGGCGGCACGCGTCGCGGCAGCACCGGATCGACGCCGGCCAGGATCGCGCGGACGTGATCAGCGGCCGGGACGTCGCGCTGCGTCGACCAGATGCGACTCAGATAGGCGCCGGATGCCTCGTACGCGCGATCGAGCGAGGAGCCCGAGGCCGAGAGGCCCGCGGCCGCGAGCAAGCTCTGAAAATCGACCATGCGGCGCTTCTTGTAGCGATTGTCGCTGGCCGGGCCGTCGAAGAGCAGCGTGCCCCAGAGGTCGATCGTAATGGTTTCGACCTTCACGCCTCACCGCCTTCACCACTTGAAATTGGCTGGACGTTTGTCCAGATAAGCGTTCATGCCTTCGCGCGGCTCGTCAGAAGCGTACGCGGCGGCGAACGCGTTGATCCCATAGCTCACGGCGGTCGTGAGATCCGTCTCGCGCCAGCGGATGATGAGCTCTTTCTGCAATCGAATCGCCTCCGGGCCGCAGGCCACGATGCTCGCGGCGAGCTCCTCGGTGGCAGGGCGTACGCGAGCGTCGGGCACGACCCGGTTCACCAGTCCCCACTCGAGCGCCTGGTTGGCCGTGACCGGCACGCCGGTCAGCAGCATCTCGGCGGCGCGGCCGGGGCCGATCATCGACGGCAGCAGCGCCGCCTGGATCACCGACGGGATGCCGACGCGAACCTCCGGCAGGCCGAAGATGGCGCGCTCGGCCGACACGCGCAGATCGCACGCGAGCGCGAGCTCGAAGCCAGCGCCGAGGCACGCGCCGTTGACAGCGGCGATGACCGGAAACGGCGCACGGTGCACGGCCGCAATCGCGTCGTGGAGCGTCGTGATCAGCTCGCGCGCGCGGCCGGTGTCGAGGTCGCGCAGCACGCGCACGTCCATGCCGGCCGTGAACGCGCGACCGCTGCCGGTGAGGACGACCACACCGATCGCGCGGTCGACAGCGAGCTCGGCGAACATATCGCGAAGGGCGCGGATGAGGCCGGGTTCGAAGAGATTGAGCGGTGGACGATCGAGCGTGCACCAGACCACGGCGCCCGCCCGCTGGAGGCTGATGGGCGCCGTCACTAGTATCGGCGCATCGAGGGATCGACGGTGCGGGCCCAATAGTCGAGCCCGCCACGGAGGTTCTTGACATTCTTGAAGCCGCGTTGCCGCAGGTAGTCGGCGACCGCGGCGCTCCGAACGCCCTGATGGCAGTACACGACGATCTCATCGTCGGCGTTCAGCTCATCGACCCGCAGCTCGATCTCCTCGATCGGAATGTGCACGGCGTTCTCGAGCCGGCACAGTCGCGTCTCCCAGTCCTGGCGGACGTCCAGCAACAACGGCTTGTCGCTTCCGGCCAGACGCGTTTTGAGATCCTGCGGGGTGATCTCGTCCATCGAATGGCTCCGCTAGCGAGGCGCCCGGCGGCCGACCAGGAAATCGACGAGCCAGCCGTTCACCGCGTCGACGTGCTCGATCTGCGGGAAGTGCCCGCACGCATCGACCCACCGAACCGCCGCGTGACGAAGCACGCCGGCCACTTCAGCGCAATGCTCGGGCGGCGCCACGCGATCCTGGCGGCCGTGGATCATCAGCACCGGCAGCTGGAGCGTCGCCAGGGCGCGCCGATAGTCCTCGGCGTGAGTCTCGAAATCGACCCGCACGTCGCGCAGCGTCGCCAGGTAGGACGCCCGCGCCACGCCATCGCTGCGCGTCGCGTAATTGTAGTCGACGAAGTAGTCGACCTCGCGCCGGTCGGGCGCGTGGAAGCAGCGCGCCACCGCCGCCTTGTAGAGCCGCGCGTTGCCGCCGAGCGACAGGATCTCGCCGAGACCGCGCAGCGCGACGAGCCGGTAGATCCACGACGGGCGATAGCTACCGCCCGGGACGATCGCACCGACCAGCGCCAGCCGTTCGATCCGCGACGGATGCATGAGCGCGAGCGCCGTCGACACGGCGCCACCGAGGGAGTGGCCGACCAGCGAGGCCTGCGCGAGCCCGAGCGCATCCATGAAGCCACGCAGTGCGTTGGCGAAGTAACCGAGGCGATAGCTCGTGCGCGGCTTGGCCGAATCGCCGAAGCCGGGAAGATCCACGGAGACCACGGTGGCGCGACTGGCGAGCGGGCGCACGTTGTGACGCCACGACTCGGCGAATCCACCCAGGCCATGCACGAAGATGACGGCTGGTCCGCGACCTTCGACGACATAGTGCAAGCGGAGCCCGTCGACTTCGCCGCCGCGCAGCTGCAGTTCCGGCATGGGGCTACGATTCTACCAGACCGCGCGGGCTCTCAGGGGAACAGGTCGAGCGGCGCGGGCTCGCTCGCGGTCGGCTGGCCCAGGAGCCGCTTCATCATCATCGCGTTCTTCACCGGATAGTCGCGATTGTTGTTGTTGAACGAGATGTAGACGTCCTCCGTCTCGCTGCCGACCGCGTCGATTTCCGGCAATAGCGCGCGCAGCTCCTCCTCGGTGTAGAGGTAGTCGTACTTCTCCCGCACCGACGGCTCCTCGCCCCGCAGCTGGCGCAGCCAGCCGTCGGCATTGCGGCCGTGCAGCCGAAACACCGCCGTCGTCGCCGTCGCAGTGGTCACGCGCGGGATGGCCGCGCCGCCCGCGGGCGCGTCGACGATCACGTGGGCCAGGCGGGCGCTGCTCAGGGCGCGCAGGGTATCGTCGAGATGGTCGGGTAGCCAGGAGCGATGGCGGAACTCGACCGCGATCGTAAAGCCAGGCAACCGCGCCGGCAGCGAGGCGAGGTACTCGAGCCGCTCGGCGTCGAAGTGCACCCACGGCGCGAACTGGAAGAGCACGTAGCCCAGCTTGCCCGCCTCCGCGATCGGCCCGACGGCGGCGCGGAACAGCGCGAACGCGCGATCAACGGCCTCGGGTGAGAAGCTCGCTGCGTCGATCTCACCGCGGCGCGTCCGCCGCGAGGTGCGCGGCAGCAGCGCGGTCAGGTCCGCCGGCACCGTCTCGGCCCTGGGATGATGGCCGGTCATGAGCGAGTACGCCTTGACGTGGAAGACGAAGCCTGGCGGCGTCCGCTCGACCCAGCGTAGCGTGTTACGGACGTCGGGGATCGCGTAGTACGAACTGTTGACCTCCACGACGTCGAAGAATTTCGTGTAGTAGCGCAGCCGCGCTTCCGCCGACATCGACTTCTTCGGATAGAACGTGCCCGACTCGATCAGCGCCGGATCGGCCCACGCGCAAATCCCGACCCGGACGCGGTTACTCACCCTCCGAAGCCCCTCCTGGATCGGACTATCCACAAACGCCACATGGGTGCCCGGGCGGGCGACGCGGCAGGCAGCGCCATGTCGCGCGCCGGGGGTCCCCCACACCGGGCGGGGGTGGCGCGCGACATGGGGCTGCCTGCCGCGTCGCCCGCCCGTCGCGCGCGTGATCCGTTCGTGAAGACTCCGAGCTAGACGATCTTCTCGTAGATGCCGGGCGGGATCACGCGATAGACGTGGATCGGCTGCGAGACGTTCTTGAACGTCTTTTCCCCGAGGCTCTCGAGCACGAAATAGGCGCGGATCCGCTCGGCGGTCGCGGGCCCCACCACGATCTCGCCGCCCTGCGCCGAGCCCGCGAAGCGCGCCGCCACGTTGGTGGTCGGCCCGGTCGCGGTGAACGTCCAGCGCTGGCCCGCCCCAGTGCCGAGCTTGGTGGCACCAACCAGTGCCTCACCAGTGTTGATGCCCATGTGGAGCTGGATCGCCGGGAAGATCCCGCCGTACTCCTCGTTCAGCGCCGTGGTCCGCTGGTGGATGTCGAAGGCCGCCCGGGTCGCGTTCAGCGCGTGGTCGCTCGCGCTTCGCTCGGACTGGAAGATGACCATCAGGCCGTCGCCGGCCGTCTCGTTCACGTCGCC
>Ga0114129_10005402_pt1 | contig 18040 bp, 13 predicted proteins | sample RhiMetdeltSRZDD1_FD_80071 | JGI IMG/M metagenome (GOLD analysis project Ga0114129, IMG submission 80071) | Populus rhizosphere microbial communities from Tennessee, USA - Rhizosphere MetaG P. deltoides SRZDD1 (version 2) (version 2) | ecosystem: Host-associated > Plants > Roots > Rhizosphere >...
ATACGGTGCTCGGTATGAATCTCGCCCACGGCGGCCACCTCACCCACGGCCATCCCCTGAACTTCTCCGGGAAGCTCTACACGATCGTGCCCTACGGTGTCCGCCGTGACGACGAACGGATCGACTACGTCGAGCTCGAGAAGCTCGCCCACGAGCACAAGCCGAAGATGATCATGGTCGGCGCGAGCGCCTATCCGCGCATCATCGACTTCCCGCGCATCAGCGCGGTGGCGAAGGCGGTCGGCGCGCCGATGGTGGTCGACATGGCGCACATCGCGGGGCTCGTCGCCGGCGGCGTCCATCCGAGCCCGGTTCCCCACGCCGATTTCGTGACGTCCACCACGCACAAGACGCTGCGCGGGCCGCGCGCCGGGCTGGTCCTGTGCCGAAAGGAGTACGCCAAGGATCTGGACCGCGCGGTGTTCCCCGGGGTTCAGGGCGGTCCGCTGATGCACATCATTGCGGCCAAAGCCGTCTGCTTCAAGGAAGCGTTGGAGTCGTCGTTTACCGGGTATCAGCGCCAGATCGCGGCGAATGCGACGCGCCTGGCGGCGTCGCTCACGGGCCACGGGTTCCGCCTCGTGAGTGGCGGCACGGACAATCATCTGATGCTCGTGGACGTCTTCTCGAAAGGCCTCACCGGGAAGGTCGCCGAGGCCGCCCTCGGCAAGGCGGGGATCACGGTCAACAAGAACGCGATCCCGTTCGACCAGAACCCTCCCATGGTGGCCAGCGGCATCCGCATCGGGACGCCTGCGATCACGACGCGCGGCATGCGCGAAGCGGAGATGGATCAGGTCGGCGATCTCATCGCGCGCGTGCTGTCGACGCCCGACGACGATCGCGCGCTCGGCATGGTGAAAGGCGAGGTCGAGCGGCTGTGCCGGAACTTCCCGCTGTATCCCGAACGACAGCGCTGAACGAGGCGGTTGCCGCCGCGTTTTCCGATGACGGCGCGCTGTCTCGCGCTGTCGATGGCTACGAGGCCCGCGAGGGTCAGCGCCAGATGGCGTCTGCAGTGGCCGACTGCATCGAGCACGGCGGGACCCTCGTCGCTGAAGCCGGCACCGGCACCGGCAAAACGCTGGCGTACCTGATCCCGGCCATCCTCAGTCGCCAGCGCGTCCTTGTCTCCACCGGCACCAAGAACCTCCAGGAACAGATCTTCTTCAAGGATCTCCCTTCGCTGCGCGAGGCGCTCAATATTCCCTTCAGCGCGACGTTGATGAAAGGGCGATCGAACTATCTGTGTCTGCATCGCTACGAAACCTACCGCGACGGCGTCGACGGTAATACCTCCGCGGGTGGACGACTGATTGAGAGCGGCGACCGCGTGATGCTGCCGGTGATCGAGCAGTGGGCCAGGCGGACCGAGACCGGCGATCGCGCAGAGCTGCGCGACCTGCCCGAGGACCTGCCGCTGTGGAAAGACATCGCCGCGGATGCGGAGACCTGCCTGGGCAACGAGTGCCCGCGCTACGGCGACTGTTTCGTCACGCTCGTGCGCCAGCGCGCCGCCGAATCCGACGTCGTCATCGTCAATCACCACCTGCTGTGCGCGGATGCGGCGGTACGGAAGAGCGCATACGGCGAGGTGATTCCCTCGTGCGCCACGCTGGTCGTCGACGAAGCGCATCAGCTCGAAGATGTCGCCACGCAGTACTTCGGCGTCGCCGTCAGCAATTACCGCATCGAGGACCTGGTGCACGACGTGGAGCGGAACGTGGCGGGCCTGGAAGGCCCGCCCCGCAATGAGATGTATCAGGCAATCACGCGCGTCGCGGAACGCTCCCAGATGTTCTTCAGTGGCCTCTCAATGGCCCGGATGCACAGGGGGTTGCCCGTCGAGGCGCCGGGCGCGAAGGCGGGCTTGGAGACGAAGGCGCGCTACACGTCAGAGGCGCTCGTCGAGCATTTCGATGCTGGAGCGATGCTCGCGGGCGCGCTCGAGGGACTGGAGGCTTCGCTGGCGCTCGCACAACCGGCGGGCCGTAAAGGCCCGGCCTACGGCGACGGGGAGTCGCCCGCCGAAACGAACGAGGCGCTGGCGACGCTCGCGCGACGAGCCGGCGATCTGCACAGGGATCTCCGGTTCCTGATCCGCGCCGCCGACGCTGACTTCGTGTACTACCTGGAGATGCGCGGCCGCGGGATTTTCCTGCGCGCCTCTCCGATCGACGTCTCACGCATCGCCCGGGAAGCGCTGTTCGATCGCATGCGGGCGACCGTGCTCACCTCCGCCACGCTCGCGGTGGATGGATCGTTCGCGTACGTGAAGAGCCGGCTGGGGATCCGCGAGGCGGCCGAAGTACGCGTCTCGTCCGAGTTCGATTACGCGCGACAGGCTCTGTTGTACCTGCCGCGGCGGATCCCGTCGCCAAAGGCGCCGACCTTCAGCGCCGCGGCGGCGCGCGAGGTGATCGAGATTCTCAAGCGATCGCGCGGACGCGCATTCGTCCTCTTCACAAGTTACGCGATGCTTCGCGCCGTGCAGCAGTTTGTCGAGATGTCGCTGCCGTTTCCGATCCTCGTGCAGGGCACGGCGCCGCGAACGATCCTCCTCGAGCAGTTCCGCTCGACGCCGAATGCCGTGCTGCTGGCGACGTCGAGTTTCTGGCAGGGCGTAGATGTCGTGGGCGAGGCGCTCAGCTGCGTCATCATCGACAGACTGCCGTTCGCCTCCCCGGGCGACCCGATAACGGCGGCGCGCATCGAGTCGATCAACGCCCGCGGCGGCGACGCCTTTGCCGACTACCAGGTACCGCTTGCGATCCTCGCCCTCCAGCAGGGTCTTGGCAGGCTCATCCGCCACCGGACAGATCGTGGAGTTTTGGCCATTCTTGACCCACGCTTGCGCACAATGGGCTACGGGCGTAGATTTTTAGAGTCGCTTCCCCCGGCGCCCGTAACCCAGGACCTGGCTGCAGTTGAACGGTTCTTCGTATAATTCGTATTAAGCTCTAGACAGGGCACCGGTTAACTGGACCGCAACGCCCGCGGATCGTTTCGTTTTCAACAAAGTGAGGATCAGCATGCGGACCCATCTGTACCGGGGTGTCCTGGCGCTCTTGGTTGCGCTGGTATTTTCGGCCCCTGCGTTCGCCCAGGGCATCGTCAAGGGCAAGGTCGTCGACGAGAAGAATCAGCCCGTGGTCGACGCCAAAGTCGTCATCCAGGGTACGGCGCGCAACGCCGAGACGAAGACCAACAACAGAGGCGAGTACGTGCAAGTCGGCCTGCAGTCCGGCCCGTACACCATCACGGTGACCAAGGACAAACTGGTCGCAACCCAGAAGGTCAATGTGACGCAGGGCACGCCGGCTGAAGCAAACCTCACCCTGCAGCCGCAAGCCACGGCCGGTATGAGCCCCGAGCAGAAGGCGCTCCAGGAGGCGGCGGGTTCCGCGATCGAGGCGCTGCGCGCCGGCCGCGATGACGAAGCGATTCAGAAGCTGAACGAAGTCATCGTGAAGCTGCCGACCTGCAGCGATTGCTACTACAACCTTGGCATCGCCTACACGCACAAGCAGCAGTGGCCGGAGGCTGAAGCCGCGCTCAAGAAATCGGTCGAGCTGAAGCCGACCAACCCCGATCCGTACAACGGTCTCGCGAACGTCTACAACGCGCAGAAGCGGTTCGACGAGGCGCTCGCGATGAACTCCAAAGCGACCGAGTTGTCAGGAACGACAGGCGGCGCCGGGGGCGGCAACGCCGAGTCGATGTACAACCAGGGCGTCGTATTGTTCAACGCCGGCAAGTATGCCGACGCGAAGGTGCAGTTCGACGCCGCGACCAAGGCGGATCCGAACAACGCGAATGCCTTCTACCAGCTCGGAATGACCGCGCTGAACCTCGGCCAGATCCCGGATGCGGTCGGTGCGCTCCAGACGTTCCTGAAACTTGCGCCGAACGACCCGAAGGCTGCACAGGTGCAGAGCTCGCTCCCCGCGCTGCAGCAGATGCTGCCGAAGTAGACTCGCGGTGAAGCCAGCGCGTGCCCGTAGCGCGGGGGCTTCACACCCCCGCGACCTCAATGTCCAATATCGCCGACCGGCTGGCCGGGATTCGCGAGCGCATCGCCGCCGCGGCCCGGTCCGCCGGCCGGGATCCTTCCTCGATCCGGCTCGTCGCCGTCTCCAAGACCTTCCCGATTGACGCAATTCGCGAGGCGTACGCCGCAGGACACCGTGACTTTGGGGAGAATCGCGTCCAGGAAGCCCTACAGAAAATCGCGTCTGCAACCGACCTAGAGATCAGATGGCACCTTCTTGGCCATCTGCAGCTCAACAAGGCCCGGAAGGCAGGGCCCGTATTTGCTGCGATTCATTCGGTAGACAGCCTGGAGCTGCTGAAGAGGATCGATACAGCGGCGGCGGAGGCGGGGCGGACGGCGGAACTGTTGCTGCAGGTAGACCTGGCCGGCGAAGCGGCGAAATTCGGCGCGTCGCCAGACGAGGTGCCTCGATTGCTCGACGCCGCGGCCGCATGCCGCGCCGCCAGGGTATCCGGGTTGATGACACTGCCACCGTTGCCTGACTCGCCCGAGGACGCGCGGCCATGGTTCAGACAGCTGCGGGAGCTGCGGGATCGATGGCTGACCTCAGGTGTTCCGCCTGAGATGCTCAGCGAGCTGTCGATGGGCATGAGCGGCGACTTCGAAGTGGCGATCCAGGAAGGGTCGACGATGGTGAGAGTGGGGACAGCGATTTTTGGGAGCCGACATGTTCAAATCTGACGATCTGACGCCAACCGCCGACGCGAGGCGACTGCCTTCGCCCGAACGCCACATGACGGTCACGCCGCTCGATATGCGGCAGGCGCGCTTCCCCGCCACCATGCGCGGCTTCGACAAGGTCGACGTCACGGCGTTCCTCCAGGAGGCGGCCGACGGTTTCGAACACGCGCTGCGAGAGAATGAGCGGTTGCGGCAGGAGATCGCGCGGCTCGAAGGGTCGATCGTCCAGTTCCGTGAGCTCGAGAGCAGCCTCAAGAACACGCTGATGACCGCCCAGAGAGTGGCTGACGACATGCACGAAAACGCCGTGCAGGAAGCCGCGCGCATCGTGCGGGAAGCCGAGGGGCGCGCCGACCTGCTCCTGCAGAGGACGCAGGCGCGAACCGAGGACATCGAGCGCGAGATCGACGGGCTGCGGCTCAAGCGGCGCGAAGCGGAATTGAGCGTCGAATCGACGATCTCAGCGCTGCACAATACCCTCGATTTCATCCGTGAGCAGGACAGCCGCGAGCACGCGGAGCGGCTGGTGCCGCACCTCCTGAAGATCGGCGTCGCATAGCTCGGAATTGAGTGTCGAGCTGCGTGTTCGCGTGATTCCCAGGGCCAGCACGTCCGGCATCGCGGGGACGCGCGATGGCGCACTGCTCGTCCGGCTCAATTCCCCTCCTGTTGAAGGCGCAGCCAATTCAGAGTTGATTCAGCTCATCTCGGATGCGCTTGGAGTCCCGAAGCGATCGATCGCAATCGTGTCCGGGCAACGATCACGCTCGAAGCGCATCGTCGTCCATGACGTTACGATGGACGACGTCAATGCAAAATTCAAAATGCAAAATGCAAACACAAAAGCCGGCGGCTAGAGCTGACGCTCATCTCGTCTCACACTGTGTTTGCGTCTCAGACTGTGTTTGCATTTTGAATTTTGCATTTTGCATTACGCTTGCGTCGTGCCGCCCGCGGACTTCCTCATCGAGCACGCTGATCTAATCGCGACCTGCGCGGGGCCGGTACCGCGCCGAGGCCTTGCCCAGCGCGAGATTTCCTCTCTTCACGACGGCATCATCGCCGCTTATGACGGCCGCATCACGTACGTCGGCGCCGCAACGGCGCTACCGGATGGCGTGGAGGTCCAGAAGGGCGCCACGCGTATCGACGCGCGCGGCTGCACCGTGGTCCCCGGCTTCGTCGATCCCCACACCCATGTCGTGTACGCCGGCGATCGACGCGCAGAGCTGCGGCGCCGGCTCGGCGGGGAGTCGTACGCCGCCATCGCGGGCGACGGCGGCGGGATCGTACAGACCGTCAAGGCCACCCGCGCGGCCACCGAGGATCAGTTGGTGGCGGAAACCCGCGGGCGTCTCGACGAGATGCTCGCCGCCGGCACCACGCTCTGCGAGGCCAAGAGCGGGTACGGCCTGGACGTGGAATCCGAGATCCGCCAGCTCCACGCCATTCGCACGCTCGACGAAGAACACGCCATCGACATCGTCCCGACGTTCATGGGGGCGCACGAAGTCCCGATCGAATACCGGCCACGGCGGGGTGAGTACATCTCGCTGGTCATTGACGAGATGATTCCGCGCGTGGCCGAGCAGGCGCTTGCCGAATTCTGCGACGTGTTCTGCGAAGAGGGAGTATTCACACCCGAGGAATCGCTGGAAATTCTCGAGGCGGGCCTTCGAGCGGGCCTCGCGCCACGTGTGCACGCGGACGAGCTCGGCCCAAGCGGCGGCGCCAGCGTGGCCGCGCGGATCGGGGCGCGCTCCGCCGATCATCTCCTGCACGTGGACGAACACGGCGCCGACGCGCTTGCCGATGCGGGCGTCTGCGCGACGCTGCTTCCGAGCGCGGCGTTTTACCTGAAGCTTGGCCGATTTGCCCCGGCGCGAATGCTCATCGATCGCGGCGTCCCCGTTGCCCTGGCAAGTGACATGAATCCGGGCGCCGGTTTGTCCCCGTCGATGCCGTTCGCCATGGCGCTCGCCTGCTTCGCGATGGATATGACCCTCGAGGAATCCTTGATCGCCGCGACGCTGAATGCGTCGTGGTCGATCGATCGCGCTCACGAAGCAGGCAGCCTCGAGCCGGGTAAGCTGATGGACGCGGTGATCATCAAGGGCGGCCTCGCGGAGGTGCTTCGGGTCGGCGCGTCGTCGATACGGATGGTCATCAAACGGGGCAGAGTCGTGTCGCCGGCCACATGAGATGAGCGACGAACCACCAACCACCAGCCGTCAACCGGCTTACTCCGAGATGGCGTTCGCCGATCTGGTCGATGCGTTCTCGTCGACGGATCCGGTCCCAGGTGGCGGATCTGCCGCCGCGCTGGCTGGCGCCGTCGGCGCATCTCTGCTGTTGATGGTCGCGGGGATTCCGAAAACGAAGAGCGGCGCACCGGAAGAGACTGCAGACCTCGCGGACGCGGCGGCGCGCCTCCGGCCGCTTCGTGATTCCCTCCTCCAGCTCGTCGATCGCGACAGCGAGGCCTATGGGCAGGTCATGACTGCGTTCAAGCTGCCCAAGGGATCCGACGCGGACAAATCGCGACGACAACAGGCGATCGAGACGGCGACACGCTGGGCAACCGAGGTGCCGCTCGACACGATGCGCGCGTGTCAGCAGGCGCTGCGCGGCGCACTGACGGTGGCCACCAATGGCAATCGCAGCGCCGCGAGCGACGTCGGGGTGGCTATTGAACTGCTTTTCGCAGCGCTCCGCGGCGCCCGTATGAACGTCGAGATCAACCTCGCGGCGTTGAGCGACACAGAGTACGTGGCCCGGATACGGACCGAGGCGGGTCAGCTTGAAAATGACGCGGGGGCTGATGCGGCGCGTGGAAAGGAACTTCTCGGATTAGTGTAGCGAGTTGTTGCCGCCGTCGAGCCCTCCCATCGACAGTGCCTCAACGGAGAATCGGAAGGTCATCGGATAGATGTAATTCGGAAATAGTTCGACGCCCTGGGTGTACGACGCGTTGGCGGTCGTCCGGGGGCCATTCCGGGTCACCTCGACGTCTCCCGCCTCGAGTGGCACGCTGAAGGCCTGTGCTTTCTGAAGGATGTGGTTCTGGATGTCGCCTGGTGATGCCTGCCCCCCGAAGGTGACGAGCTCCTGAGACGCGTCTTTCAGCTGGTAATAGCGGGCAGCCGCCATTCCGGCGCGGCCAGCCGCATTCAGAATCGCAATCGCAATCAGGATCTTGATAATGGTCTTCATGAATTGTTCGGGGGTGTAGAGACCCACCCCTACCCTGTAGTGTCGGCGCTTCGGGTCCGGATCCGTAGGGGAGAGTCTTTCCGCCTTCGCCAAGGCTACGGCGAGGCTCGCCGCAGCGCCAGAGGTGCGGAGGCGGCAGACCCGGCCGCTTCAATGAATCTGGTGAAACAGGCGATTCCAGCGGATTGTCGTGAAGAAACGAGCGATGCCGCCCGACGGCTGGCCCTCCTCGGCGTCCTCGAACGACCAGTAGACGAACGCCGCCTTTCCCTTCACGTACTCGCGTGGCAGGAAGCCCCAATAGCGGCTGTCCTCCGAGTTGTCCCGGTTATCGCCCATCATGAAGTAGTGGTTCGGTGGGACAGTGACGGGGCCATAGTGCACGCGGACATCGAAGTCCTCTTCAGGCGTATCGCCCGGCGCCGGGAAGAGGAAATGGATGTACGGCTCGTCGAGCGCCTTGCCGTTGATGTAGACCTTCTTGTTCCGAAGCTCGATCGTATCGCCCGGGAGGCCGATCGTGCGCTTGATGAAGTCACGCTCGGGATCCTCGGGAAACTTGAAGACGATCACGTCGCCGCGCTTGATCGGATCGATGGGCAGCAGCTTCTGCTCGATGGGGCTCAGCGTCGGGCCGAAGACGAACTTATTGACGAGCAGGTGGTCGCCGATGAGCAGGTTGTTCTCCATCGAGCCGGTCGGGATCTTGAAGGCCTGCACGACGAACGTGCGCACGAAGAGCGCGAGAATCACGGCGACGCAGATCGACTCGAAGTACTCGCGCACGGTCGACTTCCGGTAGTCGGCCACCGTATCCGCCGCTTCCTGCCTCGCCGGTTTTGCCATCGCTATAAATCCTACTCTGTCCCCATCTTGAGAACCGCCAGGAAGGCTTCCTGCGGGATTTCGACGCGCCCGACGCGCTTCATCCGCTTCTTCCCTTCCTTCTGCTTCTCGAGCAGCTTCCGCTTGCGCGAAATGTCGCCACCGTAGCACTTGGCCAGGACGTTCTTCCGGAGCGCCTTGACCGACTCCCGGGCGATCACGCGGGCGCCGATCGACGCCTGGATGGCAATCTCGAACATCTGGCGGGGGATGAGCTCGCGCATCTTCGATGCGAGCGCGCGGCCGCGATCGTAGGCGGCGTCCCGGTGGACGATGATCGACAGCGCATCGACGGGCTCGCCGTTCACGAGGATGTCGAGCTTGACGAGCGGCGACTCCCAAAAGTCGGTCACGTGATAGTCGAGCGAGGCGTAGCCGCGCGACATCGTCTTCAGCCGATCGTAGAAGTCGAGGACGACCTCGTTGAACGGCAGCTCGTACGTGATGAGCACCCGGTCGGACTTCAGATACTCGAGCTTTTTCTGCACGCCGCGCTTGTCCTGGCACAGCTTGAGGATCGGACCCACGTACTCGGACGGCGTCAGGATCATCGCCGTGATCACCGGCTCCTCGATCTTCGTGATCCGCCCGACATCCGGGAGTTTCGACGGGCTGTCGATCTCCTGCACGACCCCATCCGTCGTCGTCACGCGGTACAGCACGCCCGGCGCGGTGGTGATCAGGTCCATGTTGTATTCGCGCTCGAGGCGCTCCTGGACAATCTCCATGTGGAGCAGCCCGAGGAAGCCGCAGCGGAAGCCGAAGCCGAGCGCGGCGGACGTCTCGGGCTCGTAGAAGAACGATGCGTCGTTGAGGCGCAGCTTCTCCAGCGCGTCGCGCAGCTCCGCGTACTGATGGCTCTCGACCGGGTACAGCCCGGCAAAGACCATCGGCTTCAGCTCCTTGAACCCGGGGAACGGCTCGGTGGTCGGCCGCGTGACGTCGGTGACCGTGTCGCCGATCCGGGCGTCGGAGACGCGCTTGATGTTCGCCACGATGAAGCCGACTTCGCCGACGCCAAGTTCCTCGACGGGTATCGCCTTCGGCGAGAACACGCCGAGGCCGTCCACCTCGAAGTCCTCTCCCGCGGCCATCAGCCGGATCTTCTGCTTTGTTCGGAGCATGCCGTCGATCACGCGGACGACGATGACGACGCCGCGGTAGGGATCGAACCAGGAGTCGAAGATCAGCGCCTTGAGCGGCGCCTCGGGATTGCCCGTGGGCGGATGGAACCGCTCGATGATCGCCTCGAGGATATCCTGCGTGCCGGTGCCTTCCTTCGCGCTCGCGAGAATGGCGCCCGAGCTGTCGAGGCCGATGATGTCCTCGATTTGGCGCTTGCACTCGTCCGGCTGCGCGCTCGGCAGATCGATCTTGTTGATCACCGGAATGATCTCGAGATTGTTCTCGACCGCGAGGTAGGCGTTCGCCAGCGTCTGCGCCTCGACGCCCTGCGACGCATCGACGAGCAGCAGTGCACCTTCGCATGCCGCGAGCGATCGCGTCACCTCGTAGCCGAAGTCCACGTGGCCCGGCGTATCGATCAGGTTGAGGACGTACTGCTCGCCGTTTTTCGCGGTGTAGTTCAAACGGACCGGGTGCGCCTTGATCGTGATCCCGCGTTCGCGCTCGAGATCCATGGCGTCGAGTACTTGCGCCTCCATCTCCCGAGCCTGCAGCGCGCCGGTCAGCTCGAGGAAACGGTCCGCCAGCGTCGACTTGCCATGATCGATATGGGCGATGATGGAGAAATTGCGGATGTGGGCGGGATCCATTCAGGTACGAACACTAAATTATACCGTGGGGCCATTTCACCAACTCCCAATTCCCAACTTCCAATTCCCAAGGCGACCTCTTTCGTTGCGCTCAGGCCTCCGAGCGTGAACGAACTTGGGAGTTGGGAATTGGAGGTTGGACGTTGAGCTTCAGCGCGCGTCCAGCGCGATGAGGCGCTGCGGTTAGTCCTACCGCGCGGCTAACGCCCAACACCCAACTCCCAAGGAGATTTGTGGGCACGATCCTCTTGGGAGTTGGAAGTTGGGAATTGGAGGTTGAGATGACCGCTAGCGCCGATCGAGAGGCACAAATCGTTGAGGATACGTGGGTCCCGTGTAGTCGGCGCGCGGGCGAATCAGCCGGTTGTTCGCGTACTGCTCGAGGATGTGTGCCGTCCAGCCGGAAATGCGACTGACGGCAAAGATCGGCGTGTACAGATCGATCGGGATCCCGAGCGTGTAATACGTGGAGGCGGAGTAGAAGTCGACGTTCGGATTCAACTTCTTCTCGGCCTTCACGAGCGCCTCGATGCGCTGCGACATGTCGTACCACGCCGTGTTGCCGGCGCGTTTGCCGAGCTCGAGCGACATCTGCCGCAGGTGCGTCGCGCGGGGATCCTCGGTGTGATAGACGCGGTGGCCGAAACCGGGGATCTTCTCCTTGCGCGCGAACTTCGCGCGGATCGCGTCATCAATCCGCTCGGGGGCCGCGTTCTGGCCGAAGTCCAGCAGCATCTTCATCACTTCAGCGTTCGCCCCGCCGTGCAGCGGCCCCTTCAGCGCCGCAATTCCCGCCACGACGGCTGAATACATGTCGGTAAGCGTCGCCGCCGCGACGCGCGCGGCGAACGTCGACGCGTTGAGCTCGTGGTCCGCATGCAGGATCAGCGCGACGTCGAACGCCCGGATGGCGGCTGCGCTCGGCCGTTCGCCGGTGAGCATGTAGAGGAAATTCGCGGCGTGGCCCATCACGGGGTCGGGCGCGATTGGTCCGCCGCCGGCCGTGAGCCGCCCCCACGTCGCGACAACCGTTCCCGTCTGCGCCGTGAGCCGCACGGCCTTCCGGTACTGCGCCTGTGGCGACGCATCGTCGGCTTCCGCGTCGTAGTGGCCGAGCGCGGACGTGATCGTGCGGAGCGCGTCCATCCCGCCGACAGGCGGCAGCGAGCGCATCAGCCGGATGATCGGCTCGGGCAGCGGCCGCGCTGCGGCAAGTTGGGACTGGAGGTCTCCGAGCTCCGCACGCGTCGGCAGGCGCCGATGCCACAGCAGGTAACAGACTTCCTCGAAGGTCGCCGCGTCTGCCAGATCATGGATGTCGTACCCGCAATAGGCGAGCACGCCGCGATCGCCATCGAGGTAGCAGATCGCAGACGAGGTGGCGACGACGTCTTCCAGTCCGCCCTTAGGTCTGTCAGCTGTCATGCGGACCTGATCGTAATTCAAAATGCAAAATGCAAAATGTAAACAACGCGTAGTGGTTGAACCACGAACGTCGTCCTTCGTGGTGTGAGTCTTGGCTTGTAGATAGCTTTGGGCTTTGGGCTTTGGGATTTGGAACTTGGGATTTGACTACGCCTCTTCCTCCGAAGGCTCCAGCACGACGCTATCGCCCGCGTACTGCTGGACGATGGAGAGCAGACCTGTGTAGAGGAAGCCGATCTGGAAGAGGACGAGGAACGGCAGCGTGCCGTAGATGCCGTTGGCGAGCGCGTAAAACACCGTCGCGGTGAAATACAGGCCGAGTGCGAGCTCGATCACCGGCTGGATGATGACTGTCTGGCGGTACTTCTTGCCGATCCACTCGTCCGCGCTCGCCTCGATGTGGTACTTCGGCGTGCGCGCGAACTCGCTCTCCTGGTTGAAGAGCGCCTCGAACACCGCCTTGGTGTTATTCACGGTCAGGCCGATGCCGATTGACATGAGGAACGGGAGATACTTCGCGCGCGTGATCCAGTCGTCGTGCAGCTCGCGCTGGCAGACCATGTAGAAGTTCGCCACCGACGCTGTCGCCGCGAAGAACAGCGGCACGTCGATGAGCAGCATCTCGTACCACCCCATGTTGTAGCGGATGACCATCGACGGCGCCATCAGCACCGAGAGCACGCACATCAGCGGATAGTTGAAGTTCGCCGTCAGATGGAAGAATGCCTCCGTCTTCACTCTGAGCGGTAAATCCGACGCCAGGATGCGCGGGAGCAGCTTGCGGCATGTCTGGATCGAGCCCTTGGCCCACCGGTGCTGCTGCGACTTGAACGAGTTCATTTCGACCGGGACTTCGGCTGGCGCAATCAGCCCGGGAAGAAAGATGAACTGCCAGCCGCGCAGCTGCGCGCGGTAGCTGAGGTCGAGATCCTCGGTGAGCGTATCGTGCTGCCACCCGCCCGCGTCACCGATCGCCGCGCGGCGCCAGATGCCGGCGGTGCCATTGAAATTGAAGAACATGCCCGAACGGTTGCGGGCGCCGTGCTCGAGCACGAAATGCGCATCGAGCAGAATCGACTGCACTTTCGTGAGCAGCGAGTATTCGGAGTTGATGTGCCCCCAGCGCGCCTGGACCATTGCGATCTTCGGATCGCCGAAGAACGGCACCGATCGCCGCAGAAAGTCGGCCGTCGGGATGAAGTCGGCGTCGAAGATCGCGATGAACTCGCCCTTGGCCGCCTTGAGTCCCGCCTCGAGCGCGCCCGCCTTGTAGCCCGTACGATCGCTGCGGTGGATGTACTTGATGTCGATCCCCTGCGCCGCGTTGCGGCGGACCGCGCGTTCGGCCACGCTGGTCGTCTCGTCGGTCGAGTCGTCCAGCACCTGGATTTCGAGCAGCGCGCGGGGATAGTCAATCTCGCAGACGGCGTCAATCAGCCTGTCGGCGACGTACATCTCGTTGTAGATGGGGAGCTGGATCGTGACAACCGGCAGTGTGTCGAGCGGGACGCCCGGGACCGGCACCTTGTCCTTGTTCTTCATGTACAGATAGACCAGGTAGTACCGGTGCCATCCGTACACGGCCAGAATGACGAGGACGAAGAAGTACGTCGCAAGAATGAGGGTTTCGCCGAGACTCATAGAGTAGAAAGGCCCGTTATAGACACCGTTGAATAATTATACGGATACCGTCGCGTTCGGGAAAGCGACCAAAACGTAGATATGAACAGCTTAGAGTTACAAAAATTGCTTGAGTCGGTTCGCACCGGCCGCGTCGATCCGGCGGCGGCATCTGAGCAGATCGCCGCCGCGATGCGCGCTGCGCCGTTCGAGGATCTCGGCTTCGCGCGTGTGGACACGCACAGGGAACTCCGGCAGGGTTTTCCGGAAGTGATCCTCGGCATAGGCAAAACGCCCGCCCAGATCGCCGCAATCGCCTCGCGTATCGTGGGGCGAGGCCAGGCACTGCTGGTTACGCGCGCTGAGCCGGAGGCCTACGAGGCGGTGCGCGCGGTCGCGCCAGCAGCGATCTATCACGCCGAGGCGCGGGCGATCACGTTGCCCCAGGGCGAGATTCCGCGAGGTCACGGCACCATCCTCATCGCATGTGCCGGAACGTCAGATCTCCATGTAGCTGAAGAGGCGGCGGTCACCGCGGAGCTGATGGGCAATACGATCGACCGTCTCTACGATGTCGGTGTCGCCGGCATCCATCGTCTGCTGAGCGAGCAGAACCGAATCCAGAAGGCCCGTGTGGTGATCGTTGTCGCCGGCATGGAAGGCGCCTTGCCGAGCGTGGTCGCCGGGCTCGTGAGCGTGCCGGTCATTGCGGTCCCGACAAGTGTTGGATACGGCGCAAGCTTTGGCGGCGTTGCCGCGCTGCTGGGCATGCTCAACAGCTGCGCCAACGGCATCGCCACCGTGAACATCGACAACGGATTCGGTGGCGCCGCGATGGCTAGCTTGATCAATCATTTGTAAACATTGAACGAGGTTCAGGGGGTTCGGGAGGTTCGGGGGGTTCAGGGGGTCCTGTTCTTCTGAACCCCTTGAACCGTCTGAACCGTCTGAACCCTTTGAACGGGACCTCCTGAACCGTCTGAACCATCTGAACCATCTGAACCCTTTGAACGGGACCTCCTGAACCTCTTGAACCGTCCGAACCTTCTGAACCCATGAACGCAGGCGCCTTGCGGGCGTTGGAGTTTGACCGGATCGTCCCGGTCGTGGCCGGCCTTGCGGTCACGCCCACCGGCCAGGATCGACTGGCGGAGCTGCAGCCGCTGACGGATGCCAACGCAGTGGTCGCCGCGCAGAAGGCGACCAGCGAAGGAACGAGATTCCTCGCCGACCATCCCGGCTTCCCGCTTCGGGCGCCGTCAGACCTCGACGCCATCCTTGACGCGCTCGGCGTTGACGGACGCGCGCTCGAATCGCTGCGGCTGCTTGGCCTGGCCGACTACCTTGAATCGATCGAGCACTCGCGAGCGGCCATCAAGAACGCGTCCGGCACCTTTCCAATACTCGGAAGCCTGGTTGAGCAGATCGCCTCCTTCAAGGGCGAGATCGCGGACGTCCGGCGCAAGATCGATCCGTCGGGAGAGGTGGCCGACAACGCGAGCCCCGCGCTTGCGTCAATACGTGATCGCCTGCGCCGCCAGCGCGCGAAGCTGCGGACGAAGCTCGAATCGTTCGTGCGCGGACGCGAGACGTCCAAGTACCTGCAGGAACAGGTCGTCACGGATCGCAACGGTCGCTACGTCCTGGTTGTCAGGTCCGAGCATCGCTCCGCCATCCCGGGCATCATCCACGGCGCATCGGCGAGCGGCGCGAGCCTGTTTCTGGAGCCGCTGACCACGGTCGAGATCAACAACGACATCGTCGCGCTCGAAGAGCAGGAGGCCGAAGAAGTCCGCCGCATCCTGCTGGCGCTGACCGACAATTTCCGCGCGCGACCGGACGATCTGCGGAGGACCATCGACGTCGCCACGGAGCTGGATGTCATCCAGGCCCGCGCGCGATTCGCCCAGATCGTGGACGGCGTTGAGCCGGTGATCTCGAGCGATGGCGCCTTCGAGCTGCGCGGCGCACGGCATCCGCTCCTTATGCGCACGGTCAACGAGCGGCTCGACTCGGGATTCGGGATTCGGGATTCGGGATTCGAAGACGAGCGGGACCAACGAATCCCGAATCCCCAATCCCGAATCCCGGAACAGCCGGTCCCCGTCGACATCCTCCTGATTCCGCCGACGCGTGTGCTTCTCATCACCGGCCCGAACACCGGCGGCAAGACTGTCGCGCTCAAGACGGCGGGCCTTCTTGCGCTCATGGCACAGGCTGGACTGCATATTCCCGCGGAAACCGGGTCGCGATTGCCGGTGTTTCAGTCGCTCTTCGCCGACATCGGCGACGAGCAATCGATTTCAGCGAGCCTGAGCACCTTCTCGGCGCACATCACGAACGTGGTCTCGATGGACCGGAACCTTGTCCTGCCGGCGCTCGTGCTGCTCGACGAAGTGGGCGCGGGCACGGATCCCGTCGAAGGCGGCGCGCTCGGGATCGCGGTGATAGACCATTTCCGCACGCGCGGAGCGCACCTGGTCGCGACCACCCACTACGACGCACTGAAGTCATACGCGTCGACGACCGATGGCGTGACGAGCGCGGCGTTCGGCTTCAACCCCGAGTCGTTCGCGCCAACCTACCGGCTGGTCTACGGGTCGCCCGGCCGCAGCCTCGCGATCGAGATCGCCGCTCGACTCGGGATGCCGCCCTCGGTGATTGCGTCGGCACGCGACAATCTCACAGAGGAGCAGAAGCAGCTCGCAGACCACCTGGCGCGGGTCGACAACGATCTCCGCGCGCTCGAGCAGGAACGGAGGGAACTGTCGCAGCAGAAGGCCACTGTAGCGGAGTCCGAGAGGAAGCTGCGCGGCCGAGAGGAATCGGTTCGGGAGCGCGAGGAGACGTTCCGCCGGAAGCTCGATACCAGGCTTGACGCACAGTTGCGTGAGGCGCGCCGCGAGATCGACAAGGTCATCGAGGAGCTGAAGACGCGCGCGCCGCGCCTGGTGAACACAGGGCAAACCGGCACGACGCGATCGGAGGCGCGAGCGGCGGTCGAGGACATTCTCGCCAAGGCGGTGGGCGAGATCGGCGATGGGCCGGCGAAAGCCGGCCCCTACGGACCTGGCGCTTCGTCGGACAAGAAAGCCGGCCCCGCGACCGGCCCGATCGAGGCGGGCGTCCGCGTCATGGTCGGCGGACTCGGACTCGAAGGGACGGTCATCGAGCTCCACGGCAAGCAGGCCGAGGTCGACGTACGTGGGAAGCGGCTGCGCGCCGCTGTTCGCGATCTGCGGGTGATTGACGGTCCTCCACCCGCGGCACGGGTCAGCGTGCACGTCGACCTTCAGCCGCGGGACGGATTGCTGTCCGAGTTGAATGTCATCGGATCCACCGTCGACGAGGCGCTCACCCGGCTGGAAAAATTTCTCGACGAGTCAACCGTGACGGATCAGCATACGATCCGGGTCATTCACGGTCACGGCACCGGACAGCTTCGCCGCGCGATCGGCGAGTTCCTGAAGAATCATCCGCTTGTCGCGAGTTACCAGCTGGCGCCGCAGGATCAGGGCGGAGGCGGGGCTACTATCGTTGAGTTGAAGGACTGAATTACTCCAATGGCCCTATTTCCGCAGCAGTTCATCGACGACCTGAAGCATCACGCGGACATCGTCGTCGTGATCCAGGACTACGTGTCGCTGAAGAAGACGGGCGCAACCTACAAGGGTCTCTGTCCGTTCCACGGCGAGAAGACGCCGTCGTTCCACGTCACCCGCGACAAAGGCTTCTTTCACTGTTTCGGCTGCAACGTCGGCGGCGACGTGTTCAAGTTCCTCGAGCTGCACGAGAAGATCGGGTTTGCCGACGCCGTGAAGCTGCTCGCGCAGCGTTTCGGCATGTCGCTGCCCGAGATGGAGCAGACCGACGACCAGCGCGCCAACTCCGCCGAGCGCGAGACGCTGCTCAAGGTGCACGAGTCAGCGGCCGCATGGTTCCAGCAACAGCTTGCCTCGAACGCCGGCGCGCGGGTTCGGCGGCAGATCGCCGACCGCGGCGTTACCGACGACACGCGACAGGCGATGGGTCTTGGATTCGCGCCGCCTGGGCGTGAGGGACTGAAAGCGGCGCTGATCAAGGAAGGGTTCTCGCAGGCGCTGCTTGTCCGCGCCGGCCTTCTCGTTCAAAAAGACGACGGCTCCGTGATCGATCGGTTCCGGAACCGGTTGATGATTCCGATCTGCCGGGACACGGGGTCCGCGATCGCGTTTGGCGGTCGGGCCGTCGACGCAGACCAGCAGCCGAAGTACCTCAACTCGCCGGAAACGCCGATCTACTCGAAGGGTCGCACGTTGTACGGGTTGAATCTCAGTAAGAACGCCATCCGGAGCGGCAAGTTTGCCGTGCTCGTCGAGGGCTACTTCGATTTCGCGCAGGTTTATCA
>Ga0114129_10005403_pt1 | contig 18040 bp, 10 predicted proteins | sample RhiMetdeltSRZDD1_FD_80071 | JGI IMG/M metagenome (GOLD analysis project Ga0114129, IMG submission 80071) | Populus rhizosphere microbial communities from Tennessee, USA - Rhizosphere MetaG P. deltoides SRZDD1 (version 2) (version 2) | ecosystem: Host-associated > Plants > Roots > Rhizosphere >...
AAGCTCGCCGGCTACACGACGAAGCACACCTCGGGCCTCGACATCCTCCCGGCGCCGGTGCGCCCCGAGGACGCCGAGCTCGTGACCGAGAGCAAGCTCTCCCGGCTTTTGGAGGTGGCGCGCGAGTCCTACGACATCATCGTCGTCGACACGTCGCCGTTCTTCCACGGGCCGATGCTGGCGACGCTCGACCGCACCGACGAGCTGCTGCTCGTCTGCGGGCTCGATGTCCCGACCCTCAAGAACGTCCGGCTCGCACTCCAGACGCTGGAGCTCCTCGCCTTCCCGCAGAACCGCATCCGCCTCGTCCTCAACCGGGCGAACTCCAAGGTGGGCATGAAGCGGAACGAGGTCGAGGGCGCCCTCGAGACGAAGGTCCGCTTCGAGGTTCCGAGCGACCGGGCCGTCCCGCTCGCGGTCAACCGCGGGAACCCCGCCGTGCTCGCCGAGTCCGGCGCGGACTTCTCCAAGGCGATCCGCGAGATGGCCAAGGGCCTCCAGCCGGCCGAGGTCGCCAAGGGTCAGAAGCGCGGTCTCTTCAGGAAGGGCTAACCATGGGTCTCCACGATCGCCTCAGAAGCTCGAACGGCGGCGGACAGGAGGCGGTGGTCGCTCGGGTCGAGAACGCAGCGCGCGAAGCTCAGCCCGACCAGCGAGTCGCCGATCCCTACGCCGAGCTGAAGACCCGTGTCCACCACGCGTGCATCGCGAAGCTAGGCCCGGAGCTCTTCAGCGCCCGCACGAACGAGGACCTCTCGGAGCGCGTGCTCCGGGCGGTCACCGAGCAGCTCGCGCTCGACCAGACCCCGCTCACGCGCGACGAGCGGCGCCAGATCGTCCGCGAGATCACGGACGACATCCTCGGCTACGGGCCGCTGGAGCCGATGCTCCGCGACGACACCGTGACCGAGGTCATGATCAACGGGCCGGACCGGATCTACGTCGAGCGCGCGGGCAAGCTCGAGCTGACGACGTCGACCTTCGTGGACGACGCGCACCTGCTCCGCATCATCGACAAGATCGTCTCCCAGGTCGGCCGGCGCGTCGACGAGTCGTCGCCGATGGTGGACGCCCGCCTGCCGGACGGCAGCCGCGTCAACGCGATCATCCCGCCGCTCTCCCTGCGCGGCCCGGTGATGACGATCCGGAAGTTCTCGCGCGACCCCTACACGATGGACGACCTGATCAACTTCGGGTCGGTCTCCGCGAAGGCCGCGCACTTCCTGGCCGCCTGCGTCCAGGGCAAGCTCAACGTCCTCATTTCTGGCGGTACCGGTACCGGTAAGACGACGACGCTCAATGCCCTCTCGGCCTTCGTCCCCGGTGACGAGCGCATCGTCACCATCGAGGACGCGGCCGAGCTCCAGCTCCAGCAGCTTCACGTGATCCCGCTCGAGTCCCGCCCGGCGAACATCGAGGGCCAGGGCGAGGTACGGATCCGCGAGCTCGTCCGGAACGCACTGCGCATGCGCCCCGACCGGATCATCGTCGGCGAGGTCCGCGGCGCGGAGACGCTGGACATGCTCCAGGCCATGAACACGGGCCACGAGGGCTCGCTGACCACGATCCACGCCAACTCCCCGCGAGACGCTCTCTCGCGTCTCGAGACGCTCGTGCTCACCGCCGGCGTCGAGCTTCCACACCGCGCGATCCGCGAGCAGATCTCGAGCGCGTTCGACCTGCTCGTCCAGATCACGCGCCTCGTGGACGGCTCCCGTCGTCTCTCGCACATCACCGAGGTCATGCGGATGGAGTCCGACGTGATCACGCTGCAGGACGTCTTCGTGGCGAAGCCGCCGGACGAGGACTCCGCCGCGCCGGGAGCGACCCGGCTCCTCACGCCGCTTCGCTGCACGGGGCTGAAGCCGCACTTCCTGGAGAAGATGGCCGCCAACGGCGTCGTCCTGCCTCCGAACTTCTTCCAGCAGGACTCGGACGAGAACGTGCGGATCAGCTTCCAGGCGGCGAGCACCGGCGGGTTCCACTGATGCGCGGCCGGGCCTTCGGCCTCGCGGCGGCCCTCGCGCTCCTCGTCCTCCCGTCCGCCGCCGTCGCGGCGACGATCGAGGCCGACACCAGCGACTACCCGGTCGTGCGGGCGATCTTCGTCACGGACGAGCCGTCCATCACGGAGCCGACGCTGACCGAGAACGGCGAGGAGGTCACGGGGCTCACGGCCACCAACCTCGGCCGGGCGAAGAGCATCGTCCTCGCCGTCGACCGTTCGCAGTCGATGGACGGAAAGCCGCTCGAGGATGCCGTCGCGGCGGCGCGCGCCTTCGTCGCGGCGAAGCCGGAGGAGGACAGGATCGCGGTCGCGACGTTCGCGACCGAGCCGGTCATGCTCACCGGCTTCCAGACCTCGACGACCGACGCCGACTCGAGCCTCCGCTCGATCTCGGTCGACTCGGTGCAGGGGACGACGCTCTACGACGCGCTCGTCCTCTCCGCGAGCTCGCTCTCTTCGGAGAAGTACCTCGGCCGCGTGGTCATCGTCGTCACCGACGGGAACGAGACCCGGAGCGAAGCGACGCTCCAGCAGACGATTACCGCCGCGCAGGACGCCGGCGTGTCGGTCTACGTCGTCGGGATCGAGAGCAAGCTCTTCAACCCGGGCCCGCTGCAGGAGCTCGCCGACGCGACCGGCGGGAAGTACTACGGCACGGCCTCGACCGAGGCGCTCGCCGAGGTCTACACCTCCATCGCGGAGGAGCTCTCGCGCACGTGGCGGCTCGAGTACGTGACCACGGCGCTTCCGAGCGAGGACGTCGAGGTCGCCGCCACGGCGGCCGGCGAGACGGCCACCCTCAAGCTCACCGTGCCCGGCGAGGGCGTCGCCACCCGCAAGCCCGCCGTGGAAGGACGCCTCCCCGAGCAGTTCTTCGGCACCTTCTGGGGACAGGCGGCCTTCGCCGCCCTGGTCGGCGTCCTCGTGCTCGTCGCGTGCGCCTTCGCGTTCGCGTCGCCGCGGGGCGCCTGGCTCAAGGGGCGGCTGGAGCCGCATCTCGACACGCGCCGCCGGGCCGCGAAGCGGACTGGGCGCGAGCGGCTGAAGATCGCCGCGGGCCTCTTCCGCGCGACGGAGAACGCCCTCGGGAACTTCAAGCCGTGGCTCCGCCTCCAGCGAACGATCGAGCGCGCGGACGTCCCGCTCCGCACCGTGGAGCTCGTGTACGTCATGCTCGCCGCGGGCTTCGTCTCAGGGCTCATCGCGGCCGGCTTCACACAGTCCGTGCCGTGGATCGCAGTCGGCCTCCTCGGTGGCACGTTGCTTCCCTATTTCGTCGTCTCCTTCAAGGCGAAGAAGCGCGTCAGGGCCTTCGAGAACCAGCTGCCGGACCTGCTCGTCACGATGGCCGCGGGCCTCAAGGCGGGGCACAGCTTCCGCCAGTCGCTCCAGAGCGTCGTCGACGAGGACCAGCCGCCGGCGTCGAAGGAGCTCAACCGCGTCCTCACCGAGACGCGGCTCGGCCGGCCGATGGACGAGGCGCTCGCCGAGATGGCCCAGCGGGTCGGCTCGAAGAACTTCGAGTTCGTCATCACCGCGGTGACGATCCAGCGCCAGGTCGGCGGCAGTCTCGCCGGGCTCTTCGACATGGTCGCCGACACCGTGCGCAACCGGCAGCAGTTCGCCAAGAAGATCAAGGGCCTCACCGCGATGGGACGGGCCTCCGCCTACGTCCTCATCGCCCTCCCGGTGTTCGTGGCCGGGATGCTCACCGTCGTCAACCCCGAGTACATGCGCCCCCTCTGGCACACCAGCACCGGCCGGACGCTCGTCCTGATCGGTGTCGGAATGATCGGTGTGGGCGCGCTCATGCTCCGCAAGATCGTCAACTTCAGGTACTGACATGACTTGGCTACTTCTTCTCGCAGGCGCATCGGTAGGCCTCGCCGTCTACCTCCTCATGGACCTCATGACCCAGCCCGCGCGCGAGCGCGTGGGCTCCATCCGCCGTGCCGCGACCTACGGCAAGAACCGGATCCCGATCGGCAGCATGCTCGACGACGGCACCTTCAAGGACCGGGCGCTCACGCCCATGAAGACGGGCCTCGCCCGCGCCGTCCTCCGCATCACCCCGCGGGCGAGCATCGAGACTGTCTCGACGAAGCTCCTCAACGCGGGCCTGAACCGCCGGATCTCGCCGACGACCTACCTCGCCTCCAAGGCGATTGTGGGCTTCATCGGCTTCGTCGGCGGGCAGATCGTGGCCCAGGCAACGGGCCAGGCCTCGCGCGGCGTGCTCCTCGGGCTCGCCATGGCCGTCGTCGGCTTCATGCTCCCCGACACCGTCCTCACCTTCCGGATGCGCACGCGCAAGGAGATCCTCCGGTCGGAGCTTCCCGACGCGCTCGACCTCCTGGCCGTCTCCGTCGAGGCCGGCATGGGTTTCGACGGCGCCATCTCGAAGCTCACCGAGCACATGGAGGGGCCGCTCGCGGACGAGTTCGCGCTCGCGCTCGGCGAGATGCGGATCGGCGAGAGCCGGACGAACGCGCTCACGAAGATGATGAAGCGCGTCAACACGCCCGAGTTCTCCGCCTTCGTGCGCTCGATCATCCAGGCGGACCAGATCGGCATCTCGCTCGGCCGGATCCTCAAGGTCCAGGCCGCCGACACCCGCACCCGGCGCCAGCTGGCCGCGGAGGAGCGGGCGATGAAGGCTCCGATCAAGATGCTCTTCCCGACCGTGCTCTTCATCTTCCCGGCGATGTTCATCGTCATCCTCGGGCCGGCGTTCCTCAACCTCTCGGAGCTGTTCTAGCCGCGGGTACAGGCGATTAGCGGATGGCAGTGAGCGAGGAGACGCAGCAGGAGTCCCCCCAGAACGAGGCCGAGACCGGCTTCGGCACCGGCCTTCGCGGAAAGCTCGAGAAGCGCCGCGATCCTGCGCCGGCGGAGAACGGCGCCGCCGCGCCGAAGGAAGCCGAGGCGGTCGCCGAGCACGTCGCCGAGCCCGAGACGAACGGGGCGGCGGCGGCGGTCTCGTCCGACGAGGCCGACGCGCTCCGCGCGGAGCTCGCCGCCTCGCTCGACCGCGAGCGCGACCTGCGTGCCGAGCTCGCCATCTCCTTCTCGGCGAGCGCCGAGCATGCTGCCGTCGACAAGGATTACGCCGCACGTTCGGCCGAGCTGGACGTCCGCGCCGCGAGGCTGGCCTCCTCGGAGCAGGAGATCGAGCTCCGCGAGGCGCGCCTCAACGAGCAGCTGCAGAACTTCCGCGAAGAGCGGGAGCGCCTCTCAGAGCTGGAGACGCGGCTCACGGCTTCCGACGCGCTCACGAGTGAGCGCGCCGAGCAGGTCGAGTCGAAGCTCAAGGAGCTGAAGGACGCCGACCGCGAGCGCGAGAAGCTCACCTCCGAGCTGTCGAAGCAGGCGCAGTCCCTGAACCAGAAGGAGACCAAGCTCGTCCGGCGCGAGCAGACCGTCGCGAGCCGCGAGGCCGAGATGAAGGCCCGCCAGGAGGCGCGTGACCGCGCGCTGGCCGAACGCGAGGGCGCCCTCCGTGAGCAGGAGAAGAGCTTTTCCAAGCGCGAGGGGACGCTGGCCGCGCGGGAGCGCGAGCTCGCAAAGGAGTACTCGCGCGTGCAGGCCAAGGAGGAGGCGCTCGAGGAGCGCGAGGCCGACATGCGGGCCAAGTACGACCGCCTCCGCCTCGACGCCGAGCGTCTGGAGCGTGACATGTCCGGGCGCGACCGCGAGAGCCAGGCGTCCGCCGAGGTGCTCGCCGAGCTCGAACGGCGCGAGGCCGAGATGGCCGCGCGCGAGGCCGAGCTCCACCATCGCGAGGCGCATCTCGCCCGCGTGGAGTCCGAGACGTCGAAGGCCCTCGACCTCGAGGCCCTCCAGGAGCGCCTGAAGGACCGGGAGCGCGAGCTCGCCGAGCGCGAGGCCGAGCTCTCGAACACCGAGGACGTCGTCGAGTCCCAGCGCAAGCGGCTCGACCGGCGCGAGAAGCGCCTCACCGAGACCGAGTCGTCCCTCCGCGACCGGCTCCTCGACCTCGACGGTCGCGAGAACGAGCTCGACGCCAAGGAAGCGCGCGTCGAGGCCGACCTCGAGATCCGCGAGGACAAGCTCGAACGCCGTGAACGCGAGCTGACCGACCTCCAGGAACGGCTCGGCCAGAAGGAGAACGAGCTGGCCGAGTACGTCGCCCAGGTCCAGACGCAGCTTCAGCGCCGCGAGGACGACTGGTGGGAGAAGGTCACCGGCGGCGAAGCCCCCGGCAACCAGTCTTAGACCGGGCTAGGCGGGCGCCGCGTCGCGCTCGCGCCAGAGCTGCAGCACGTCCCAGCAGGCCACCGTGTCCGCCGACACCTGCGCGCCCAGGTCCGCGGGCGAGTCGGCCCAGTGGATCTGCGTCACCTTCGTCGCGCTCGGCTCGGGCTCGGCGCCTTCGCGCAGCGTCGCGTGGTAAACGATGAGGGCCGAGCCCGTGTCGTCGCTGACGACGATCCCGATCGGGCGGAAGCCCGGGAGGTCCGACTCTTCGAGCCCGATCTCCTCGGCGGCGTCGGCGAGCACTGCGTCCCGTGGCTGCTCCGTCGGGTTCAGCCCGCCCGACGCCGAGGCCGTCCAGAGGAGCGGGTCGCGCCCGATCGAGGGCCCGCGCTGCTGGAAGAGGAACGCCCCCTCGGAGCGCTGGACGAGGAGCTGCACTCCAAGGGCGAATCCCAGCCGGTAGCCGAGCGAGGGCTCCGCGAAGACGACCATGGCCTCGGCGTAGCGTCCGTGCCGGCGCAGGATCGCTCCGTCACGGGAGACGCCGTGGCAGAACGCGATGGGCCCATCGAAGCGGCCCTTCGTCCGCGAGAGGACGAGCGCCGCGTCGTCGACCGCGCGGAGCAGCGGGCTTTCGACGGGCAGGCCGAACGGGAACGGGCGGAACCGCGGCTCCTCCTTGAGTGGCACGATCGCGTGCATCGGCGAAAGTGTGTCTGATCGGCCCGACGGGGCCGCCCGCTAGCGGGGGATGACCGTCTCGACCGCGATCGTGGGCGGGTCGACGCCGACGTCGACGTACGCCGTGTCGGTGCCGGGGCCGCCGTGGATCTGGGCGTCCGGCTCGTCGTCGTCGGCCTCGATGACGTCGTTGTCGAAGCCACCGTTGAGGGTGTCGATGCCCGCGCCGCCGACGATCGAGTCGTTGCCGTCGCCGCCGGCGATCGAGTCGTTGCCGGCGCCGCCCGAGAGCTGGTCGTGGCCGGCGTTTCCGTTGATGACGTCGTTGCCGGCGCCACCCACGATGACGTCGTTCCCGTTGCCGCCGTTGAGCTCGTCGCCGAGATCGCCGCCCAGCAGGGTCAGGACCCCGGCGTAGGCGAGACCGGCGCCGAAGCCGCCGCGGCCGGTGAGGAAGTTGACGCCGCCGCCGCCCAAGAAGTCCATCTCTCCCGGCAGCACGTCGAAGGTCACGTCGACGTCGCCGTCGGAGTTCAGCGAGACGCCGCTCAGGCCCGCCGCCAAGGTGTCGTTCGCCGCCGTGCCGATGACGATCAGCTCGTCGGCCGCGTCGCCGAGCTTGAGCGACAGCTCGATCTCCGGCGTGTTGGACTCGCCGGTCGCGCCCGGGGCAAGCAGACCGGCGGACTGGTCGAGCGTCAGATGCTCGGCCGTGCCCATGACGCCGAGGATCTCGACGGAGTCGGTGTTCGCGCTCGTCGCCACGCCGCAGGCCAAGGGCGTCTCGCCGAAGTGGATCTCGCCGCCGACGACGGCCAGGGTCGCGGTGCCGCTCGTGGGCATGGTCGCGACGACCGCCTTGTCGGCCGCGCGGTACTCACAGGCTCCGGCCGGTGGAGGAGGCGGCGGGGGCGGCGGTTCCTGTCCCGGGTCCGCGATCGCGTTCTCGACGGCGATCGGGGCCGGATCGACTCCGCCGCCGTCGTACCAGGCCGTGTCCGTGTCGGGGCCGCCGTGGATCTGCGTGTCGGCCTCGGCGTCGTCGGCGTTCAGGAAGTCGTCGCCGAAGCCGGCGTTCAGGTTGTCGGCTCCGGGGCCGCCGACGATCTGGTCGTTGCCCTCGCCCGACGTGATGGCGTCGTCGCCGGGCCCGCCCTCGACGTAGTCGTTGAGCTGGTGCGAGAAGATGATGTCGTTGCCCTCGCCGCCGTACATCTCGTCGGAGGAGTGGCTGCCGACGAGCTCGTCGTTCCCCGGCCCGCCCGTGATCACGAGCGGCCCGAGGTAGGCGAGACCGGCGCCGCCCTGGCCGCGGCCGTTGATGAAGTCGTCGCCGTCGCCGGCCTGGATCTCGATCGGGAAGACGCCCGGGTTCGGCGTCCACGTCACGTCGACGTCGCCGTCCGAGTTGAGCGCCATCCCGTTCTGGCCGGGGGCGATCAGGTCGTTCCCGGGCGTTCCGATGACGGTCATCCCGTCGGTGGAGTCGCCGAGGCTCATCGTCATCTCGATCTCCGGCAGGTTGAACTCGGAGGTGAAGCCGGGTCCGAGGAAGCCCGCGGACATGTCCAGCGTGAAGCTCTCCGACGCGCCCGGCGCGCCCAGGACCTGGATCGAGTCGGTGTTCGTCGTCGTGGCGGCGCCGCAGGCGGCCGGGACGAACCCGAAGAGCAGCTCGCCGGTCGCCGCCACCCTGAGCGTCGCCTCGGAGCCGAGCGCGATCCGGGCCGTCACGGCCTTCGTGCCGGCGTCGTAGGAGCAGCTCTCGGTCGGCGCGGCCGGGATGGCCGTCTCGACGGCGCTCGGCGTGGGGTCGAGGCCCGGGTCGTAGTAGGCGATGTCCGTGTCGCCGCCGCCGTTGATGGACGTGTCCGCCTGGCCGTCGTGCGCCACGAGCAGGTCGTTGCCGAAGCCTCCGGTGAATGTGTCCGCCCCGGGGCCGCCGACCATGAAGTCCTTGCCCTCGCCGCCGCTCAGCTTGTCGTTGGCGCCGTTGCCCTCGAGGCGGTCGTCGCCGGCGTTGCCGTTGATCGTGTCGTTCCCGGCGCCGCCGATCAGCTCGTCGTTGCCGTTGCCGCCGTTGAGCTCGTCGCCGAGGTCGCCGCCGGTCAGGGTGACGTTCCCCGCGTACGCGAGCCCGGCGCCCCACCCGCCGCGGCCCGTGAGGAAGTTCACGCCGCCGCCGCCGCGCACCTCGACGTGTCCCGGGAGCGGGCGGAACGTGACGTCGACGTCTCCGTCGTTGTTGAACGAGAAGCCGCTCGCGCCGATCGCCATGTTGTCGTTGTCGGAGGTGCCGATGACGAGGAGCTCGTCGCCCGCGTCACCGAGGCCGACGGTCATCTCGATCTCGGGGAAGTTCGTCTCGGTCGCCGCGCCGGGGCCGAACGGGCCGCCGGACGCGTCGAGCGTCAGGCTCTCGAGCGTCCCCGCCCCGCCGGTGATGGCGATGGAGTCCGTGTTGGTCGTGGTCGCCGCGCCGCACGCGGTGGGTGTCGCGCCGAAGTGGAGCGCGCCCCCCACGACGACCAGCGCCGCATCCCCGCCCGGGTCGATGGTCGCGGTGACCGCCTTCGTCCCGGCGTCGTACGCGCAAGACTCGGCCGCGGCCAGCGCGGGAAAGACCGCCATGACCAAGAAGACCGCCCCCGTCAGGACGACCAAACGGATGTGTGCGTTGGGTGGCCGCACGATGCTACGGGCCGCTACAGAAATCGGACAGTACCCCTGGGTACGACACGCGGCAACCCGCGGATCGCCGGTCCGTTCGAAGGTCTAGTACCGCGAGTATCTCGCGCGGAAAGTGGATCTCGACAGCGACGAGTCCAGGTTCGAGGGGAGGCCTCGCGGCCTCCCCTCGAAAGGCTTTCGTTACTGCGGCAGGTGGATCTCGACCCCGACCGGCGAGGGATCCAGCCCTGCGTCGGTGAAGGCGGTGTCGATGCCGGCCGCGCCGCTGATCTGCGTGTCCCCAGCGCCGTCGCGGGCGTCGAGCGTGTCGTTCCCGCCCGCTCCGATGAGGGAGTCCGCGCCGGTGCCGCCGACGATCGTGTCGTCGCCGTCGTTCCCACTCAGCATGTCCGCGCCGCCCTGACCGTCGATCTGGTCGTTGCCGAGGCCGCCCGTGATCGTGTCGGTGCCGGCGCCGCCGACGAGCACGTCGTCGAGGTCGCCGCCGCTGAGTGAGTCGCCGCCGTCTCCGGCGCGCAGGGTCACGCGCCCGGGAAAGACCTGGCCGGCGCCGAAGCCGCCGCGGCCCGAGAGGACGTCGCCGCCGCCGCCGCCGACGAGCTCGATCGAGCTGGGCAGCGGGGTGAACGTGACGTCGACGTCCGTGTCGTTGTTGAGCGAGACGCCCTTGTTGCCGACCGCGAGCGTGTCCGCGAGCGCCCGGCCCTTGATGACGACGACGTCGGACGCGTCACCCAGGTTGACCGCGAGCTCGATCTCGGACGTGCCGGTCGTCTCGGCGGTGCCGCCGGGAGCGAGGCCGCCGCCGGTCTGGTCGATCGTGAGCGACTCGACTGAGCCCGCAGCGCCCGTGATGTTGATCGTGTCCGTGTTCGCGGTCGTCGCGGTGCCGCAGGCCGTTGGCGATGCGCCGAAGTGGATCGCGCCGCCGACCACCGCGAGCGTCGCTCCGGCGCTCGCCGGGATGGCGGCCGTGACCGTCTTCGTCGTCGAGTTGTAGGAGCAGGCGCCGCCGGGCGGAGGAGGCGGAGGCGGCGGGCCCGGATCCGCGAACTTGTTCTCGACCGCGATCGTGGCCGGATCGAGGTTCGCGTCGTAGTACGCCGTGTCGATGTCCGCGCCACCGTGCAGCTGCGTGTCCGCGACCCCGTCGTCCGCGTGGAGCGTGTCGTTGCCCGCGCCCGCGTTGAACGTGTCCGCGCCGGGGCCGCCGACGATGTCGTCGTTGCCCTCGCCGCCCGTGATCGAGTCGTTGCCCGGGCCGCCGTCGGCGAAGTCGTTCAGCTGGTGCAGGAAGATGATGTCGTTGCCCTCGCCGCCGTACACGAAGTCCGACTTGTGGCTGGCGATGAGCTCGTCGTTCCCGTCCTCACCGTAGACGCGCACCGGGCCGAGGTAGGCGAGGCCGGCGCCACCCTGCCCGCGCATGTTGAGCAGGTCGTCGCCGCCGAGCCCGTGCACCTCGATCACGTGCTGCCCCGGCGAAAGAGTCATGTCGAGGTCGCCGTCGGAGTCGATCGCGACGCCGTTCTGCCCGGCCGCGATCAGGTCGTTGGCGTTGGAGCCGATGATGACGAGCGTGTCGGTGAGATCGCCGAGCGCCGTGGCCATCTCGATCTCCGGGATGTTGAACTCGGAGGAGAAGCCGGGCCCGAAGAAGGCCTCGGACATGTCCAACGTGAGGGTCTCGTTGGAGCCGACGGAGCCGCTGACCGACACCGAGTCGGTGTTCGTGCTCGTCGCGGCGCCGCAGGGAGCGGGCACCTGGCCGAAGAGGAGCTCGCCGGCCGTATTCACCTTCACCGTCGCGGAGCCGCCCGTTGTGATCGTCGCGGTGACGGCCCTCGTCGTGGGGTTGTACGCGCACGACTCCACGGCTGCGCCCGCGGTTGCAGGCGCGGCCACGAGGAGCAGGCCGAGCACGAGTGGGACAAGACCACGCAGGGACAGACGTTCACGCACGAGAAGGCTCCTTCCTAGCCGCTGAGGAAGTTCTGAGGGTAGTCGCGGGTTCGTGAGGGGACAAGGTCACGGCCGCTTGTCTATTCGTTGGTCTAGGTAGGTTCCTCGCACCCCTGCCGTGGGCAAGAGAAGGCTCATGGCGCGATTGCGACGAGCGGATTCCTCCGGGCCGGGACTCGTGCGCCGGGGACGCGGGCGCGGGTTCGAGTACCTCGACGAGGCGGGGCAGCGCGTGACCGATCCCGTCACCCTCGAGCGCATCCGCGAGCTGGTGATCCCGCCGGCGTGGACGGACGTTTGGATCTGCCCGTTCCCGAACGGACACATCCAGGCCGTGGGCACCGACGCCGCCGGGCGCCGCCAGTACCTCTACCACGCCGACTGGCGCCGCCGGCGCGACCTGGAGAAGTTCGAGGAGATGGAGCGATTCGCCCACGCGCTCCCGAAGCTTCGCCAGGCGGCGGCGCGTGATCTGCGCCGGCGCGAGCTCGTCCGCGAGCGCGTCCTCGCCTGCGCGATCAGGCTGCTCGACCGCGGCTTCTTCCGCATCGGCACCGAGGACTACGCCGAGACGAACAAGACGTTCGGGCTCGCAACGATACGCCGGAGTCACGTGACGCTCGGCGAGGGCGACCTCATCCGCTTCGACTACCCGTCGAAGGGCGGCAAGCGGCGCGTCCAGTCGGTCGTCGACCGGGAGGTCTTCAAGGTCGTGCAGGCGCTGATGCGCCGCCGCGCGGGTACCGAGCTGCTCGCCTACAAGGAGGGGCGCCTCTGGGTGGACGTGACCTCCGACGACATCAACGCGTACATCAAGGAGATCACGCAGGACGGCTTCTCGGCCAAGGACTTCCGCACGTGGAACGCGACCGTCCTCGCCGCCGTCGCGCTCGCCGTCTCGGGCGCCGCGCACGGCACGAAGACGGGGCGGACGCGGGCGATCACCCGCGCCGTGAAGGAGGTGGCGCACTACCTCGGGAACACGCCTGCCGTCGCCCGCGGCTCCTACATCGACCCGCGCGTCTTCGACCGCTTCCGCGACGGGCTCACGATCGGCGGCGCGCTCGAGGAGCTCGGCGAGGTGACCTACGGGGAGCCGGCGACGCAGGGCGCCATCGAGGAGGCCGTGCTCGACCTGCTCGAGCGCGACCTGGCGTCGCCGGCTCTCGAGCGGGTCGCCTGACACGGCGCTAGGCGGTGACTTCGGTCGAGGTGGTGCCCGTAGCGTCCTGGGCGCGCTCGCGCTCGGCCTGCCGGTCCCGGGACGAGAAGTAGTCCCGCACGGCGATCCCCGTGAGGAGGACGAACATCGCCTTGACGTCGTCCTTGCCGTTGGGGATCGGGATGAACATGACGGCTGCGGTGATCCCGACGAGCAGCGTGGTCAGGAAGGCCCGGACGCTGCCGGCGGGAAGGTTGAAAGGCTCCTGCGACTTCGACTCCATGAGGGGTGACCTCCACTCGGTTCGATGCCCACCGGACGGCGGGAGACCGAGTTATCTTCCGAGGCTCAGGGACTCGGGCGGATGCGGCCGCGAGGGCGGCTCGTCAGGCGGGAACACGGGAAGGGGCGGCGCAAGCCGGCCCGCCGACTGGATGAGGTTGCGCACCTCGCGCAGGGCGACCGAGAGCGTCTCGAGGCTGGCCAGCTCGCCCATGCGGATGTCGCTCACGACCTGGAGCGCGCGCTCGACGCCGGCCTCCCTGGCCGCCTGCCAGGCGTCGACGCGGGCCTCGGCCGGCAGGCCCGGCGGCGCGGCCTGGAGCGCCTCTCGCGTGAGTGCGCCGTGGATGCTGAAGAACTCGTCCCTGAGAGCGGCGCGGGCGAGGGTCTGCCAGCGGTTGTCGCGCGGGAGCGCGGTGATGGCGTCGCGGAGCCACTGGAGGTGGAGCCGCGCGCCGACACCGTGGAAGACCGCCGCGACCTCCTCGGTCGGCTCGCCGGCGGCCGTCGCCGCCTCGACGATGTCGAGCGCGGAGAACATCGTCCCGAGGCCGGCGACCCTGGCCGCGAGCTCGTCCGGCGCGCCGCCTTTCACGTGCTCGGCCGTCTTCTGCTCGACCGCCGAGCGGTCGGCGCCGAGGAGCAGACGCGGCAGCGCCTCGGCGAGGAGCGCGGCGCCGGGCGCGAAGTACGCGATCTCCTCCTCGATCTCGATCGGACGTGGCCGGCTGCGGAGGAGCCAGCGCGCCGCGCGCTCGACGAGCTTGCGACCCTCGAGGAGCATGGCGTACTGCACCTCAGCGGGGATGGAGTCGTCGAGCTCCTCGATCGCCGTCCAGATCGCCCGCAGGTCGAAGACCTCGCGCGCGACGGTGTAGGCGCGGGCGATGTCCGCCGGATCGGCGCCCGTCTCCTCGGCGAGCCGGAAGGCGAACGTGATCCCCGCGCGGTTGACGAGGCTGTTGGTCACGTAGGTGGCGATCAGCTCGCGCCGCAGGCGGTGCTCGTCCATCCGGTCGCCGAAGCGCTCGGAGAGCACGCGCGGGAAGTAGCGGACGAGCTCGTTCGACATGTACGCGTCCTCCGGCAGGTCGGAACCGACCAGGGCGTCGAACAGCTCGATCTTGGCGTAGGCGAGCAGCACGGACAGCTCGGGCGAGACGAGACCGCCGCGCGCGGCCCGCCGCTCGGCGATCACCTCGTCGGTCGGCAGCGCCGCGAGCTCCCGGTTCAGCCGGCCCGTCTGATCCAGGTGCTGGATGAGGCGCGCGTGCACGCCGAGCATCGACGACGCCTGGCCGACGGCCAGGCTGATCGCCTGCGTCTGGCGGTAGTTGTTGCGCAGGACGAGGCGGCCGACGTCGTCCGTCATCTCGGCGAGCAGCTCGTTTCGCTGCTTCTCGGTCATGTCGCCCTTTGCGACCACGCCGCCGAGCAGAATCTTGATGTTGACCTCGTGGTCGGAGCAGTCGACGCCGGCGGAGTTGTCGATCGCGTCCGTGTAGATCCGGCCGCCATGGAGCGCGTACTCGACCCGTGCGCGCTGCGTGAAGCCGAGGTTGCCGCCCTCGCCGACGACGCGCGCGCGAACATCCTTGCCGTCCACGCGCAGCCCGTCGTTCGCCTTGTCGCCGACGTCGAGGTGCGACTCGGACGACGCCTTGACGAACGTCCCGATGCCGCCGTTCCAGAGCAGGTCGACCTCGGCCCGCAGGATCGCGCGGATGAGCTCGTTCGGCCGCAGCTCCTCGTCCTCGACGCCCAGGCGCCGTCGCACTTCGGGCGAGAGAGGGATCGACTTGGCCGACCGGAGGAAGACGCCTCCTCCGGGGGAGATCGCGCCCACGTCGTAGTCGGCCCAGCTCGAGCGCGGCAGGTTGAAGAGCCGCTCGCGCTCGGTGAAGCTCGCCGCGGGGTCCGGGTCGGGGTCGAGGAAGACGTGCTCGTGGTTGAACGCGGCCACGAGCTTGAGGTGCCGCGAGAGCAGCATCCCGTTGCCGAAAACGTCGCCCGCCATGTCGCCGATGCCGACCGCCGTCACCTCGGTCGTCTCGACGTCGACGCCGAGCTCGCGGAAGTGGCGCTTCACGGATTCCCAGGCGCCGCGCGCGGTGATCCCCATCGCCTTGTGGTCGTAGCCCGCAGAGCCGCCCGAGGCAAAGGCGTCGCTGAGCCAGAAGCCGTACTCGGCGGCCACGCTGTTCGCGAGGTCGGAGAAGCTCGCCGTGCCCTTGTCGGCCGCCACCACGAGGTACGGGTCGTCGTCGTCGTAGCGGACGACGTCGGGCGGCGGCACGGTCTCGCCGCCGGCGAGGTTGTCCGTGAGGTCGAGCATCCCCTGCATCAGCGTGCGGTAGCAGACGACGACCTCCTCGCGGAGCGCCTCGCGCTCGGCCGGCGGCCGCTTGACGACGAACCCCCCCTTCGCGCCCACCGGGACGATGACCGCGTTCTTGACCATCTGCGCCTTCATGAGGCCGAGGATCTCGGTGCGGAAGTCCTCGCGCCGATCCGACCAGCGGATGCCCCCGCGCGCGACCTTGCCGCCGCGCAGGTGCACTCCCTCCGTGCGCGGCGAGTAGACCCAGATCTCGAACATCGGCCGCGGCAGGGGAAGGTCGGGGACGAGCGAGGGATCGAACTTGAACGAGAGGTAGGACTTCGGCTGGCCGTCGCCGGCGGCCTGGAAGTAGTTCGTCCGCAGCGTCGCCTGGACGAGCCGCAGGAAGCTGCGCAGGATGCGGTCGTCGTCGAGGCTCGCGACGGCGTCGATCGCCTTCTCGATCTTCTTCGCGAACTGACGATCCTCGGCCTCGCGCTCCTCGGCGCGCGCGGGGTCGAACCGGACCCTGAAGAGCTCGACGAGCTTGCGCACGATCTCCGGGTTTGCCGCGAGGGTCTCCTCCATGTACGCCTGGCTGAAGGTGCTCCCGGCCTGCCGCAGGTACTTGGCCAGGGCGCGGAGCATCGCGATCTCCCGCCACGTCAGGCCGGCGCTCAGCACGAGCCGGTTGAACCCGTCCACCTCGATCTCGCCGCGCCACGCCTGCGCGAATGCGTCCTTGAAAGCCTCGCCGACCTGCTCGAGGTCGAGCGCGCCGTCGGCGTGCGTCAGGCCGAAGTCGTAGATCCAGGCGTCCTCGGGGCCGGCTCGGTCGACCTCGTACGGGCGCTCGTCGAAGACCTTCACGCCCATGTCCTCGAGAAGCGGGAGGACGTCGGAGAGGAGGATCGGCTGTCCGGAGCGCAGCAGCTTGAGGACGAAGAAGTCCGGCTCGGCCTCCAGCGGGCGGTAGAGCGTCAAGGCCAGGTCGCCCTCGGGGTCGAGGCGCTCGAGGCGCTCGACGTCCAGCACCGCGGCCTCGGGCGTGAAGTCGTCCCGGTAGGCGGCGGGAAACGCGTCACGGTAGAGCGCGAAGAGCTCCGTTCCGCGCTCCTCGCCCAGGTGCTCGACGAGGGCGTCGCCGAGGTCGTCGACCCAGGTTCGCGTCGCCTCGACGATGCGCGCCTCGATCTCCCGGTGGTCATAGTCGCGCGCCGCATCCGGGCGCGTGTAGATGACGAAGTGCATCCGCGCCAGGACGGACTCGGAAAGGCGCACGGTGTAGTCCGCGCTGACGCCCTCGAACGCCTCCTGGAGGATGTCCTCGATCTTCTCGCGCACCTGCGTGTTGAACCGCTCGCGCGGCACGTAGACGAGGCACGACAAGAAGCGCCCGAACGTGTCCCTGCGGACGAAGAGCCTGACCTGCTGGCGCTCACCCAGGCGCACGATGCCCATGGCGATCTCGAAGAGGTCGTCGTCGGAGATCTGGAAGAGCTCGTCGCGGGGAAGCGACTCGAGCACCTCGAGCAGCGCCTTGTCGTCGTGGCTTCCGGGCGGGAGCCCCGAGCGCTCGCGGACCTTGCGGACCTTGCGGCGCAGAAGAGGTATGTCGTGCGGGCTCGTGCTGTACGCGGTCGACGTGTAGAGGCCCAGGAAACGGCGCTCGCCGACGACCTCGCCCGACTCGTCGAACTTCTTCACGCCGACGTAGTCGAGGTACGAGGGCCGGTGGACTGTCGCGCGGGAATTCGCCTTCGTCAGGACGAGCGGGTCCTTCGCGCGCGCGAGGGTGACGGCCTCCGGCGCGAGCTTGACCCCGCTGTCGCCCGCCTCGTCGTCGTCGTCGCGCAGGATGCCGAGGCCCGTCTCGGGAACGCGCCGCAGGGCGTAGCCGCCGTCCTCGGAGACGAGGTCGTACTCGCGGTAGCCGAGGAACGTGAAGTGGTTGTCGACGATCCACTCGAGGAGCGCCTTGCTCTCGGCGAGCTCCTCCGCGTCGACGCTCGGCGGGACGCGCTCCAGGTCGGCGATCACCTCGTGCCCCCGCTCGACCATCTCCGGCCAGTCCTCGACGGCGGTCCGTACGTCCTCGAGCACGCGCTCGAGCCCTGCGCGGAGCCGGTCGATGTGCTCCGGCTCGGTCTCGCGCACGACCTCCGCGTGGAGGAAGGACTCGAGCTGCGCGTCCTCGGCGGGGGTGTCGAAGGGCAGGACGTCGAGCAGGACGCCGGCGTCGTCGCGCCGTACGCGGACGACGGGGTGGATGATGAGGTGGACGCCGCTGCCGAGCCGGTTGAGCTCCATGCTCACCGAGTCGACGAGGAACGGCATGTCGTCGTTGACGATCTCCACGACGGTGTGGTCCGAGCTCCAGCCGTGCTCCTCGAGCTGCGGCGAGTAGACGCGGACCTTGGCCTCCGCCGGCTCGCGCCTGGAGGCGAAGTTGAGCTGGGAGAGCGCGGCGCCGTAGAGATCGGATGCGTCGCGGTCGAGCAGGTCCTCCGGGGCGGCCGCGCCGTAGAAGATGCGGATCAGCGCCTCGAGGCGCGCCGCCTGGTCCGGGGGGAGCTTGGCGTGCGCGTGCGCAACGGCCTTGTCGATCAGCGCGGCCTTCGCCTCGTGGGGCTTCACGGACGCTGGAGTGATGTCAGGTCTCCGCGCACCTCCAACGGTGAGTTGTAGTCGGTCCGGCGGACCCTGTCGAGAACAA
>Ga0114129_10005404_pt1 | contig 18039 bp, 11 predicted proteins | sample RhiMetdeltSRZDD1_FD_80071 | JGI IMG/M metagenome (GOLD analysis project Ga0114129, IMG submission 80071) | Populus rhizosphere microbial communities from Tennessee, USA - Rhizosphere MetaG P. deltoides SRZDD1 (version 2) (version 2) | ecosystem: Host-associated > Plants > Roots > Rhizosphere >...
AACAGGACGGAGAATGCCTTCTCTCCGATGAGCCGGGCCAGGGAGTCGGTGGCGGCGACGTTGCCGGCGGCCAGCGAGGCCAGCGCGGTCGTGTCGATGGAGTTCAGCTCGCCGATCGCCGCGATCTGCTGGCCGTTCTTGTCGACCAGGAAGACGACCTTGGCGTTGCACTCCCCCCTCAGGCGGGAGATCACCTCGCGGATCTTGGTGAACTCCTCTTCATGAAGGACCAGGTCGTTACCGGGCATCCCGTGAATCCTCGGACGTGCCAGCCAAGCCCGATCGTCAGACGGATGACGGACGGATGCCGGCGGGTGTCAATATGAAGCACCGGAAGGCAAAGATCAACGGCCGGGGGCGGAAGTCCGGTCCGGCCGGCCGGTTTCTACTCGCGGGGGAGATCGATCGCCTCCACGTGGAGCCGGTCCGCCGCTGCCTGCGAGGCCTCGCCCCCCTGCTTCAGGAACTCCTCGCGCGGGATGAACGAGAAGCCGCACGGGGCGTCGGGAGAGATGATGTCCCGGTCGCGGAGGTCGCGCTCGTCGATCGGGAACAGCCTGCACACCTTCGGCTTGATCTCGTGGATGGTGCAGCGCACCGGCGTGGCCTTTCGATCGAGCAGCGGGCAGGTGAACATCAGATGGCAGCAGGCGCCGGTGCGGTCGCATTGCCCCACGCGGCGGGCCAGGCTTTCCCGCACGTAGGCAGGCCGGAAGTGGGACAGCCAGAAGCGCCGCACCTTCCCCAGCCCGAGGGTGGTCCGTTCGCGGATCGTCAGGCTCGCGGTGGTCCGCACGTTAGGAGTGGGTCCGAGTATTGGGCCGGGTCGCGTTCCGGACGCCGTGGGGCCGGATGCGAGGCGCCACGACGACGTCCGATGCCGGAGCATCGTCGAGGCGCGGCAACGAAGCAGACGGCCCCACGCCGCCGGAACCCGAAGGGCGCATGGGGATTGCGGTCGGATACCGCGTCGCTCGTCGTCGGTGATGGACCCGCATCACTCTCCTCCTCGCTCCTTGTCCGCGAACCGCAAGCCCCATGCGCGCGGCCCGGCCGAATACTCGGACACACTCCTAAGTCTTGGGCTCGAGGAGGTAGCTGCGACGGACGACCTCCATCCCCTCGGTCGCGAAGTGGTTGGTGAGGATGCGGGCGGCGTAGTCGGCCGCAGCGGCCGCGGTCGCGCCCACCCACTGCTTCGGGAGGGCCGGCGCCTTGGGGTCGAAGCGGCTCATGGTCCAGAAGGTGCCGTCCGGGAGCCGGATCTGGGCGATCCAGTGCCCCGGCGCCTTCTCCACGAGGATGGAGTAGGTCTCGTCGGTCTTCTGCCGTGTCCGGACCACGTACTCGAAGGCCGTCAGCTGCTCCATGGCCGGGTCATTATACAACCCCGCGCCCCCTAGACCTCGAGCGGCACACCGAGCCCCTCCTCCCGGGCGCGCGACAGGACGACGGCGGCCGCGGCCACGTCCTGCACCCCGACGCCGGTCAGGTCGCACACGGTGATCTCCGTGTCGCTGCGGCGGCCGGGGTGCTTCCCGGCGGTGATGTCTCCGAGCTCGCAGGCGACCTTGCTCTCGGGGATCGTCCCCGAGGCCACGGCGTGGTGGATCTCCCCGAGCCTGAGGCACTGGGCCCTGCTGTCCGCCACGACCAGGTCGGCGCGCCTGAGGACGTCGACGTGGAGCTCCTGCTTGTCGGGGCCGTCCGATCCGACGGCGGTGACGTGCATGCCGGGGGAGAGCCATGCGGCTTCGACCAGCGGCTCGCGGCTCGCCGTGACGGTGATGACGATGTCGGCCCCCACGACCGCCTCGCGGACGGAAGAGACCGCGACGAGCCGGCACTCACGGGGCATGGCCGGGTCGTTCCGGAGCTCCTCGGCGCAGGCGCGGGCCCGCTCGGGGCGCCGGCCGTAGATGCGCACCTCGCTGAAGGGGCGCACGAGCGCCAGCGAGGCGAGCTGGTAGCGGGCCTGGTTGCCGCAGCCGACGACGCCGACGATCCGGGCGTCGCGGCGCGCCAGGTGTTTCGCCGCCACGGCCCCCGCCGAGCCGGTGCGCTGCTCGGTGATGAACCCGTTGTCGAGGAGAAGGGCCGCCGGCCGGCCGGTTCCGGCGTCGAACACCAGCACCATGCCGTCGTTCTGGGGCAGCCCTTTGGAAGGGTTGTCGTAGAAGCCGGAGGCGATCTTGACGGCATAGTGGGTGCCGCCGCGCAGGTGGCCGGCCTTGACGTGGATCTCCCCGCGGTGTTCCGGGACGTTCAGGTTGATGACCGCCGGCAGCTCGGCGCCTCCCGTGGCGTAGGCGGTGAACGCCCCCTCGACGGCCTGAAGGCTGGCCGCGGGATCGAGGAGCCTCCGGATCTCGGGCTCGCGCAGCACAAGCAGGGTGCGGCTCACGGCCCAGAGGGTATCACCGTGCCGGCCATCGGCGTGATATTCTCCGACCGTCCCGCAGGACACGCAGGAGCCGGGCCCCTACCCGGACAGGCTCCCAGGAGGCCGCCGTGCGCATCGAGCCGTTCCGCATGGAAAGGATGCAGTCCACCTACGAGAACTACGTCGACTACAACCTGAGCGAGAGCGGCGTGCATCCCATGCGGGCGAGCGAGCTTCTGGAGCTCGGCGGCGGCGACGTTGAGCGCTTTCTCGGCTCCGAGCTGGGCTACAGCCAGTCGAACGGATCGGAAGAGCTGCGCGATCGGATCGCCGCGTTCTACGACGGCGCGAAGCGCGCGAACATCCTGGTCACCAACGGCGGCTCGGAGGCGAACTACACGACCCTCTGGTCCCTCCTGGAGCGCGGCGACCGCGTGGCGTTCATGCTCCCCAACTACCTTCAGGCGTGGGGGCTGTCGCGTGCCTTCGCCGGCCGGGCGGACGCCTTCAGGCTCGTGCCCCGCCGCGAGGGGGGGACGATGCGCTGGGCGCTCGACGTGGACGGGCTGCGCCGCGCGGTCACGAAGCGGACGCGCGCCATCGTGGTCACCAACCCGAACAACCCGACGGGAGGCATCCTGACGGACGCCGAGATGGAGGAGGTCGTCCGGGCCGCCCGCCGCTCGGGGGCGTTCATCGTCGCCGACGAGATCTATCGGGGAGCCGAGGTCTCCGGAAGGACGACGCAGAGCTTCTGGGGACGCCACGACCGCGTGCTGATCACCTCGGGCCTGTCCAAGGCGTTCGGGCTGCCGGGCCTCAGGATCGGCTGGGTCGCCGGCCCGCCCGCCACGGTCGCCCGGATCTGGTCGTACCGCGATTACACCACCATCGCCCCCGCGATGCTGTCGGACCACCTGGGCCGGATCGCCATGGATCCCAAGCGGCGCGAGGCGATTTTCTCGCGCACGCGGGCCGTCATCAGGCGCAACCTGCCGGTGATCGAGGGGTGGCTGCAATCGCACGCGGACGTCTTCAGCTACATCCCGCCCCTGGCCGGGGCGATCGTGTTCGCGCGCTACGCCCTGCCGATCGGTTCGATCGCCCTGGTGGACAGGCTGCGGACCGCGAAGTCGGTCCTCGTGTGCGCCGGCGACCAGCTGGGGGCCGGCCGGCACCTGCGCTTCGGCTTCGGATCGGACCCGGACTACATGATGCGCGGCCTGCAGCGGATCGGCGATATGGTGTCGGAGATCCGGCCGCCGCGGCCGCGGCGCGCCGCCTCCCCCGTGGGCCGGCCGCGGCGCCGCGCGGCGGCCGGCGCGCGATAGTCCCCGGGCTCAGTTTCTCGCCGGGTCAGGCGGCTTCGTTCCGGCCGGAGCCTCGGCGGAGAGCAGCCGGAGCGCCTCCCGCTTCCCGTCCTCGAGCGTCGTCACCCGGCCGTCGAGCTGCATCTCGTAAATCGCCCGCGTGATCCGGCCGACCGTGGGGCCGGGCGGGATCCCCATCTCCAGCAGGTGCCGTCCCATGAAAACCGGCGCGGGCGGGCGGCTCTCGACCTGAAGGCCGCGCACCTTGGCGATGAACCACTCCTGCGCGTCGGTCGAGAAGGAGCCGGTGCGTCCGAGGCAGTCGGCGCGCGACACGCGGTACAGCAGGTCGGGCTCGAGGCGGCGCGCCAGCCTGCGGAAGGCCCCGTCCCCGACGTTCTCCCGGTTCTTGTAGTAGTGACTGGGCGTCAGGTGGTGCGCGACCAGCTGCACGACCTGCTCGCGGAGGTCGTAGCCCAGGAGCGAGTGGACGTTCAGGCGGTCGAGGAACGAGCGGGTCGGAGGGACGCCGGCGGCCTCGTGCTCGTACGATCGGATCCGTCCGTCCACCACGGCCGTGGTGGACGGCTTCCCGAAATCGTGACAGATCACCGCCAGCAGCACCGCCAGGGCCTTCTCCTTCGGCAGGCCTTCGATCTCCCCCTTCGCCACGTCGATCGCCAGGAGGGTATGGATCCACACGTCCCCCTCGGGATGCCACTCCGGCTCTTGCGGGCAGCCCTGAAGGGCCTTCAGCTCCGGAAAGAGACGGTCGACGACGCCGAGGCGATCGGCCCACGACAGCCCGACCGAGGGGCGCTTTGCCAGGAGGAGCAGCTTTTCCATCTCACCCCAGAGGCGCTCGGAGGGCAGGTCGGAGAGATCGATGCCGCGGCACAGCGCGACCGTCGCCGGCTCGACGGCGAGCTCGAAGCGCGCGGCGAACTGCATCCCGCGCAGGACCCGGAGGCTGTCCTCGACGAAGGTCGAGGGATCGACGGCCCGCAGCAGCCCGGCGCGGAGATCGGCGCGGCCCCCCCAGAGGTCGAGGGTCTCGCCGGCGAGCGGATCGAACATCATGGCGTTGACGGTGAAATCGCGGCGGCGGGTCGCCTCCTCGAAGGACAGCTCCGGGTCCCCCAGGACCGAGAAACCGCGGTGCCCCGGCGCGACCTTGGTATCGCGCCGCGGCAGGCTGACGTCGATCGGCGCCTTCAGGCCGCTTCCGGACCGGGGGACGACCTTGTAGACCGCGAACGACTGGCCGACGAGCCGCACGTCCCCGAAGCGCCCCAGGAGCGAGGCGAGCCGCTCGGCCGGCAGCCGGTAGACCTCCAGGTCGTACTCGGAGGCGGGGATCCCTTCGACCCCCCGAAGCCTCAGGGCCTCGAGGTCGCGCACCCATCCCCCCACGAGGAAGGCCCGGCCCCCCTCGTCCCGCACGCTCCTGCAGATCTCCAGGACAACCGGATCGATCCCGCTCACCCGCCCAGTATAAGGGAGCCCCGGCGGGGGAGTCCCCCTCCGAAATGCCCAATTCCCCGACACTTATCCCCCGCCTGGAGACTTGACTCCCCCCGGCGGGAACCTAACTTGTTGAAGGGATCCCGGGAACCGGCATCGGTTCCGTGGCGAGGGTCTGCGAGGGGTCGAATCGGTGAGCGAAGGGCGTTCCGTGGGACGCGTCAGGCGGGCCGGGGGCATGCTCCCGGCGGCCCTCGTCCTTGGGCTTCTCGCGTTCTGCCCGGCCTGCATCAAGGGCCGCCAGGAGCCCCTGAGGATCGGCGTCAACGCCTGGCCGCCGTTCGAGCTCCTCTACCTGGCGCGCGAGAAGGGGTACTTCGAGGCCGAGAAGGTGGAGGTCGATCTCATCGACTTCTCCTCCTACACCGGAATCCTGAGGGCCTACCACCAGGGGAACGTGGACGGGTTCTTCGCCACCCTGAACGAAGTCCAGATCGCCGACAACTTCCAGGACCAGCCGGTCGTCACCCTGGTCGTGGACTACTCCTTCGGCGGCGACGCGCTGGTCGTGAGGAACGGCATCACCGACCTGAAGGGGCTGAAGGGGCGGCGCATCGCCTACGAGGAGTCGGCGCTCGGGTCCTACGCGCTCGAGCGCATCCTGACGATCGGCGGGCTCGGGCCGGACGATGTGAAGCCGGTGAGCCGGCTCCCCGAGGAGGCGGAGCAGGACTTCCACGACGGGACGGTGGACGGAGTCATCACGTACGAGCCGGGGCTGGGGCGCCTCCTGCGCAGCGAGGGGGCGCGCGTGCTGTTCTCGTCGCGCGACATCCCGGGTGAGATCGTCGACGTGATGGCCGTGCGCCGGTCGGTGGTCGACGGGCGCTCCGACGACCTGCGCGGCGTCCTGCGTGCCTGGTTCAAGGCGGTCGCCTACCTGAAGGAGCAGCCGCTGGAGGCGGCCGCCGGCATGGCCCGCCGGCACGACCTGACGGTCGAGGAGTTCCTGCAGGGGCTCCAGGGGGCCCACGTCCCCGACCTGTCCGAGAACCGCCAGCTCATGGGGAGCCAGGCTGCCCCGGGGAAGCTGCACGAGACGGCGGCCCGGCTGGCCGAGTTCCTGGTGCGCCATGGCCTCACCCGGCACGCCGTCTCCGGAACGGATCTGATCCGACCCGAACTGATCGAGTCCCTGTAGGCGGCCTCCGTGCGTCGCGTCCTCTCCCGCTTCCCGACCTCGACCCTGATGGGCCTCGCCTTCGTCGTCACCGCGATGGGGATCGCGGGGGGCCTGCTCTACTACCACTCCATGGAGGCGCGGCAGTTCCTGGCGGACGAGGGGGTGCGCTACGGGGACATGCTCGCCGACCAGCTCCTCTCGGCGTCCCAGCGCTTCCTGCGGCTCGGCTCCCGCTCGGCGGTGCAGGAGGTGATCGAGGAGACCGGCAGCAAGCGGTCGGTGGTCTACGTCGCGCTCATCGGCAAGGACGGCCGGGTGATCGCCGCCAGCCGGCGCGACTGGATCGGGCACGATGCCTCGATCATCCCGGATCCCGATTTCGCCGCCCTCTCCGTGATCGCCCGCAGCACGGCCCGGCCGCAGCACCGTCTGGTGGAGGACGGCAGGCGCCTGATCCTGGTCTCCCCGCTGCTTCTCGAGGGAGTCAACCCCAACCTCTCCAATCTCGGCGGGCTGCTCTGCCTGAAGGTCAACCAGGAGAGGCAGCTGGCGGTCATGTACCAGGAGATCAAGGATCGCGGCGTGGTGACGGCGGTCGGCATCCTGCTGGGGAGCCTGCTGCTCCTGGTCTGGATCCGCGCCATCCTCGCGCAGCCTCTCCTGCGGGTCGCGGCCTTCGTGCGGGCGTACGCCAAGGGGGCGACCGGACCGCCGCCTCCCTCCGCCGGCACGCTCGAGGTGGCGCAGCTCACCGAGGACGTGGCGATGATGGTGAGGGACCTCGACGCGAAGCAGGCCGCCCTGGCCGCCTCGACCGAGCGCCACCGGCTGCTCCTGGAGGGGGCCTACGACGCCATCCTCACCGCCGACCCGGAGACCGGCCGCATCCTGGAAGTCAACGCGATGTTCTGCAGATTGTTTCGCTACACCGCCGAGGAGGCGTGCGCCCTCACCCTCAGCGACCTGCACCCCGCAGAGGACGCCGAGCGCCTCATGCAGGCGTACCGGGCGGCGTCGGCGGGGGGCCAGGACGGCTTTCACGCCGTCCCCTGCGTGCGCTCCAACGGCGAGCGCTTCTTCGTCGACGCGCGCGGCGGCCCCGTCTCCCTGGACAACCGCACCGTGACCGAGTGGATCCTGCGCGACACGACCGACCGGCAGCACCTGGAGGGCCAGCTGCGCCAGGCGCAGAAGATGGAGAGCGTCGGCACGCTCGCCGGGGGGATCGCGCACGACTTCAACAACCTCCTGACCGGGATCCTGGGCTACACGCGGCTGGTGAAGGTCCGCCTGACCGAGGAGGATCCGAACCGTCGCAAGATGGACCTGATCGAGAAGTCGGCGCTTAGGGCGGCCGAGCTGACGGCGCAGCTCCTGACGTTCAGCCGCCGGGCGGCCACGCGCCCGTCGCCGGCGAACCTGAACGAGACCGCGGCGAAGTTCATCGGGGAGCTGCGACCGAAGCTGCCGCCGGTGATCGAGGTGGTGTTCGAAGGGGCGCCCGATCTCTGGACCGCCGCCGTGGATACGGCCCAGGTGGAGCAAATCCTCATGCACCTCTGCGCCAACGCCAGGGAGGCGATGCCGGAGGGGGGGAGCCTGACGATCCGGACCTCGAACCGGGAGCTGTCGGCGGCCGACGCGCACGGCAACCTCGAAGCGAGGCCCGGCCGGTTCGTGACGCTGTCCGTCCGGGACAGCGGCCGGGGCATCCAGCCTGCCGTGAAGCCGCGCATCTTCGAGCCGTTCTTCACCACGAAGGAGCTCGGCAGGGGCGCCGGCATGGGACTGGCGATGGTGCACGGCTCGGTGAAGGGACACGACGGCTGGGTCGAGATCGACAGCGAGCCGGGGCGGGGGGCGTCCTTCACGGTGCATTTCCCGGTGTATGACGAGGCGGCGGCCTCGCTTCGCGCCGCGACCGAGTCGCCGGACATCCTTCTGGAGCGGCTCGCGGGGATCACCCGGCGCGCTCCCGTCGCGGCGAGCGCCCCGGTTACGGCGCCCGCGGCCGGCGCGGCAGGCAAGGGGTCACGGAAGCGGACCATCCTGGCGGTCGACGACGAATCGACCGTCCTGGCCCTGGCGCGCGACATCCTCGAGCTGCACGGCTACCGGGTCCTGGCGGCGCGGAACGGCGAGGAGGCCCTGAAGGTGTTCCGCGAGCAGTCGGCGACCATCGACCTGGTCCTGCTCGACCTGACGATGCCGGTCATGGGCGGGCGGGAGTGCTTCAAGGCCATGAAGGAGATCGATCCGCACGTGCGCGTCCTGGTCAGCAGCGGCTACTCGGCCGAGAGCACCGCCACCGAGATGCTGAGCGAGGGGGCGATCGCCTACGTCCAGAAGCCGTACGACATCGACGCCCTGGCGCGCGTCGTGGGCCAGGCCCTGGGTCCGGAGTTGGACATCTCGCCCGTCGCCCTCTAGCCCGGATCACACGGACCCCGGTCTTTTATGATCCCGGCTCGCGGGGCTTCATAATTCGGGCGATCCTCGCTCCGCGGGCGGCCCGAGGCGTGACCCCCGTGCGAACATCGAAACGTCGAGTCCTCAACGGATTGGAAGACCTCCGCGGCATGAGAATCGCGCCCTCCTGTGTCCTGGATCGGATCTTGCGAGGACAACTCGAACGTCTTTTTCGGCGTGCACCGACGTGCCGCGGGCGTGCGCTATAGTTGAGGCGTGAATACGGGGGGAAGCGGCGGACGCAGCGGCGCCACGGTCCCGGGCTCGACATGGAGCCCGGGGGTGGGATGGCTGACCGCGGTGACCCTGGCCGCCGCGCTGGCGATCAACATCGCGGGGCTGGGGGCGATCGCCGTGGCGCAGAGGGGCGTTTCCGACGAGGCCCAACGGCTCCTGCGGCTGGAGACGGAGGCGCAGGCCGGCGTGCTGGAAGGTACGCTGGCCTCGATGCGCGCCGACCTGGCGTTCCTGACGGGATCGCCGGTGTTCTTCGGCCTGGAATCCGCTCTGGTGTCGCGCGACCCGCGGGAGGCGCGCTGGCGGCGGCTGGAGGCCGAGGGGGCCCTGCTGCTGTTCCTGCGGGGGCATCCGGAGGCGTCCCATCTCGCCGCCCGCTCGGCGGACGGGGCCGTCCTCGTCGCCGCCGGCCGGCGTGGAGGGATCCCGGTCCTGTGGAAACCGGGGGACGTGCCGGCGATCGCGCCTTCGGCCGATCCCCCGGCCCCCGCGGCGGATGGGGCCGGCAGGGGCGGGCGCGCCATCACCGGACGGTTCGAGTTCAAGACGGGGGTCAGGAAGGTGTCAGGTGCGGTGGTCCTGGAAGCGACGCTCGACGCGGGCCACCTCCTGGCCCTCCACCGGCCCGTGGATGACGGCTCGCGGGGCTGCATCCTCCTGGATGCGGGCGGCAACCTGCTGGGCTCGGATGCGGGGAGCGCCGCCCCGGCGACCGCTGCGGCCGGCGGAGACGGGATGCACGCCCGGGCGGACGTGCGGACGGAGGACTGGTCCGCGCCGGCTCCGTGGCGTCTCGCCTGCTCGCAGCTCCGGGGACCGGCGGTGACCCTGATGCAGCCGCTCGCGGCGCGCTACCGGCTGACCTTGATCCTGAACCTGGCGGTGATGAGCCTGGCGCTCCTTCTCGGAGCGTTCGCCATCAAGCAGGCGCGCCGCCAGCAGGCCCTCGAGGCGCGGGCGCGCGAGGAGGCGCGCGTGCGCGACCTGGAGAGGCAGCTGTTCCACACCGAGCGCCTGGGGACCGTCGGGAGGCTGGCCGCGGGAATGGCCCACGAGATCAACAACCCGCTGGAAGGGATGTCCAACTACCTCAGCCTGGCCCGCGGGGACCTGGCGCGCGGCGACGTCCCGCAGGCGCTGCGCCGCCTGGACGGCGCGCAGGAGGGGCTGAGGCGCGCAGGCGAGATCGTGCGGCAGGTGCTGCAGCACGCCGATCCGGCGAGCGCCCCCCGCACGGTCGTCGACCTGAACGCCGCGCTGCGCCAGGCGGTGGAGTTCGTGCGCTCGCGCCCCGAGTTCGCCGCCATCCGCTTCGAGGAGGATCTGTCCCCCTCGCCGCTCGGCGTGCAGGCCAGCCCGGCCCTCCTGGGACAGGTCTTCCTGAATCTCCTCCTGAACGCCTGCGAGGCCCAGCCGGGCGGGGGGGAGGTGCGGATCGCGACCGGCCGGGACGACGGCCGGGTGGTCGCCGAGATCGCCGACCGCGGTCCCGGCGTGCCCAGGGAGCACAGCGCGCGGATCTTCGAGCCGTTCTACTCGACCAAGGAGTCGACCGGCCTCGGGCTGTCGATCTGCTACTCGATCGTCACGCAGCACGGCGGCGACCTCGCCGTCTCCGACCGTCCCGGGGGGGGCGCGCTCTTCCGGCTGCGTTTCCCGGCCGCCCGGACGGGGCTGGCCGGCGGCGGCGTCGCCACCCGGAGCGGCTCCAGTCATGCCTGAGAAGAAGCCGGCCCGCGGCCGGGTGCTCGTCGTGGAGGACGAGGCGTACGTACGCACCTCCCTCGGCGAGGTCCTGGGCGAGCGCGGCTACGACGTCGACCTGGCGGCGAGCGTCGCCGACGGCCTCGCCTCCCTGGGCCGGACCCCGGTGGACGTGGTCCTCACCGATCTCAGGATGCCGGGGGCGGACGGACTCGACCTGGTGAAGCGGATGCGGAACGCCTACCCCCTGATCCCGGTGGTGGTGCTCACCGGCCAGGGGACGATCGCTTCCGCCATCGAGTGCGTGAGGGCCGGCGCGGCCGACTACATCCTCAAGCCGGCGGATCCGGACGCCCTGGAGGTCGCGCTGGACCGGGCCCTCGCGACCCGGGCGCTGCAGCGTGAGGTGGACTACCTGCGCCGCTCCGATCTCCCGGGAGACGATCCTCCGCTCGGCCGGTCGCGGGCGTGGAGCCAGGTGATGGAGACGGCGCGCGCCGTGGCGGCCAGCGACGCCACCGTGCTCCTGCTCGGGGAGTCGGGCACCGGCAAGGAGCTGGTCGCGCGCCTCATCCACCGGCTGAGCCGCAGGAACCCGGCACCCTACATTCGAGTCAATTGCGCCGCCATCCCGATGGAGATGTGGGAGAGCGAGTTCTTCGGGCATCGCAAGGGCTCGTTCACCGGCGCCTCGGCCGACCGCGAGGGGCGCTTCCTGCTGGCCCACCGGGGCACGCTGTTCATGGACGAGATCGGCGACATGCCTCTGCAGGCGCAGGCGAAGATCCTGCGGGTCCTGCAGGACGGTGAGTTCGACCGGGTCGGCGACGAGCGCCCGACGCGGGTCGACGTCCGCGTCATCGCCGCCACCAACAGCGACATCGACGCCGCCGTCGCCGATCGGCGTTTCCGCCAGGACCTCTTCTATCGCCTCAACGTGGTGCGCATCCCCCTGCCTCCCCTGCGCGACCGCCGGGAGGACGTCCCCCTGCTCGCCGAGCTCTTCGTGCGCCAGATCGCCGCACGCCTGGGCCAGTCGCCTCCGCGGATCGCCCCCGAGGTCCAGGCGGACCTCGTCGCGTACACCTGGCCGGGCAACGTGCGCGAGCTGCGCAACGTGATCGAGCGGGCCCTGATCCTGAACCCCGGCCCCGATCTCGTGTCGCTCGACCTGCCGCCGGTCGCGGGCCTCGCCTCGACCGCCGCCGCGGGCGGGGCGCCCGGCGCGGATGCGCCGGCGGGAGAGAACGAGCTGAACATCCGCGCGGTGGCGGCCCGGCACGAAAGGGAAACGATCGTCGAGGCCCTGCGGCGCTCGCGAGGGGTGCGCAAGGAGGCGGCGCGCCTGCTCGGGATCGACCAGCGCAACCTGGCGTACTACCTGCGCAAGCACGGCATCGATCCCGACGCGACGGGCGGGTAGCCGGGGGATGCTGACGCTGGACGGAACACGTGGGGAGAGGGGCGGCGCGCCGCGCCGCAGCACGTCGCTCGTGCGGGCGCTCCTGGTGTTCCTGCTGGCGAACGCCGCGTACCTGGCCGCCTTCGACTCGGCGACGATCTTCTACCACGCGCAGGTGGTGGCGCACGTCGCGACCGGCGTCCTGCTGGTCCTGGCGCTTCTCTGGCGCGGCCCGGCCGCGGTCCGGCGCGCCTGTGAGCGGTCCGCGACAGGCCGGGGCCGCATCGCCCTCGCGGCCGTCGGAGCGACGTCCCTCGTGGCCGTCGCCACGAGCCTGGTCCTGGCGGTCACCGGGACCGCTACGCCGTATCGTCCCATCCTGGCGGCGCACGTGGTCGCGGCCCTTCTGGCCTTCCTGGCGGGGATCGCCTGGCAGGCGGCACGCGGCAACGCCCGGGGCGCGCGGCGCGTGGCGCTGGTCCTGGCGATCGCCCTGGCGCTGCCGGCCGGCACCTGGGGCTGGCGCCGGCTCTTCCCGCCACCCGCCGCGACGATCGTCAACCCCGTCACGCCCCCCTTGACGCCGTTCGATGAGGGGGGAGGCCCGAAGGGACCGTTCTTTCCGTCCTCGGTCAGGACGGTCGGCGACCGCCTCATCCCGCACGATTTCTTCCTGGAGTCGAAGGCCTGCGGCAACAAGGGGTGCCATCCGGACATCACCGCGCAGTGGGAATCCTCCATGCACCACTTCTCGTCGTTCAACAACCAGTGGTACCGCAAATCGATCGAGTACATGCAGGAGGTCGTCGGGACCGGCCCCTCCAAGTGGTGCGGCGGGTGCCACGACCAGGCGGTGCTCCTGACCGGGCGGATGGACCGGCCGATCGTGGAGCAGATCGACACGCCGCAGGCGCAGGCGGGGATCGGCTGCCTGGTCTGCCACTCGATCGTCGGCGTGAAGGACACCATGGGCCAGGGGGGCTACGTCCTGGAGTATCCCGAGATGCACAAGCTGGTGGCGAGCGGCAATCCCCTCATGCACGGCCTGCACGACTACATGACGCGCCTCGACCCGGGTCCGCACAAGGCCACCATGCTGAAGCCGTTCCATCGCGAGAGCCGCGCCGAGTTCTGCTCCGCCTGCCACAAGGTGCACCTGGACGTGCCGGTGAACCATTACCGCTGGTTCCGCGGCTTCAACGAGTACGACGCCTGGCAGGGGAGCGGTATTTCGGGCCAGGGGGCGCGGGCCTTCTACTACCCGCCGAAGTCGAAGGACTGCGGCGACTGCCACATGCCGCTCGTCCGGTCCGCCGACCAGGGGAACCGCGACGGCTTCGTGCATTCGCACCGCTTCCCCGGCGCGAACACCGCCGTGCCGTTCGCCAACCGCGACGAGGCCCAGCTCAAGGCGACGCGCGACTTCCTCACCGCCGGCATCCTGACCGTCGACGTCTTCGCCGCCAGCGAGGCCGCCGCCGCGGGCCCGCTTCCGGGAGCCGGGGGCAGCCCGGATGCGCCGCCGGGGGCCCCCTCCGGCGAGGAGGCGCAGCCCCGGGCCCTGACGATGTTCGCCGAGATTCCGGAACCCGGGGACGGATCGTCCCAGGCCGCCCCGGCCCGCGGGCGGCCGTCGCGGGGGGCGCCCGCGGAGCCGCCGCTCATCGCCCCCCTCGATCGCGCCGACCCGTTCCTGCGGTCCGGGCGGACGTACCGCCTCGACGTGGTGGCGCGCACCCGCAACATCGGGCATTTCTTCCCGGGCGGGACGGTCGACGCCTTCGACGTGTGGCTGGAGCTGAAGGCCGAGGACGCGGACGGCCGCGTCATCTACTGGAGCGGCTTCGTCGAGGACGGCGGCAAGGGTCCGGTCGAGGCCGGGGCGCACCGCTACCGGTCGCTGCAGATCGACGCCCACGGGAACGAGATCAACAAGCGCAACGCCTGGTCCACCCGCGCGCTGGTCTATGCCCGGCTGATCCCCCCGGGCGCCGCCGACGTCGGGCGCTTCCGCGTCGCCATCCCTCGCGGGGCGCGCGGGCCGATCACCGTCTCGGCGCGCATGAACTACCGGAAGTTCCACTGGTACAACACCCGGTTCGCATTCGCCGGAGTGAGCGACTCCGGGGCGTCCCCGGACGCGGTGTCCCCCGACTTCGACGATCGCAAGGTGTCGTTCACCGGCGACACGTCGCGGGTCTCGGGACAGATCAAGGAAGTGCCGGACCTGCCGATCACGGTGGTGGCGGAGGACAAGGTCGTCCTGCCCCTCGTGGACGGGGCCGCCCCGACGGGCGATCGTCCGGCCGCGGCCCCGGCCCCCCTGCCCGTCGACCGCGAGCGCTGGAACGACTACGGGATCGGCATGCTCCTGCAGGGGGACCTCAAGGCGGCGAAGGGGGCGTTCGAGCGGGTGATGGCGATCGATCCGCAGTACGCCGACGGATTCGTCAACGCCGGGCGGGTCCTGGTGCAGGAGGGGGACCACGAGGCGGCGATTCCGCTCCTCGAGAAGGCGCTGGCGAAAAAGCCGGACCTCGCCAGCGCGCACTACTTCCTCGCCCTGGCGCTCAAGGCGCGCGGCCGGTACGACGACGCGCTCGGGCACCTGCGGGCGGCCGCCGCGCGCTTTCCGCGCGATCGGGTGGTGCGCAACCAGATCGGCCGCATCCTCTTCCTGCAGCGGCGCCACGAGGAGGCGATCGCCGAGTTCGAGAGCGCTCTGCGCGTCGATCCCGAGGACCTGACGGCCCACTACAACCTGATGCTCTGCTACCGCGCCCTGGGCCGTTCCGAGGAGGAGAAGCGCGAGGAGGTCCTCTACACGCGCTTCAAGGCGGACGAGTCGGCGCAGGCGATCACCGGCCCCTACCGCCGCCTCAACGCGGCGCAGAACCTGGAGCGCCAGCCGATCCACGAGCACCCGAACCATTACGTGCCGGCGGAGCCGCAGACCGCGGACCGCGCGACGGACGACAGGCCGGCGGCGACCGGCACGAGGGGATCCCGATGATCCGAGACACTGCAGGGGCGGCGCTAGGAGCCGCGATCGGCCTCGCGCTTCTGCTCGGCGGCCTCGGGACCGGGTGCGGAAGGAAGGACGGGACGCCCGCCGCGGCGCCCGCGGCCGTCTCGCGCCCGGCCGCGAAGGACGTCGTGTTCACCGACGTGACACGCGCGGCCGGCATCGAGTTCGTTCACACCAGCGGCGCGTTCGGCAGGAAGTACCTGCCCGAAACCATGGGGGCCGGCCTCGCGTTTCTGGACTACGACGGTGACGGGCGCCAGGACCTGTTCTTCGTGAACGGCGCCGAGTGGCCGGAGAAGCGCCGGAAGGCGGCGACCCAGGCCCTGTACCGGAACCGGGGGGACGGCACGTTCGAGGACGTGACACGCAGGGCCGGCCTCGCGGTCGAGATGTACGGGATCGGGGTGGCCGTGGCCGACTTCGACAACGACGGCCACGTCGACCTGTTCGTCAACGCGCTCGGCCCCGACCGTCTGTTCCGCAACCGCGGGGACGGGACATTCGAGGACGTGACGCGGAAGGCGGGCGTGTCCGATCCGGCGTTCGGATCGAGCGCCACCTGGATCGACTACGACCGCGACGGCCGCCTGGACCTGTTCGTCTGCAACTACGTGCAGTGGTCGCCGAAAGAGGACATCTTCTGCACCCTCGACGGCGTCAGCAAGTCGTACTGCACCCCCGAGTCGTACAGGGGGGCGACGAACCGCCTGTTCCGCAATCGCGGCGACGGCACGTTCGAGGACGTGACGCGGCGCGCCGGAGTGCTCGACCCGACCGGCAAGTCGCTCGGAGTGGTCGCCTTCGACTACGACGGCGACGGGCTCCCGGACCTCGCGGTCGCCAACGACACGCAGCCCAATTTCCTGTATCACAACAAGGGGGACGGCACGTTCGCCGAGACCGGCCGCACCGCCGGGATCGCCTTCAGCGAGGAAGGGAAGGCGCGCGGCGCCATGGGAATCGACGCCGCCGACTACGACGCCTCGGGGCGGGAGAGCCTGGTGATCGGGAACTTCTCCAACGAGATGCTGGCTCTGTACCACAACGAGGGGAAGGGCCTGTTCATCGACGACGCGGCGATGGCGGGGATCGGGCAGCCGAGCCTTCTGACGCTCGCCTTCGGCTGCTTCTTCTTCGATTTCGACCTCGACGGCCTCCTCGACATCTTCGTGGCCAACGGCCACGTGGAGAACGACATCAACCGCGTGCAGCCGTCGGTCACCCACGCCGAGCCGCCGCATCTCTTCCGCGGGACGGGAGACGGCCGCTTCGAGCAGGCCGACGGGCGGGTGGGCCCCGACTTCATGCGCCCGATCGTGGGGCGCGGCGCCGCCTATGCCGACTACGACGGCGACGGCGACCTGGACATCGCGGTCGCGACCAACAACGGTCCGGCGATCCTCCTGCGAAACGACGGCGGAAACGCCGGTCCGTGGTTGCGCCTCCGCCTGGTCGGCCGGAAGTCCAATCGCGACGCCGTCGGCGCGGTGGCGCGCCTGCGCACCGGCGGCCAGCTCACGGTGCGATCCGCGGCCTCGTACGCCTCCCAGAGCGAGTCGGTCCTGACCTTCGGCCTGGGCGCCGGCCGCGACGGCGGCGTCCCTCCCGCCGACGTCCAGGTGACCTGGCCGGACGGCACGGTGCAGAAGGTCACCGGCCTCGAGGCCGGACGCCTGCACGTGATCGAGGAGGCGGAGTCGCCCGGCCGCTGAGGCGGCCCGGCCGACTGAGCGGCTCCCGGACTTCACCCGCGCCGCAGGTCCCGCCAGGCGATCGACATCTGCCGGACCAGCCGCACGCCCGCCGGCGCCAGGAGTCCCTCCGCGGAGGCCTGCTTCAGGTCCTCGAGCGCCCGGCCGATCATCTTGACCTCGCGGCGCAGCTCGCTCCGGACGAACGCCGGACCGCCGCGCCCGAGGTCGGCCGCCAGCAGGCCGGGATGTCTGCGGGAGGCGCGCAGGATGCGGCGGAACAGGCCGGCGCGGAACAGGAACGTGAAGGCGCCGTGCAGGATGCCGCGCAGCGGGCGGCGCGTGCCGCGCCAGGGGGAATCGAACGCCTGCACCTCCTCGGTGTCCGCCCCCGGCCGCAGGAGGCGCGCCGCCTCCTCCATGTCGTGCAGCCGGTGATGGCTGTTCTCGTGCAGGAGATCGTCCGCCAGGTCGACGAGCGACTTGCCGGAAACGTGGATGAACGAGATGCCGGGCCGGGCGGCGAGCGACCAGCTCACCGTCCCCGGCTCGTGGACCGGCACGACCATCCGGGTGCGCAGGAGGATCTCGCGGTACGCTTCGGGCCAGGCGATCCGGACGAGTCGCAGGGCGCGCGCCAGCCGGCGCTCCAGGCCCGGGACCTGGCGCGTCACCCGGAGCCGGCGCGGCCGGGAGTCGACCCGGGGCGCGAGCAGGATGGACGTGCCGGGGATCGTCGCGCGGCGCACGAGACGGATCCCGCGACGGCGCGACGATCCCTGGCCGCCTCCCCCTTCCGGCTCGAGGTCGGGCGCCGTGATCCGGGATCCGGCCGCCGGGACGATCGCCGCTTCACGGCCCGCGATCCGCAACGCCAGGGCTCCCCGGCGGAGCGCCGCGTCCAGGCGGGTCCCCTCGCGGCGGGCCGCCGCCATGGGGGCCGCGATCCCGAGCGGGCCGGCCGGCGCGGAGAAGGCCCCCAGATCGATCCGATCCCTGGGCCGCCCCTGCTCGGCGTCCTCGCGGAACCGAAGGACCAGGTCGAGGGGACCGGGAGAGGGGTGCGCGAGGCGCAGGCCGAGCACGAACGCCGACAGGTCGTCGAGCGCCGCCTCGAGGCGTCCCCGCGCGAAGCGGAGCGATCGGAGGGGGAACCCCGGATCGAGCC
>Ga0114129_10005405_pt1 | contig 18037 bp, 19 predicted proteins | sample RhiMetdeltSRZDD1_FD_80071 | JGI IMG/M metagenome (GOLD analysis project Ga0114129, IMG submission 80071) | Populus rhizosphere microbial communities from Tennessee, USA - Rhizosphere MetaG P. deltoides SRZDD1 (version 2) (version 2) | ecosystem: Host-associated > Plants > Roots > Rhizosphere >...
ACGTGTCCCTGCGCTGTTCGTGATGCCGGAGGGAAGTTTCAACCTCGTTTACACAACGGGTGTCGAACGCGAGAGCGGTGTGCAAGCCCCTCATCGAAGGGGAAGCCTGAAACTCTCCATCGAAGACGCCCACCTGGTCATACCAGGTTCGAAACACCACGGCACACGGCAGAGGCGGGGACTTTGCGTATTTGACTCACCTCGCGCGCGCCACCTATACTCATCAAATCTGACGCGTACTTCGCTGACACTAAACGGCCTCGGACGAGAGGACGGATGATGGACTCTCTGGCCTGGTTTGACTCGCTCGTCGGCCTGCTCTCGCTGCTCATCGGCGTGCTGCTGCACAAGTGGTTCACCGACCGCCGCCTCGGCGACGCCGCCGTTGCCGCGAAGAAGATCGTCTCGGAGGGCGAGCGCGAGGCCGAGGGCATCCGCAAGGCCGCCGAGCTGGAAGCCCGCGAGGCGGCGCTGAAGGCGCGAAGCGCGCTCGAGGAGGAGGCGCGGCGCAGCGAGCGGGAGCTCAAGCAGGTCGAGCAGCGGATCTTCAGCAAGGAAGAAGAGTTGGCCCGCAAGCTCGATCAGCTCGACCGCCGCCTGACCGAGTCTGCCGGCAAGGAGCGCGCCCTCGTCGAACGGGAGCGCACGGTGATTGAGCGCGAGCAGCGTGTGGCCGCCGCCTCGGAAGAGCAGCGCCGAAAGCTCGAGACGATCGCGGGGCTCACGGCCGAGGAGGCCAAGCGCCAGCTGGTCACCCAGATGGAGGACGAGGCCCGCCGCGAGGCTGCGCTGCTCGGCATGCGGCTCGAGGAGGAGACGCGGGAGGTCGCTCGGGAGAAAGCCCGCGAGGTCCTCGCCACGACCATCCAGCGCCTGGCGCCCGACTACACCGTGGAGACGGCCGTTTCGGTCGTGGACCTGCCCTCCGACGACATGAAGGGGCGGATCATCGGGCGCGAGGGTCGCAACATCCGCGCCCTGGAGCAGCACACCGGCGTCGATCTCATCGTCGACGACACCCCGGAGGCCGTGCTGATCTCCGCCTACGATCCCTATCGCCGCGAGATCGCGCGGCTGGCGCTGCAACGGCTGGTGGCCGACGGGCGCATCCATCCCGCGCGGATCGAGGAGGTCGTCAACAAGGTCAAGCAGGAGATGGACGTCCACCTTCGTGAAGAGGGCGACAAGGCCTGCTTCGAGGTTGGCGTGCACGGCCTGCATCCCGAGCTGGTCAAGCTCGTGGGCCGGATGAAGTACCGGACGTCCTACGGGCAGAACTGTCTGCAGCACTCCAAAGAGGTGGCCTGGCTGGCCGGCATGATGGCCGCCGAGGTGGGGGCCGATCCCAAGCTCGCCAAGCGCATGGGGTTGCTGCACGACATCGGAAAGGCGCTGACGCACGAGCAGGAAGGCAGCCATCCGGAGCTGAGTCTTCAAGTTTTGACGAAGTACAACGAGAGCCGGCAGGTCATCAACGCGGCGCTCTGCGGCCACGAGGACGTCAAGCCGGAGACGGTGGAGGCGGTCCTGGTGGAGGCCGCCGACGGCATCTCGGCGGCGCGCCCCGGCGCACGGCGCGATGTGCTGGAGTCGTACATCAAGCGGCTGACGCAGCTCGAAGAGATCGCGCTCTCCTACAAGGGTGTCGACATGTGCTACGCGATCCAGGCGGGCCGCGAGCTGCGCGTGATGACGCGCGCCGACGTCGTCTCCGACCTCGACGCGCACCAGCTCGCCAAGGACATCTCCAAGCGGATCGAGGCGGAGATGCAGTACCCCGGCCACATCAAGGTCGTGGTGATCCGCGAGACCCGCGCGGTCGAGGTGGCGAAGTAGCGGCATGAAGGTTCTGATGGTCGGAGACATCTTCGGCGAGCCGGGCCGCGCGGCGCTCGCCAAGCTGCTGCCGCGGCTGCGCGAGGAGCACGCCATCGACTTCTGCGTGGTGAACTGTGAGAACGCGGCCGGCGGGTTCGGCGTCACCGCCCCCATGGCGAAGCAGATGCTGGAGCAGGGCGCCGACGTGCTGACGTCCGGCAACCACATCTGGGACAAGAAAGAGATCGTCGAGTTCATCACCAAGGACAACCTGTTGCTGCGCCCGGCCAACTTCCCGGCCGGCACGCCGGGCGTGGGCCACGTGACTATCAAGTGCGGCCCGCACCGCGTCGCCGTGCTCAACCTGATGGGCCGCGTGTTCATGAACCCGCTCGACTGCCCGTTCCGCAAGGCCGACGAGATCCTGCCCGAGCTACGCCGCGAGACGCCCATCATCCTTGTCGACATGCACTGCGAGGCGACCAGCGAGTCGCAGGCGATGGGCTGGTATCTCGACGGCCGCGTGAGCGCGGTCGTGGGCACGCACCGCCACGTGCAAACGGCCGACGAGCGCGTGCTGCCGGGCGGCACCGCCTACATCACCGACCTCGGCATGACCGGCCCCACCGACGGCGTCATCGGCGTCGACCGCGAGGCCATCCTGCAGCGCTTTCTCACCCAGATGCCCGTGCGGTTCGAGCCCGCGAAGGGGCCGGCGGCCTTGCACGGCGTCGTGATCGCGATCGACCCGGAGACCGGCCGCGCCACGGACATTCGTCGCCTGCGCGTGGGCGCGTGATCCTCGCCGGCAAGCCCGTCCAGGAGCGTGTGCTCGCCGACGTCACCGCCGGCGTCGAGCGTCTGAAGCAGACGCGCGGAGTGACGCCGACGCTCGGCGTCGTTCTGGTGGGCGAGGATCCGGCGTCGCAGATCTACGTGCGCGGCAAGAAGCGCGCGGCGGACTCCGTCGGCATCGGCACGCGCGATCATCTCTATCCGCAGGGCATCGCGCAGGGCGACCTCGAGCGCCTGCTTCGAACGCTGAGCGGTGATCCCGCGGTCCACGGGATCCTGCTGCAGCTGCCCTTGCCCAAGGGCCTCGACGAGACGGCGGCGCTCGCCGTCATCGATCCCGAAAAAGATGTCGACGGTCTGCATCCGATGAACCTCGGACGGCTGCTGGCCGGCGAGCGCGGCACCGTGCCATGCACGCCCGCCGGATGCCTGGCGATTCTCGACCACTACGGCGCGCGGCTCGAGGGCGCTGAGGCGGTTGTCGTCGGCCGCTCGCGCCTGGTGGGCAAGCCGCTCGCGCAGCTGCTGCTCGCGCGACATGCGACGGTGACGATTTGCCACACGCGCACACGCAACCTCGCCGAGCACACGCGCCGTGCCGACGTGCTGTGCGTCGCCGCCGGCCGCCCGCGCATGGTCACCGGCGACATGGTGAAAGAGGGCGCCTGGGTGATCGACGTCGGCGTCAATCGGCTCGAGACGGGGCGGCTCGCGGGCGACGTCGATTTCGAGTCGGTCGAAAAGCGCGCGGCTGGCGTGACGCCGGTGCCCGGCGGCGTCGGTCTGCTCACCGTCGCCATGCTCCTGAAGAACACGCTCGCCGCGGCCGAGCGGCAGACCGGGCGCTGACGGTCGCGTGAGCACGCCCGCCGGTAGTCGAAGCGAGCGCACGATCTGGAGCGTCTCCGAGCTGTCGCGGCGATTGGCCGCCGCGCTCGAGGAGCGCTTTCCCACCGTCTGGGTCGAGGGCGAGATCAGCAACTTCAAGGTCTACGGCTCGGGCCACGCGTACTTCACGCTCAAGGACGAGGGCGCGCAGATTCGTGCCGTGCTGTTTCGCAATCGCATGCGGCGCATCCGGTTCGAGCCCGCCGACGGGCTGCACGTGCTCGCCTTCGGCGCCATCGAGATCTATCCGCAGCGCGGCGAGTACCAGCTGGTCGTGGAGCTGCTCGAGCCGCGCGGCCTCGGCGCCCTGCAGCTCGCCTTCGAGCAGCTCAAGGAGCGCCTGGGACGCGAGGGCCTCTTCGATCAGACCCGCAAGCGTGGCTTGCCGCGCTTTCCGCGCAAGATCGGCATCGTGACCTCGCCGCGCGGCGCCGCGCTGCACGACATGCTGCGCGTGATCGGCCGCCGATTCGGCGAGATCCACGTCGTGGTGGCACCGGCGAGGGTTCAGGGCGAGGGTGCCGCCGCCGAGGTCGCCCAGGGCATCCGTGAGCTGAATGCGCTCGGCGGCGTCGACGTGATCATCGTCGGACGCGGCGGCGGCTCGCTCGAAGACCTGTGGGCCTTCAACGATGAGATGCTCGCCCGCACGATCGCGGCCAGCAAGATCCCGGTGATCTCGGCCGTCGGGCACGAGGTGGACTTCACGATCGCCGACTTCGTCGCCGACGTCCGCGCGGCCACGCCGTCGCAGGCGGCGGAGCTGGTCGTGCGCGAGAAGCGCGCCGTGGCCGAGTCGGTCGCCGATCTGCAGCGCCGTCTGGTGCGCGCGATCAGCCGCCGGCTGCAGACCCAGCGCGATCGCCTCGACGCCGTGCGCGAGCGGCGCGTGCTGACCGATCCGCATCGGCCGCTGCGTGATCTCACGCGGCGCCTCGACGACGCGGCGGCGCGGCTGTTCCGTGCGGCGCGCGCCTCGGTCCGTCACGCCGCGCACGGCCTGCAGCTGGCCACGCGCGACCTGCGCGCGCGCAATCCGGCCGTGCGCACGCGGGACGATCGCCGCCGGCTCGACGACCTCACGGGCCGTCTGGACCGCGCGCTGGCGCGTGGGCTCGACCGGCGGCGTCACCGTCTGGTCGGGGTCGCCGGCCGCCTCGACTCGCTGTCGCCGCTCGCCGTGCTCGGCCGCGGGTACAGTCTCACGCTCACCGCGTCGGGCCAGATCGTGCGCAGTGCCGGGCAGGTGGCGGTGGGCGACGACGTCGCCGTGATGCTGCACGAGGGCCGCCTCGAAGCTCGCGTGACGGGCAGGAAGGAGCACGATGAGCGACCTCAAGTTTGAGGACTGCCTGGCGAGGCTGGAGCAGATCGTGACCGCGCTCGAGGCCGGCAACCTGCCGCTCGAAGAATCGCTCAAGGTCTTCGAGGAAGGCGTCTCGCTGGCGCGTCAGTGCTCGAAGTACCTCGACGACGCCGAGCGCCGCATCGAGATGCTCGTCAAGGACGAGAGCGGCGCCACGACGACGAAGCCGCTCACCTGGGAAGAGGAGGAGCGGTGACGTTCGATCTCAAGAGCTATCTCGATGCGCGTCGGACGCTGGTCGACGCGGCCCTCGATCGCGTGCTGCCGTCCGAGGACCTCGTGCCCGTCAACCTCCACCGCGCTATGCGCTACAGCGTGCTGGCGCCCGGCAAGCGGCTGCGCCCGACGCTGGTCATCGCCGGCGCCGAGGCCGTCGGCGGCGCCGCCGAGTCGGTGCTCGACACCGCGTGCGCGCTCGAGCTGATCCACGCGTACTCGCTCATCCACGACGATCTGCCGGCCATGGACGACGACGACTACCGCCGCGGTCGTCTGACGAACCACAAGGTGTTCGGCGAAGCCATGGCGATTCTCGCGGGCGACGCGCTCCTCACGCTCGCGTTCCGTCTCATCGCCAACAACACCGCGCGCCTGCCCGATCCGCGCGCGATCGCGCGCGTGGTGGCCGAAGTCGCCGACGCCGCGGGCACCGACGGCATGGTCGGCGGCCAGGTCGTGGACATCGAGTCGGAGGGCAAGGACGTGGGCACCGACACGCTCGAGTACATCCATCGGCACAAGACGGCTGCGCTCATCCGGGTCTCGCTCACGGCGGGGGCGACGCTGGCCGGCGGCGGCGCGGAGCAGGTGGCCACGATCCGCCGCGCGGGCGAGGCGCTGGGGCTCGCGTTCCAGATCGTGGATGATATCCTCGACGTCGAAGGCAACCTCGCGGAGCTCGGCAAGACGGCCGGCAGCGACGTGCGCAAGAAAAAGGCGACGTACCCCGCGTACCACGGCCTCGAGGCGTCCAAACGGCAGGCCAGCATGCTGATCGGGGAGACGAAGCGTTATCTCGAGCCGCTCGGGCCATCGGCGGAGCCGATCCGCGCGCTCGCCGACTTCGTACTCGAACGGAGGTCCTGAGCCATGTCCGCGATCACCGGCGTGTACGCACGCGAGATTCTCGACTCACGCGGCAATCCCACCGTCGAGGTCGAGGTCCAGCTCGAATCGGGCGCGTGGGGGCGCGCGGCCGTGCCGTCCGGCGCGTCCACCGGTAAGCGCGAGGCGGTGGAGCTGCGCGACGGCGACGCCCAGCGCTACGGCGGCAAGGGCGTGCAGCAGGCGGTGCGCAACGTCGAAGAGACCATCTCACCCGAGATCGACGGCATGGAGGCGAGCGAGCAGGCCGCCGTCGACCAGGCACTGCTCGAGCTGGACGGCACGCCCAACAAGTCCGCGCTCGGCGCCAACGCGATCCTCGCGGTGTCGCTTGCCGTCGCGCGCGCGGCCGCCGACGACGCGGGACTGCCGCTCTATGCCTACCTCGGCGGCGTCGGCGGCCGGCTGCTGCCGGTGCCGCTCGTCAACGTCATCAACGGCGGCGCCCACGCCGACAACGGGATCGATTTTCAGGAGTTCATGCTCGTGCCCGCGGGCGCCGACTCGTTCGGCAACGCCATCCGCATGGCCGTCGAGGCGTTCCACGCGCTCAAGGAGGCGCTGAAGGAGAAGAAGCTCGGCACCGGGCTCGGCGACGAGGGCGGATTCGCGCCCGCGCTCGGCAGCAACACCGCTGCGCTCGACTTCCTGATGCAGGCCATCGAGCGCGCCGGCTATCGTCCGGGCGACGACATCGCGCTCGCCCTCGACGTCGCGGCGAGCGAGTTCGCGCAGGACAACGGGCGCTACCGGCTGCGCCGCGAGGGCGTCACCCTCGACAGCGAGGAGCTCATCTCGCGCTACGAGGCGATCGTCGATCGCTATCCTATCGTCTCGATCGAGGATGGTCTCGGCGAGGACGACTGGGCGGGGTGGGCGATGCTCACGCGCCGCCTCGGCGGTCGCGTGCAGCTCGTCGGGGACGACCTCTTCGTCACGAACCCGGCCGTCATCCAGCAGGGGATCCAGAAGGGCCTCGCCAACGCCGTGCTCGTGAAGGTGAACCAGGTCGGCACGCTCACCGAGACGCTCGACGCCGTCGAGCTGGCGAAGCGCGCGGGCTACGGCACCGTCATTTCCCACCGCTCCGGTGAGACCGAGGACACCTTCGTCGCCGACCTCGCGGTCGCCGTCAATGCCGGCCAGATCAAGACCGGCTCCGTGGCGCGCAGCGAGCGCACCGCCAAGTACAACCAGCTGCTGCGCATCGAGGAAGAGCTCGGGCACGCCGCCTCGTGGCCCGGGCGCAGCCTCTACTCGCGCACCGCCCGGTGAGCGGCCGCCCGCGGACGTTCGGCGTCGCCGCGATCGTCATCGTGGTGCTGGCGCTGAGCGCCTACGGCACGCGCGCCGTGCTCCGCGTGTCCGAGATGCGCCGCGAGATGGAGGCCATGGAGCGCGATCTCGTCACGCTGCGCACGCGCACGGACGAGCTGACGCGCAGGGTCGACCGCCTGCGCAACGATCCCGCCTACATCGAAAAGCTCGCCCGCGAGGATCTCGGCTACGTCCGCGAGGGCGAGACCGTGCTGAAGTTCCCGAAGTCCGACGGCCGCTAGCGTCGTGGACTGGCTCTGGGGCACCGGCTGGTTCTGGTTCGGCGCTTTCGTCGTCGCCATGCTGATCAATGGGCGCGCCGCCTTCAAGATGCTCGTGGACTGGAAGGGCATGCTGACGACGTGCCGGTTCGTCGACGACGCCTACGCGCGCGCCGGCGCGCTGCCCGACGAGGAGGCGCTCGAGCGCGACGGGGCGCCGATCTTCGTGCACCTGGTCCCCGCATGGGAAGAGCCCGACATCACGCGAACGCTCGCAGCGTTGCTCGCCTCGCGCTATCCGCACGGCCGACTGCACGTCGTGGTCGCCACCAAGGCCAGCGAAGAGCAGGCGCCGCATCCGGCGATGCAAGCGCCCACCGCCGAGCTGGTGCGGCGCTTTCGGGCCGGGCTGGCCTCGTGGCAGCAGAAGATGCTATCCGTGGCGGCGATGCCCGGCGCCGGACGCAAGGCCCACCAGCTCAACTGGGCGCTGCGCCCCGAGGCGCTCGGCGCGACGCTCGGCGAGGGGTACGACGCGCACCGCGTCTACGTCGGCGTGAGCGACGCCGACTCGCTGCCCGACCCCAACGTGTATCGCTGGATCGCCGCCGAGGTGCTGGCCGGCCGCGGCGCGCCGGCGTACCAGGGCGTCACGCTGTCCCTGGCGAACTTCGCCGCCCACGACGCGCGCGGGCGCGTGTGCGCGATCCAGCAGTCGTCGATCTTCATCCGCGTGTCGATCGCGCGGCTCATCGGCGAGGCGCGCCGCCTGCGCTGGTTCACCCGGCTCGCCGGACGCGCGCCGCGCGTCGCGCGCGCGATCCGCCCCGTCTTCGAGCTGTGCTTCCGGCGCTCGCAGATCTGTCTCGGTCACAACCAGTTCGTGCGGCTCGATGTCCTGCAGGCGATCGGAGGCTTTCCGACCTCGGGCGCCACCGAGGATTCCACGCTCGGGTACGCGCTGGGCGCGTGCGGGCTCTTGATGGCGCCGCTGCCGCTGCTCGAGCTGGTGGATTTACCGGCGGCGCGCGAGAAGGTGATCCGGCAGAACGCGCGCTGGTACAAGGGCGTGCTCGACGACGTTCCGTTCCTCTGGCGCGTCTGGCGCGCGGCGCCAAGCGCGTTCAACGCCGCGCAGCTGTGCCGCCACGTCGGCAACAAGGTCGTCGAGTGGCCGATCGCCGCCGTTGTCTATCCCCTCGTCGGCTTCCTCGGCTGGCACCTCGCGTATCGGTTCAGCGATCATCCGGTGCTCTTCGCGCTCGGCATCGCGTTTCCATCGATCTCGCTCGGGCTGTCGATCTGGGTCGGCGGCGTCGTCACGCAGGACTGCATCGAGGACGTCGCGCGCCACCTCGAGCGGCCCGTGGACGTGCGCCGCACCACGCTGGCGCAGAAGTTCGTCGGCACGTTTCGGTGCCAGACGTACTGGCTGCTCGCCACGCGCGGTGCCTGGCGCGTGCTGTGGGCAATCGCCACCACGGGTCGCTTCGAGGCGCCGAAGACGGATCGCGTGACGCGGTAGCGAGCACTCAGATGTTGCGCACGCCGGAGACGCGGCGGCCGAACGCGTCGGCCAGCTCCGGATCGGTCGCGAGGTCGTGCATGACGCGCGACAGGGCGACGTCCATGACCTCGAGCCCGACCTGCTTGGCGTCGCGCGGCCCCTGCTGCCGCCGGATGCCGACGTAGCGGCGCGTGAGGATCGTCTCGCCGGTGCGAACGTCGACGAGCGTGACGGCCAGCGCCACCTTGCCGACGTACTGCGCGGCGGAGTGCCCGACGACGGCGTCGAGCCAGAACTCGTCGACGTCGGCCGCGAGCACGAGGTCCGCGCCATTGGCCGTCACCGCGTGGCCGTTGCGTTGGACCTCGCTCACCAGCGCGTCCCGCACGATGTCGACGACGGCGCGGCTCGTCACGATCGGCTTGTCGCCCTCGGGCTGGACGCCGATGCGCGCCGTGTCGAGACGACGGTCCGCGACGGGGCGGATCTCGACCCGCCGCGGCCGCACGGCGGCGAGCATCGCCCGGTTCACCGCCGACTCCGGATAGCTCACGTCCAGCGTGATGCTCCGCGCGCAGCCGGCTGGCGCGACGACGGCCACGGCAAGCAGAATCGCCGCGCGCAGTCTCGCGCTCACCGCCCCGCGCCCTGCGCGTAGAGCAGCTCGTTGGCGAGCCGCCGCCCGGCTCGCTCGAGCACGTCGAGCAGCTGGCGTCGCGTGAAGGCCCGGTCGTCGGTGAACGCCTTCAGCGGAAGCCGTTCGGGGCCGGTGACATCCTCGTTGTCCTTCCAGAGCGCGACGCCCGTGCTTCTCGCCACCATCTCGGCGCGCACGTCGGCAAACGCCGACATGAGATCGGGATCGCCTTCGCGAACACGTACGAGACCCCACGTCGGCACCGTGAGGCGCACCACGATGTCGGGGCGCTGCGCGTCATCGGCCGGCTCGCCCTCGACGACACGAATCGCATCGAACCGGCCGCTGGCCCGCAGCGTCTGCTCGAACACTCGCCCGACGAACGCTGCCGGTGACACGTCGCGGACATTGGCCGAGGCGTCGGCTTTACGATCCGACTCGACGAACCAGTTGATCACCTGATGGACGAGGTCGGCGATCGGCTTCAGCAGCCCGGCGTACCCGGTCCACGGAAGGATCTGGTCGAACGTGCGCCCGGGCTCGGCGCTGTTCTCGAGGACGGCGAACTCGCTCTGGCCGGAGACGACGACTGTGAGCTGCCGGACATCATCGAACGGCCGGGCGATCGACGTGCGGGGCGGCGTCGACGACGCGCATCCGGAAACGGCGGCGGCCACGAGCACCAAGAGGACGGCAACAGCATGCATCATGCGGCGTCCCCATATAGCGTGGCGTGACCGCCGCCGTCAAGCGGCTCTAGGGCTCCTTCACGAGAAACTGCGCGCGCCGGTTCGTCGCCCAGCACTTCTCGCTGTGCTCGGTGCAGGCGGGGCGCTCCTCACCATAAGACACGGTGGTGATGCGCTCGGCCTGCACGCCACGCGACACGAGGTAGGTCTGGGTGGCCTTGGCGCGTCGCTCGCCGAGGGCCAGGTTGTATTCGGCCGTCCCGCGCTCGTCGCAATGCCCCTCGATCAACAGCAGCAATTTAGGATTGGACGTGAGCCAGGCCGCATTTGCGTCGAGGATCTTCGCGTCGGCGGGGCGGATGTCGGACTTGTCGAAGTCGAAGTGGATCGTCTTCAGCGCCGCCTCCGCGTGGTACTGACTGGGCGGCGCCGGCGGCTGCGGAGCGGGTGTGGCCACCGGGGGCGGCGTCGGCGCTGGAGCCGGCGTCGGGGCCACGGGGGCCGGAGCAGGGGACGGAGGCGGAGTTGGCGGCGCCGTTGCGACGGTGGGCGGCGGTGCGGATGCGACGGGCACCACCGGACGCTTTGCACAGCCGCTCACCACGAAAACGACCGCCAGACTTGTCAGCACGGCGACGCTTGTCCGCATAAGTCTCCTTTCAATCGACCCTGCGACCTATATCACGATTATGGAAAGTTTTGCCTATTGCGTGGAAGTACGAACCCCGCGACCCTGAGGCACGGATGTCGCCTCGATCTCGGTCAGCGGTCAGATATCCGAGCGCCGTGCTCGCCGTCGTGCTGGCGGCCGTCGTCCAGGCCGCCCTGGAGCCGGTCTGGAGCGGCCGCGTATCGTTCGTGCCGTTCTATCCCGCGGTCGTGTTCGTGGCCTGGTTCGGCGGCATGGGGCCGGGGCTGCTCGCGACCGTGTTGTCCGCGATCGCGATCACGCGCGCGTGGGCCGTCGCGCCCACGGTGCCGCTCATCGGGCACCTGATCGCGCTCGTCTTCTTCGTCGGCGCCGGCGTCGTGGTCAGTGTCCTCGTCGCGGCGCGCGATCGCGCCCGCGCGGCCGTGGACCTCTTGCTGCGCCACACGCCGCTCGGCCTGGCGATTCACGACGTCAACTTTCGCTACGTCCGCGTCAACCACGCGCTGGCCGAGATCAACGGCGTGCCGGTCGAAGCCCACCGCGGCCGGACGGTGCGCGAGGTGGTCGGCCCCGCCGCCGCCGATCTGCTGGAGCCGCTGCTGCGTCAGGTGCATCGCACCCGTGAGCCGGTCACCGTGGAATCGGTGCGCGTGCCGCTCGCCGGGCAGCAGGACCCCGAGCGCTACTTTTCGGTGGTCTACAGCCCCATCGTCGATGCGCGCGGGCGCGTGACGGGCACGACGGCGAGCGTGGTGGAGGCCACCACGCGCGTGCGCACGGAGCGCGCGCTCGACCACGAGCGGGAGCTGCTCCAGACGATCATCGACACGATTCCCGCGATGATCTCGATGTACGAGCCGAGCACGCGCGTGCTGCGGCTCAACCGCGAGTTCACACGTGTGACGGGCTGGACGGCGCCCGAGGCGCAGCGCATCGACTTCATGGCCGCCTGCTATCCCGATCCGGCCTACCGGGCGATGGCGCGTGCGCACATGGAGTCGCCCGACCCGGGATGGCTCGACATCGAGATGACGACGAAGACGGGACGCATGGTACAGACCTCGTGGTCGAACGTGCGCCTGTCCGACGGCTCGCGTGTCGGCGTCGGGCTCGACATCACCGAACGCAAGGCGCACGAGGCCGAGCTGGTCGCGGCGCGCGGAGCGGCCGAGCGCGCCAATCGCGCGAAGGACGAGTTCCTCGCCATGCTCGGGCACGAACTGCGCAACCCGCTGAGCGCGATCGGAAGCGCGGTGGCCGTGCTGGAGCGGCTGCGGCTGGACGACCTGCGCGGCACGCGGGCGACGCAGGTGATCGCGCGCCAGACCCAGCACCTCGCACGGCTGATGGACGACTTGCTCGACGTCGGTCGCGTGGTCACCGGCAAGATCACGCTGGAGCGCCGGGCGATGGACCTGATGGCGGCGGCGCGGCGCGCGGTGGCGACGCTGCGGGCGGCCGGCGTGACCGAGCGCCACGACGTCTCCGTGGACGGCCGTCCCGTGTGGGTCGACGGCGACACCACACGCCTCGAGCAGGTGGTGACCAACCTCGTGAGCAACGCGCTGAAGTTCACCCCGACCGGCGGCACGATTCGCGTTTGGGTCGGGACCGAAGACGGCGGCGCGGTGCTGCGCGTGAGCGACACCGGCGTCGGCATGGGCGCCGAGCTGCTGCCGCGCATCTTCGATCTGTTCGTGCAGGGCGATCAGCTTCCGGAGCGGCCCTCGGGCGGCCTCGGCATCGGGCTGACGCTGGTGCGCCAGCTCGTGGAGCTGCACGGCGGTCGCGTCGAGGCGCGCAGCGCGGGCGCGGGGCAGGGCAGCGTGTTCACGATCCGGCTGCCATGCGCGCCGCTCGAGGCCGGCGTACGGTCCGGAGCGCCGGATGTGGCGCTGCCGTCGTTTCGGATCCTCATCGTCGAGGACAACGCCGATGCGCGCGACATGCTCCTGGCGCTGCTCAGCCTCGAGCGCCACGAGGTCTACACGGCCAGCGATGGGCCAGCCGGCGTCGACGCGGCGGTACGGCTCAGGCCCGAGGTGGCGCTGGTCGACATCGGGTTGCCGGGACTGAACGGCTACGAGGTGGCGCGGCGCATCCGCGCGACCGAGGCCGGCCGCGCGATGAAGCTGATCGCGCTCACGGGCTACGGCCAGCGCGAGGACACGCGCCAGGCGCGCGAGGCCGGCTTCGACCTGCATCTGGTGAAGCCGGTCGAGCCGCGGCGTCTCGACGACGCCCTGCGCGCGCTCCTGCCTTCCCCCGACCAGCGCTGATCGGGCGCGAGGCTATAATTCGGCTCGGGGAGGACGACGAATCATGCCCGCCAACAGCAGCAAGCAGGTGCCGCCCATCGCCAGGGTGACGCAGCCGTATCGCACGGAGCTGACGCCGGTGGCGTTTCTGCGGCGCAGCGCCTACGTATTTCCCGACAAGCTCGCAGTCGTGCACGGCGACCGGCGCTACACCTACCGTCAGTTCGAGGAGCGCGCCAACAGACTGGCGTCGGGCCTGCGCGCGGCGGGCCTGCGCCATCTCGATCGCGTGGCCTTCATCTGCCCGAACACGCCCGCCATGCTCGAGGCGCACTTCGGCGTGCCCGCGGCCGGCCTCGTGCTGGTGCCGATCAACACGCGGCTCAACAGCGACGAGATCGGCTACATCCTCGAGCACTCCGGCTCGAAATTCGTCTTCGTTGATCACGAGCTCGAAGCGCTGGTCAAGCCGCTCGATCTCGTCGGAGTGCGCGTGATCCGTGTCGACGACACGGGCGCGGCGGGTGATCCGTACGAAGACTTCCTCGCCGCCGCCTCGCCCGAGCCCGTCGAGCCCTGGATCCAGGACGAGATGGAGACGATTTCCATCAACTACACGTCCGGCACCACGGGGCGGCCCAAGGGCGTGATGATCCATCACCGCGGCGCCTACCTGAACGCCGTCGGCGAGCTGCTCGAGACCGGACTGTCGTTCGACTCGACGTACCTGTGGACACTGCCGATGTTCCACTGCAACGGCTGGTGCTTCACGTGGGGCGTGACGGCGATGGGCGCCACGCACGTCTGCCTGCGCCGCGTGGAATCGAGCCGCATCTGGGATCTGATCGACCGCGAAGGCGTCACGCACTACTGCGGCGCGCCGACCGTGCAGATCGGCATCGTCAACGATCCGAAGGCGCATCGGCTGACCCGTACGGTGACGTGCGCCGTCGCGGGCGCGCCGCCGTCGCCGACGCTGCTGGCAAAGCTGAAGGAGCTCGGTTTCCGACCCGTGCACGTCTATGGCCTCACCGAAACGTACGGGCCGCACACGGTGTGCGCCTGGAACGCCGAGTGGGATCGCCTGCCCGCCGACGAGATGGCGAAGAAGGCCGCGCGGCAGGGGCAGGGCTACGTCGTCTTCGACCTCGTGCGCGTCGTCGACGACCGCATGCAGGACGTGCCGATGGACGCCGAGACGCTCGGCGAGGTCGTCATGCGCGGCAACAACGTGATGAAGGGCTACTTCGAGCAAGCCGACGCGACGGCCGAGGCATTTCGCGGCGGCTGGTTTCATTCGGGCGACATCGCGGTGTGGCACCCCGACGGCTACATCGAGCTGCGCGACCGCAAGAAGGACATCATCATCTCGGGCGGCGAGAACATCTCGACCATCGAGGTCGAGCAGGCGGTGGCGCGTCACCCGGCGGTGATGGAGTGCGCCGTGGTCGCCATCCCGGACGAGAAGTGGGGCGAGCGGCCCAAGGCGTTCGTCACCCTCAAGCCCGGCATGCAGGCCACCGAGACCGAAGTCATCGAGTTCTGCCGCCAGCACATCGCGCGCTTCAAGTGCCCCGCGGCCGTCGAGTTCGGCGAGCTGCCGAAGACGTCGACGGGCAAGGTGCAGAAGTTCGTGCTGCGTGATCGCGAGTGGCAAGGCCGGGCGAAGCGGATCAACTGATGGCCCTGGAGCAGCAACTGACCGACGAGCTGACGCAGGCGATTCGCGCAAAGGACACGCGCAGGGCCGATGTCGTGCGCATGCTCAAGACGCGGCTTCAAGAGCGGCGCACCGCCAAGGGCTTCAGCGGCCAGGTGGACGACGCGCTCGTCACCGACGTCATCGGCGCCTACCGAAAGCAGCTGCAGAAGGCGCTGGCCGAGTATGACAAGCTCGGTGAGCGCGGCGCGGCGCAGGCCGCGCAGCTGCGATTCGAGATCGAGTTCTGCGAGCGGTTCCTTCCCAAGGGGCTCGACGCCGCCGCGTTGCGCAGCCTCGTGCAGGAGCGCGCGAAGGCATTGGGCGTCACCGACCCCAAGCAAGTCGGCCGCCTCGTGGGTGACGTCATGAAAACCCACAAGGGACAGGTCGATGCCGCAGATGTGAAAAAGATTGCCGAGGAGCTTTTGCAAGGCTGAATCGAGGGCCGAATGGCCCTACGCTGGTGTCGCTTTTGCAACAGGACACCGCGAGGAGGACACCCCATGCACAAGCTCACAATCATCGCGCTCGCCGCCGCGATGGGGCTCGCCTGGAGCACCCTGCCGGCGGTTGCAGCGGACACCGACAAGACGGTCAAGGACAAGGCAGTCGAAACGAAGGACACGGTCAAGGAGAAGACCTCCGAAGCCTGGGACAAGACCAAGGACAAGACGTCCGATGCCTGGGACAAGACCAAGGCGAAGACGTCCGAGACCTGGGACAAAACGAAGGAGAAGAGCACCGAGGCCAAGGACAAGGTGAAGGACACGGCGCGCGACACCAAGGACAAGCTCGCCGGGAAAATGGAGAGCGGCGCGGACATCCGTCAGGCCCAGACCGCTCTGAAGGAGAAGGGTCACGATCCGGGCCCGATCGACGGCGTCCACGGCCCGCGCACGTCCGCGGCGCTTCGCGAGTATCAGAAGGCCGAGAACATCAAGGTGACCGGCCGTCTGGACTCCGAGACTCGGGTGCATCTGATGGGCCAGAAGTCGAGCAGCGCCACGACGACTCCGTCCGCCTCGCCGGCCACGGCGACCGGCCCGTCGGCATCGACCGGCACGCCGCCGGTCCCGCCGCCGGCCTCGGTGGGCTCGCCGTCCAACCCGCCGCAGATGCCGGGGAAGACTCAGACCAAGTAGCGTGCCGGGGTAGGGCGTCCCGCGCGGGGTCGGCGTGTTCTGCGTCGGCCCCGCGTTTCACTTCGTCTCGCGGTTCGCTCTGGCGCGGTTCGCCTTGGGGTTTGGCTTTTGATTGCGACCGGTTGACTCGGTGGTAGCGGTCCTGTAATGTGGCTCGGTCACCGCGGGGTGGAGCAGCCCGGTAGCTCGTTGGGCTCATAACCCAAAGGTCGCTGGTTCAAATCCAGCCCCCGCAACCAATGAAAACGAGGGCTTCGGGATCAATGGTCCCGGAGCCCTTCTTCGTTTTGTCCGTGTTCTGTCCGTGTTCGCCACCGCGCGCGGGGCGTTGGCTACGGCTGCCCCGTAGATCGTGGGGCTTTCGCCGGGATGCTACGCGGGCGTCCTGCGAACGAGCGGCAGCACCGGCGCCACGGCGGGAAGAGTTTCCACATAATCAGCCGTCTTCTCCATCGCCTGCCGTAAATCGGCCTCGCTCACGATGTTGTAGCGGTCGAATATCGCGCGGGTCCGGTGGCCGCTGATCCGCATCGCGACGGCCGGATCGACGCCCGCGCGCACCATGTTCCGCACAGCTGTGCGCCGCAGATCGTATAGCGGTCGCGTCGACCTGCTCCCCAAAAACTGATCCACACGGAATGAGAGTCCGATCGGCTAGGCTGCCCGCGGGGAGGCCCGCGGATGAAGCGGAAGCGATTCACCGAGGAGCAGATCATCGGGATCCTGAAGGAAGCCGAGGCCGGCGCGAAGAGCACCGAGCTCTGTCGGCGGCACGGCATCAGCGAGCAGACGTTCTACCGCTGGAAGACCAAGTACGGCGGCCTCGAGGTGAACGAGGCGCGGCGCCTCCGCGCGCTCGAGCACGAAAACAGCCGGCTCAAGCGGATCGTCGCGGATCTCACCCTCGATAACCAAGCCCTGAAGGAGCTCGTCGGAAAAAAGGCCTGACGCCCGTGGCGCAGCGGACCGCGGTGCGGGCGATCCAGGGCAAGTTCGGACTTAGCGAGCGCCGCGCGTGCGCGCTCGTGGGACTGGGCCGCTCCACGTGTCGCTATCGCGCGCGGCGTCCCGAGTGGCAGGCCTTGCGCGAGCGCTTGCGCATGCTCGCCGGCGAACGCCGGCGGTTCGGCTATCGCCGTCTGCACATCCTGCTGCGACGCGAAGGTTTCCGCGCAAACCTCAAGCGTGTCTATCGGCTCTACACCGAGGAGGGGCTCACCGTCCGTCGTCGGCGCCGCCGACGGCGCGTCCCACGCGGCGTGCCACGCCTGGCGCCGCCTACGCGCAGCAACGAGCGCTGGTCGCTCGACTTCATGCTCGATGTCCTCGAAGACGGCCGCCGCTTTCGCCTCCTTACCGTCGTCGATGATTTCACCCGTGCGTGTCTCGCCATCGAAGTGGACACGTCGCTTGGCGGGCGGCGCGTCGTCCAGGTGTTGCAGCGCTTGATCGAGAGCCGTGGAACACCGGCGATGTTGGTCACCGATAACGGACCGGAGTTCATCAGCCGCGTGCTCGACGCATGGGCCTATGCCCATGGCATCGAGTTGCACTTCATCGAGCCGGGCAAGCCAAACCAGAACGCGTACGTCGAGAGCTTCAACGGTCGCCTACGCGATGAGTGTCTCAACGAGCATTGGTTCGTCAGCCTCGGCCACGCGCGCCAGACCATCGAGACGTGGCGCGTCGACTACAATGCCGTCCGGCCCCACAGCGCGTTGGGCGACATCCCGCCCGAAGAGTTCGAGCAGCTCACCTTTAACCGGGCAGCCGTGCCGATCCTCTCAGCGTGAGTGGATCAGAGTTGGGGAGCAGGTCGGCGTCGGCATATTTCGCCAAGGCGGAGCTCGACCGCCGACACAAGTGATGGTGCGATTCATCGACGAGCACCGGGCGAAGTTTGGGGTCGAGCCGATCTGCGCCGTCCTGCCGATCGCCCCG
>Ga0114129_10005406_pt1 | contig 18035 bp, 14 predicted proteins | sample RhiMetdeltSRZDD1_FD_80071 | JGI IMG/M metagenome (GOLD analysis project Ga0114129, IMG submission 80071) | Populus rhizosphere microbial communities from Tennessee, USA - Rhizosphere MetaG P. deltoides SRZDD1 (version 2) (version 2) | ecosystem: Host-associated > Plants > Roots > Rhizosphere >...
AACCCGGCCGGACAATCACGTATCGCGCTGCGCTACGGCCGGCCGTACCGTAAGCAGCCGCGACAGCTCGAGTAAGCAGCCGCGACAGCGTAGGCCGGGTCCTTCGGACCCGGCTCGAGGCGGGTCTAAAAACCAAGACCCGCCCCACGTCAGAGTCATTGCATTCGGTCATCGCTGTCCATTCCATTTGACTTGCCCCATCACCGGCGATAGCCTGCCCGCCGGAACTACGCTGTAGCGACAATCGCCTCCATATCGGCATCCGTTCATTCACGGAGGACAGCCATGCGTTTCGGGCGAGTCGTCGTGTTCGGGCTGGGAGTTTTCTCTGCCGGAATGTTGTGGGCGCACGCTGCGATGGCTCAAGGCGATCGCGCCAGCATCGTCGGCGTCGTGCAGGATTCCTCTGGCGCGGTGCTGCCCGGCGTCAACGTCGAGGCATCGAGCCCGGCCCTCATCGAACAATCGAGGACGGTCGTCACCGACAGCGCGGGGCGATATGCCATCGTCGACCTTCGGCCCGGCACGTATACCGTGACGTTCTCGCTGAACGGATTCCGGACCGTCCGGCGCGAGGGCATTCTTCTCGAGGGAGCGTTCGCCGCTTCGGTCAACGTCTCACTCGCGGTCGGCTCGCTGCAGGAAACGATCACCGTCACGGGCGCGTCGCCGGTCGTCGACCTGCAGAGCACACGCAATCAGTTCGTCGCCAACAAATCGATCCTGGAGTCGTTGCCGGTCGCGCGCACGCTGAACGGCGGGATGAGCCTCGTGCCCGGCGTCAATTCCTATAACAACGCGGCCGGTTCGTCGCCGGGACAGATCATCTCGGAACTCTACATCAATACAGCGACCGTCCACGGTTCCGTGACGGCGGATCAGCATACCTACGTCGACGGCATGAACGTGGCGCAGATGCTGCTCGGCGCCGGCGGTCAGATCGCCGCGAACCCGCCGAACGATCTCGGCTTCGCCGAAGTGGTCTACGACGTCGGCGCGCAATCGGCCGAAGTGGCGAACGCCGGCGTCCGAAGCGACGTGATTCCGAAGGAAGGCGGCAACGCGTTCGCCGGCACGTATCGCGCATTCGGATCGAACCGCTCGCTGATGGGCGACAACCTCACGTCCAAGCTGAGCGCCTTCATCAAGAACCCGAGCCGCGCGGACTTCAACTGGGAGAGCAACGTCGCGGCGGGCGGCCCGATCCGTCAGAACAAGCTGTGGTACTTCGGCGCGTTCAAGCTGACGCAGTCCGTGATTTCGATGACCGATCAGTTCTACCCGAACGGCGAGCGTGTGGACAACGGCGGCCACGTCAACCCGAACATGACGCTTCGTCTCACCTACCAGATGACGCCGAAGACCAAGCTGCGGCTCAGTGGCAACAACGGAACCGTGATCACCGAGCGCTGGGACGTGACCGGGACCGTGGCGCCCGAAGCTGGATTGTGGCTGGCCACGCCGCTCAACTACTCGGCGATCGCCAAGGTCACGTCGGTGCGGACCAATCGTCTGATGGTCGAAGCGGCGCAATCGCTCGCCGCGACGACCTATCAGTATCACTACCAGCCCGAAGTCGGAACGTTCGACGTCGCGAGGCGCGAAGCGGCCACGGGTCGTGTCTCGGGGGCATACACCAATCCGACCAACTACTTCGATACGATCTGGCACACGACGGCGAACGTGAACTACGTCACCGGCACGCACTCGATCAAAGTGGGCGCCAGCCTCGAGCACGGCTGGCAGCGGCAGGAGTACTACAACAACGGCGACATGCAGCAGTTGACGTTCCTGAACAGCTCGGCGAGCTCGGTCAGCGTGCGCAACACGCCGCTCACGCGCTTCGAAGACGTGAACGCGATTCTCGGAATCTTCGCGCAGGACAAATGGACCATCGACCGCCTCACCGTGTCGGGCGGGATTCGGTTCGATTATCTGAACGGCTCGGTCCCCGACCAGACGAACCCCGCAGGCCGCTTCGTGCCGGCCCGTCAGTCCGGCTCACTCGCGTGCCTGCCCTGCTGGAAGAACGTGTCGATCCGGACCGGCGCGGCGTACGACTTGTTCGGGACGGGACGGACGGCAGTGAAGGTTTCGGTCGGCAACTTCGTCCAGTCGGGATCAGCCGGCATCGCATCGAGCACCAATCCGATGCAGCTCCAGACCGATTCGCGCAACTGGCGCGATCTCGACGGCAATGGCCGCGCGCTCGATGCCAACGGCAACGCGCAGGACGCCGAGATCGGCGCGTCGAACAACGCGAACTTCGGCGTGCCGAAGGGCGCGACGCGATTCGACGCTGACAGCAGGCGGCCCGTCAACTGGGAAGAGAATTTCTCGGTCACACAGGAACTGTGGTCCGGCGTCGCAGCGACCGCCGCCTACTACCATCGACATTTCTACAACACGCAGCTGACGAGAAACCTCGCGATCGATCCGGTCCTGGACTGGATCCCGTATACGCTCGTGTCACCGCTCGACGGCGAGCGCATTCAGCGTTACAACCTGAAGCCCGAGAAGCTCGGCCTGGTCGACAGCGTCAGCACCTTCTCGACCGCGAACGCGCGCGCGTATCACGGTCTCGAATTCAGTGTGAACGCGCGTCTGCCGCGCGGCGGATTCGCGTTCGGCAGCGTGACGACCGATCGGACCGCGACGACCACCTGCGACGTGGCCGATTCCGATCCGAACAACCTTCGGTACTGCGATCAGAAACCGCCGTTCCGCGGGCTGTACAAGGCGTCGGCGGGCTATCCATTTCCATACGACCTGCAGGTGAGCGCCACGTTTCAGGTCCGGCCGGGGAATTTCATCGCGGCGAACTACACCTACAACAGCGCGATCGCCGGTGTGGCGCTGACCGGCGGTGGCAATCGCACCGTGAACCTCGTCGACCCGACGAGCGAGTTTTACGACTACATCAAGCAGCTCGACCTGCGGGTGGCGAGGTCGTTCCGGTTCGGTCACCGCCGGCTGCAGGCGTTTGTCGAGGTGTTCAACCTCCCCAACGTCTCGACGGTCCTGACGGTCAACACGACGTTCGCGACCGCGAACAACCAGTGGGGCAATCCGCTGCTCATCGAGCAGCCACGGCGCTTCCAGCTTGGTGGTCAACTGGACTTCTGAGACCGCGGCGGATCGGGTAAGCGGATCGGGTAATTGGGTAATCGAGTAATTGGGTAACTGGATTGTGGTATTGCAATCTCGCAATCCAATTACCCGATTCCCAAATTACCCAATTACCAGATTCCCCTTCCCGTATACTGTCAGCGTGAGGAGGCTTTCGATGACCCGGGCTATCACGGTATCGCTTGGCATCGTGGTCGGAATGGGGCTGGTGGCGGCGACGCCCTCGGCGCAGAGCACGAAAGCGGCTCCGACGTTCAATCAGGACATCGCGCCAATCCTCTTCCGCAGTTGTGCCGAGTGTCACCGGCCGAACCAGATCGCGCCGATGTCGTTCCTGTCGTACCAGGACGTCCGGCCGTGGGCCAAGACGATCAAGACCAAGATTGTCGCACGCGAAATGCCTCCGTGGTTCGCCGACCCGCACTACGGCAAGTTCAAGAACGATCGCAGTCTCTCGCAGCAGGAGATCGACAAGATCAGCGCGTGGGTCGACGCTGGCGCACCGCAAGGTAGCGGCGCGTCGCCAGCGGCGCCGAAGTTTGCCGAGGCCGGCTGGAGCCATCCTTCGGGGCGGCCGCCCGATCTCGTGATCGAGTTCCCGATCGACTGGACAGTCGACGCGAACGGCGAGATGCCGAACTTCAATCTCTACACGCCGCTGCCGTTCAACGAAGCGCGGCTCGTGTCGGCGACTCAGGTGTTGCCCGGCAACGTCGAGGCGACGCACCACATCACCACCGCCGTCGTGAACATGCCGCCTGGAACGGTCCTTGGCCGCGGGCCGGCGTGGCCCGGGGGGCCTGTCACCGACTACGTGCCGGTTGCCGCCGAGAAGGGCGTGACCGTCGACAACACCGGCGATCGCGCCGTCGTCGAAGACGATGACGATGGTGGAGGGTTTGGGGCGTACATTCCGGGCGCGGGCGCGCGCGTGTCGAAGCCGGGCCAGGCGCGGATGATCCGCGGCGATCGGTTCCACTACGTGCGCTGGAATCTTCATTTCCAGGCCACCGGCCAGTCCGAGATCTCACGGCCGAAGATTGGCGTCTGGTGGGAAAACGGCAACACCGTGACCAACGTCGAGCGCAGCCTCGGCCTGCGCGAGCAAACCTCCGAAGGCCAGCCGGTCGTTGCCAATCCGGCCAAGCCGCGCAACGTTGGCGTCGCGTCGAACGTGAACCCGTTCCTCGCGCCGATTCCGCCGAACGCGCCGGCGTGGACGGTCACCGGCATCAACGGATTCCAGGAAGACGTGACGATCACCGGAATTACTCTGCACATGCACTTGCGCGGCCGCGACGTCACCTACGTGCTGACGTATCCCGACGGCCGCGAGCAGGTTCTGTTGCGCGTGCCGAAGTACGACTTCAATTGGCAGCTTCCCTACGAGTTCGCCGAGCCGATCAAGGCGCCCGCCGGGAGCACCGTGAAAGCAATCGCGCGCTACGACAACTCGTCGAGGAACCGGATGAATCCGGCGCCGCATAAAGAGGTGTACTGGTCGGAGCAGAGCTGGGACGATATGTTCCTCACCAGCGTGCGCTACACCGTCGACAAACTGGAGCGGAAGGCAGCGAATCCGACTGGACAACAGTAGGGCGGGTCTTGCTTTGTAGACCCGCCTCGCGCCGACCTGGCGCCGGGTCCAAAGGACCCGGCCTACATCCCCCGGCTATGAGGAACAGCTCAGGCGTCTTCGCCGCAATTCTGGTTGCCGCGGTCGGCGTGGCATTGCCATCCGCGGCCCAACGGGGTCGCGGCGCGGTGACCGGTGAAAAGCCCACGGTAGACATCGTTCAGACGGTCGGCTGCGCGGCGCGGAAGGCCGGGAATCCCGAGACCTGGATGCTGACACGCGCCGCGGACGCGCGCGTGGCGCCGCCGGGCATTTTCAGCACGACGCTGGTCGAAGCAGCGAAGAACGCTCCGCTCGGCGCCAACTCGTTCCAGTTGATCGGTGTCGCAGATTTTCTCGATGCCGAGGGACTGCTCAAATCCGGCCAGCGCAAGGAATTCACGACGCCGGAGAACGCCAATGCGGCCAATCAGCTGCGCGACGGCCGCAAGGTGCTGGTCAAGGGCATGCTCATCGACGCCGCCGACGGCAAGCGCATCAATCTGCTCGCGGTCATCGCGCTGTCTGATTCCTGCGCGTAGGCCGGGTCTTGTTCTCTAGACCCGGCGATCAGTTCGTGGACGCAGCGCGGCGCATCGCGTAGTACTTGTCCATGAAATCGAGCCGGTTCTTTCGATTGCCGCTGATCACCCGCACTGCGTCGCCCAGCTCCAGCGCTTCGTCCGTTTTTCGGGAATAGGCCGGCCACGCCGGCAGCCCGTCGCCATTTGGATTACCGTTCGCGGCGAAGTTCACCCAGTACGACACCATGAGCGTCGACAGCTTGCGGTCGGTGTCGTCGTACGCGGCATTTGCGTACGGGTACGGACTTTTTCCGAGATTGCCGAACACGTAGATGATCTCTGCCGCGTGATAGGCGCCGTTGCGCGCGGCGTCCGGCCCCGGCGGCACGCGGCTGAAGAAATACAAGTAGGCATCTGCAGAGACCGTCTCCGACATTGCGGCCCACGTCCGCATCTCCCAGCTGAACGTCTGATCGGTGGCGCTGGCGATTCGCGCCTCAACCGTCTCGGCCTCGGTCGAAGCCGGGTACGTTTTGAGAAACGCGTCCGCCAGGCTGCCGTACGTCTCCCGCGCGTACTTCCGGTAGTCGCTGACCGCCATGGGCGGCCGCGCAGCGCCGCCGAGCGTGGCGTTTTCGGTCGCGTTCGAACCCACGATCACCGGGACATGATTCTGTCCGCCCGACGCGAAGATGTTGTAGACCGTGTCCGGGAACACCCACCCGTCGACGTTGGCGGCAAACCGGCCCGTCCCGCGCTGTGCCATCACGTCATCACCGCTCTTCGCACGCAGCGCATCGACCGAAGGCGTCGTGTCACCGAGCAGCGCCTTGACGAACTTGCCGCCCTGCGCTTCCTGCTCGGCTCTGGACGCGACGGTGCCCGACGAGCCGAAGGCGCCGCCGCTCTCGCCGATCGCGCGATGGAAGAGGCCCTTCGCCAGCGGCGACGCGACCAGGTGATGCACACTCCACGAACCAGCCGACTCGCCGAAAATCGTGACGCGATCCGGATCGCCGCCGAACCGGTTGATGTTCTTCTGCACCCATCTCAGCGCCGCGACCTGATCGAGCAGGCCGTAATTGCCCGACGCGTGGTGTTCCGACTCCGCAGCGAGCAGCGGGTGCGCGAGGTAGCCAAGCGGTCCAAGCCGATAGTTGATCGTGACGAGGACCACGCCGCGTTTGGCGAGCGCGGCGCCGTCGTAGGTCGCCTCGCCGCCGTGGCCGCTCGTCAATCCGCCGCCGTGAATCCACACCATCACCGGCGCTCGCGCGTCGGGCGCTGAGGTGGTCCAGACATTCAGGTAAAGGCAGTCTTCATCCATGCGGTCGACGATTTGACCGTAGAACGATCCTTCCGCGCGACGAGCCTGGAGACAGGCGGGAGCAAAGTGTGTGGCGTCCCGCTCACCTTGCCACGCCATGACCGCCTGCGGCGGACGCCAGCGCAGCTTTCCTACCGGAGGCGCGGCGAACGGAATCGCCTTGTAGCTCCAGACGGAGTCGGCGCTCTGCGCGCCGGTAATCCGTCCGCCTTCGACAGCGACGGAGGCGCGGTTGGTGGACGTGTTTGGCGTGGCTTCGGGCCCCGCGCACGCGGAGAACGTGGCCACCGAAATCAGGACCGTGACGATCAGCGCGTTCTTCATGTCGATGATCCTCCGCCAGTAACCTTTAGGTCAGGTGGGCCGGGTAAGCCAGGTGGGTCAGGTAGGAAAAACAAATGATCGTTCTTACCTACCAGGCCTACCGACCTACCCTACCAGGCCTACCCGACCTACCCGACCTACCCGACCTACCAGGCCTACCCGACCTACCAGGCCACCCGACCGTTCGATCAACCGCGTTTCCACCAGAGCGTCCCGAAATTCTGAAGCGGCTGCCCGTCAACCGACATCTGCATGCGTAGACGATGGTTGTCGGGTGACGCCAGGAACGTCGTGCCTTTCAGATGAATGCGCTTGCCCTTGTATGTGACTTCCGGGGCATCCCAGTGGTGCGAGAAATAACCGCCCGCGTCGCCGCCGATGCTGCCGGTCTTGAGGAGTTGGAATCCGCGGCTGTCCTGCTCGAGCCGCACCATGTAGCTGGCCTGCCGGTCGTACACGAGCTGTGATTTCACCGTAAACGCGCCGCCCGGTCCCTTCGCCTGCAGCGTGCTGTCGTACGTGCAGTTGCCGGTGTAGCGAATCGTTTCCACACCGGTCAGTTCGCCGGCCGGTCCGAGCGGCGAGTCCGGCAGCACGCCTTCGATCGTCCACTTGCCGACGAAGTAGTGCGGGTTGAAGCGCAACGGATCGTCGGCGTTCGGCCCCGCCTCGACGCCGCGCGTCGGACGCGTCAAAGCCTGCAGCGCGCGATTGAGATCCAGTTCTTCCTTCGGCAGGCACTCGCCCGGAACCGCCGTCTCGCCTCGCTGCAACTTGACTGCCGGCGGCTGCGTCGCCTGCCCGGCGACTGCCACGGCCGCGCAGGTGATCATCGCCATGAGGGTTATCGCTCGCCGCACCGGCAGGCTCCTTGTGGGATCGGGTAATTGAGTAATTGAGTAATCGGGTAATTGAGTAATTGAATTGAGCAATTGGATTGAAAGATTGCCACAGATTGACGATTGGATTGGGCCCAATCGTGCAATCCAATTTCCCGATTACCCAATTACCCAATTACCCGATTCCCGTGTCTATACGCCAATATCTTCGTTCCACAGCTCCGGGTGTTCGGCGATGAACCGCTCCATCATCCGGACACATCGCGGATCCTGAACAACCTCGACGCGCACGCCGCGCGAGCGGAGCAACTCCTCCTCCCCCATGAACGTCCGGTTCTCACCGACGACGACGTGCGGGATCCCATATAAGAGGATGGCGCCCGTGCACATCGCGCAGGGCGAGAGCGTCGTGTACATCGTGCTGCTGCGGTAGACCGACGCCGCCTGGCGCCCGGCGCGTTCAAGCGCGTCCATTTCGCCGTGGAGCGTCGGGCTTCCCTGTTGGACGCGGCGGTTATGGCCGCGCCCGATGATCCGTCCGCCGTGGACGAGCACGGCGCCGATGGGTATGCCGCCTTCGACACGCCCTTGTTCAGCTTCCGCAATGGCGGCGCCCAGGAAGTCATCCACGGCACGAATTTAGCACCACACTCAGCTGGAGGGTTTTCGGAAATGTTGAACATGGCATTGGTGTTCCTGGTGATCGGTTTGATTGCCGCGCTGCTCGGCTTTACGACCATCGCCGGCGCGTCGTTCGCAATCGCGAAGTTCCTGGCTCTGTTGTTCCTGGTCCTGTTCCTGGTGTTTCTCGTGGTGGCGCTGACCGCCGCTCGACGCGTGTTCTAGCGGTTCGTCACGTCGTACAATGGAGCCCTGAGCCTTTCACGATTTTTTTCTGCGACCGCAGCGCTGGCGCTGCTTGCTCTCGGCGCCGGGCAGCTCTCGGGACAGGGCGGCCCGACGCCCCTCACGCTTCTATCACGCGACGCCCGCCGCGCCATTCCCATTTCGCTCGTCAACAACCGCGAGTTCGTCGCCCTCGATGACCTGGCGACTGCGTTTCAGCTCGCCGTCCGCGAAGAGGCGGGCGCGATCACCGTCTCGTACCGCGGGCGGACGATCGTGCTCACGCCCGATCAGGCACTGGCGTCTGTGGCGGGACGGCTGATCTCGCTCCCTGCCGCGCCGGCGCGCGTGGGCACGCGATGGCTCGTGCCGCTCGAATTCATCGGTCGCGCGCTCGCGCCGATCTACGACGTCCGCCTCGATCTGCGTTCGGCTTCGCACCTGCTCGTCATGGGAGACCTGCGCATTCCGCAGGTCGTCATCCGCTATGAAGTGCTCGGCAACGCCGGACGCATGACGCTCGACTCCACGCCGCAGACGCCAACCGGCGTCGTCCAGGAAGGCAATCGCATCGTGATTCGCTACGAAGCGGACGCGCTCGACGCCGTTGCGCCGGCGCTGACTGGCCAGGGACCGGTGCCGCTCATTCAGTCCATGCGCATCGAGGGCGCGGTGATCACCATCGAGCTTGGACCGCGCTTCAGCGGATTTCGCGCCTCGACGCAGGACGTTGGCGCCAGCTCGCGGATCACCCTCGATCTGGTCTCGATCCAGCCGGAAACGGTTGCACCACCGCCCCCGCCACCTCCGCCGTCGCCGCCCGAGCTGCCCACGTTCGGCTCGCCGCCGAGCATTCGGACCGTCGTGATCGACCCAGGTCACGGCGGCGAAGACACCGGCGTCAAAGGTTCGGAAGGCACGGTCGAAAAAAATCTGACGCTGACGTTTGCGCGCCGCGCGAAATCGGTGCTCGAGAACCGCCTCGGAATCCGCGTTCTGCTGACGCGCGATGAAGATCGGAGCGTGCCGCTCGACGAGCGCACCGCCGTGGCCAACAACAACAAGGCGGATCTCTTCGTCAGCCTGCATGCCAACGCCTCGCTGCGCCCGACGACGCGCGGCGCGTCGATCTATGTCGCCGCGTTCTCGGATGCCGACCGGGCGCAGGCCGCGATCGCGCCCGCCCGCGTGCCGATCTTCGGCGGCGGGTCGCGCGACATCGAGCTCGTGCTGTGGGACCTCGCACAGATCCGGCACGTCGATCAATCGATGGAGCTCGCGCATATCGTCGAGCGCGAGTTCCAGAACCGCGTCGTCCTCGACTCGCGTCCGGTCGAACGCGCGCCGTTTCGCGTGCTCGAGTCGGCCAACATGCCGGCGGTCCTCATCGAGATCGGCTATCTGTCGAACGGCGATCAGGAGCGGCTGCTCGCCAGCCCGGACTATCAGGCGCGATTCGTCGACGCCTTCTCGGACGCGGTCGCGCGGTTCCGCGACTTTCTCGGCGGCATCGGGGTCGAGCGATGACCATCCGCCGCGCATTGGTCGTGGCCGGGTTCACGGCGATTGCCGTCGGACTCGGCTGGCTGCTCTTCGTCGGCCTGCCGCGGTGGTACGGGGCGAAGCCCGGCCGCGCAGTCGCCAGCGCGCCGGCGCCCGCTGCCCCGGCCCCGCCGGGCCGCAAAATCAAAGCGCGCCTCTTCTACGTCGCCGACGATGGGACGAGATTGGCCGGCGTGGAACGTGACGTGGCGTACGGCGAGAGCTCGATCGAGCAGGCCAAAGCGATCGTCGAGGCGCAGATCGGAGCCGCCTCCGAGCCGTTCGTGTCGCCGGTGCCGGCGGGCACGAAACTCCGTGCGTTGTTCGTGACGCCGCAGGGCGAAGCCTACGTCGATTTCAGCGGCGAGCTGCGCTCGTCGCATCCCGGCGGATCGCTGACGGAGATGCTGACGATCTATTCAATCGTCGATGCGCTCACCGTGAACCTGCCGGCGATCACGACCGTTCAGGTACTGATCGACGGCAAGGAAGTCGACACGCTTGCAGGCCACGTCGACCTTCGCCGTCCGTTGATCAAGAATCTCACCTGGGTGGAACAGACAGAGTCGCCGTAACGTAAAAACCTGATAGTGTTTAAAATGAAAAGTTAAAAGTGAAAAGTAAAAACAGCTGAATCTGGCCCTTGGCCTTTTTTCCTTTTTACTTTTTACTTTTTACTTTGACTGTGACCGTGAGCCTGCAGCAGCCGAACCCCCATGCGCACAGACCAGCGTCCGCCCAACCAGCTTCGCGAGACCACCCTCACGCCGAACTATCTGCCGCACGCCGAGGGCTCGGTGTTCATCGAGGCGGGACGGACGAAAGTGATCTGCACGGCCAGCGTCGAAGATCGCGTGCCGCAGTTTCTGCGCAACACCGGCAAAGGCTGGGTGACCGCTGAGTACGGGATGCTGCCGCGCGCCACCAACACACGCATGACGCGCGAAGCAACGACCGGCAAAGTCGGCGGACGGACGCAGGAGATCCAGCGGCTGATCGGTCGATCGCTGCGGTCGGTGGCGAACCTGCCGGCGCTCGGCGAGCGCACGATCTGGATCGACTGCGACGTCATTCAAGCCGACGGCGGCACGCGCACGGCGTCGATTACCGGCGCGTTCGTCGCGTTGGCGCTGGCGCTCGAGAAATTGCGTGCGCGCGACGTCATCCGAACGATTCCGCTCTCCGACTACGTCGCCGCCACCAGCGTCGGCATCGTCGACGGCGAGCCGCTCCTCGATCTGGCGTACGACGACGACTCGCGGGCCGAGGTCGATATGAACGTCGTGAAAACCGGCGACGGCCGGTTCATCGAAGTCCAGGGCACGGCGGAGGCGCTGCCGTTCGGCCGTGACGCGCTCAACACGCTGCTCGATCTCGCGGATCTCGGAATCCGGCAGCTGGTCGAGAAACAGGCGGCTATCGTGGGCCATCTCGTGAAACGCCCGACCTAAAGGTCGGGCCTACGTACGATGACGCCCGAGTACGCCGCATGGGCGGCGTGTCGTACGTAGGCCCGAGCTTTAGCTCGGGCGTGAAACCGCGATGCAGTTATTCCGTTGCTCGATCGAAACACCGCTCGGCGCCATGCTCGCGCTTGCGTCCGACGAAGCATTGTGTGCCCTGGAGTTCTCGTCGAAGAACCGGATGACGCGTCTCAACGCGCGGCTGGAGCGCTGGTTCGAGCCTTATGAGATCGAGAAGCGATCGAATCCAGTGATCGCGCGCACCGGCACGTGGCTCGAGCGATATTTCGCGGGCGCGAGCGCCGACGTGAACGGGCTTCCGCTCGATCTGCGTGGCGCGGCGTTCGAGCGTCGCGTGTGGGATGCGCTGCTCGAAATTCCCGCGGGCGAGACGTCGACGTACGGCGCAATTGCCAGGCAGCTTGGATCAACCGGCGCGTCGCGCGCGGTCGGCCTCGCCAACGGCGCGAACCCGGTCGCGATCATCGTGCCGTGCCATCGCGTGATCGGATCGAATGGCTCGCTGACTGGCTACGGGGGCGGGCTCGACAAGAAACGTTGGCTGCTCGATCACGAGCGTCAATGGACAACAGGCAGACTCTTCTAGCGGACGTACCGCCGAACACAGCCCAACTTTTTCAACGGCGCCGCGGCTCGTTGGGCTCGTCAGCGTCCTAACTGAAGCGTGAACGAACCAAGCTGATGGCTGCGCTTTTGCTTTCTTCGCGGCGGTGCCCGCGCGTCCCGAGAAGAGCCTGACCACCAGCACGTCCTGGTTGATGTTTGCCAAGACGCTGGGCTTCGCCTTCACGATCGTCATCCCGCTGCTGCTTGTCCGTCAGCTCTCCCAGGAGGCCTTCGGTCTCTACAAACAGGTGTTCCTCGTCGTCGGCACGAGCGTCAGCATGTTGCCGCTTGGATTCGGGCTGAGCGCGTTCTACTTCCTGCCCCGGGACGAGAACCGACGTCGCGAAACCGTGTTCAACATTGTCACGTTCACCAGCACGGTTGGAGCGCTGGCCTGGCTTGTCCTGACGTTGTTCCCGGGTCTTCTGGTTGCGCTCTTTGGCGATCCGGCCATTGCGCCGTATTCGCGGTCGATCGGCGCCGTCATCTTTCTATGGGTCTCCGGCGCGTTCCTGGAAATCGTCACGGTGGCGAATCACGAAGTGAAACTCGCGACGCTCGCGATCGTGTCGATGCAGTTCACGCGCGCCGCCTTCTTCGTTGCCGCCGCTCTCCTGGCTGGAAGCATTGGAGCGCTCCTCGCAGCGGCAATTGCGCACGGCGTCATTCAGCTCGCGGTCCTGCTTCTCTACTTGAACAGTCGCTTTCCGCGATTCTGGGCCGCTTTCGATCGCTCCGCCTTCGGGGCTCAGCTGGCGTATTCGCTGCCGCTCGGCGCAGCCGGTCTGCTCTATACGGTCCAAACCGATCTGCACAACTACTTCGTCTCGCATCGCTTCGATGCGGCCACCTTCGCAGTGTATTCGGTCGGATGCTTTCAACTGCCATTGATTGGCATCCTCTCGGACTCGGTCGGATCGGTGATGATCCCGCGAGTGAGTTATCTCCAGCATCACGGACTCGCGCGCGAAATCCTGCTGCTGACCGCACGCGCGGTTCGCAAGCTTGCGGCGTTGTTCTTCCCACTTTACGTGTTGCTGATGGTGATGAGGCGCGAGTTCATCGGCGGCCTCTTCACCAGTCAGTATCTCGACAGCGTTCCAATCTTCGCAGTGAACCTGACGCTGATCCCGCTCGGCATTCTCCTGGTCGATCCGATCATCCGGGCATATGCCGAACATCGACACTTCGTGCTCAGGCTGCAGCTGATCCTCCTCACGCTGCTGCCCTTCGCTCTTTGGTTCAGCCTGGGCCGCTTCGGCGCGCTTGGGGCGATTGCTGTCGTTGTGCTTTTCAACGCCATCAACCGTCTGTGCCAGCTGGCAAAGGTCGTCCGCATTCTCGACGTTCGTGCACACGACCTGCAACTGTTCTCGGATGTGCTGAAGATTGGCGTGGCCGCGCTCGCGGCGGGAGCGGTCACGTTGCCGGCGCGGGCGGTGGCCTCGGGCCTCGGTCCCCTGAGCTCGCTCGTCGTGTGCAGCACGGTGTTCTCGCTGACGTACATCGCGAGTGTGCTGGTATTGAAAATCGTGACCGTCGAAGAACGGGGACTCGTCGTCAGGAAAGCGGCGTCGCTCGTCGGAGCGTCGCGCGCCCGCGTCATCAACGTCGCGAACTGAAACCGACCCATGCTCACGAAAGGCGTCACCACGGCATGACGTCTCTTGAACGCTATCGACGCTTCAGAAATTCCGCCAGGCTTCGAAATGCCTTTCCTCGGTGGCTGACGGACGATTTGCGATCGCCTGCCTCAGCGAGCGTGCAGTTGAACGGCGGATAAAAGAAGATCGGGTCGTAGCCGAAGCCGCCCGTTCCTTGCGGTGCGGGCGCGATGTGTCCTTCAACCGTTCCGCGCGTCTCGAAGAGAATGCGGCCGCGGTCGACTAACGCCAAAGCACACACGAACCGGGCGGAGCTGCCGTTGGCGTTTTTCGCGCGGAGCGCGTCGTAAAGGAGCGTGAACCGATCCGGATACGACATCTCGACGCCGCCAAATCGCGCCGACTCGACGCCCGGCACGCCGCCGAGCCCGTCGATCTCGAGACCGGAATCCTCCGCTACCGCGATCATTCCGGCAGCGGCCGAGTAGTACAACGCTTTCGCGCGTGCGTTCTCTTCGAACGTCGTGCCGGTTTCTTCGGGCGCTGCGATCGGTGGCAGCGCGTCGAGCGTGACGAGGTCAACCGGCGCTTCCTGGAGCAGCGGCGTGATCTCTCGAACCTTGTCTCGATTGCTCGTCGCGATGAGCAGACGCACGCGTTAACTGTAACGTGTGCGCTCGTGATCGCCCGACCTGAAGGTCGGGCCTACGTACGAGCTCGCGATCGCCCGACCTGCTTGTCCGCCGAAGCTCGCACGAGCCGGCGAGCGAAGGCGGAAAGGTCGGGCCTACGTACGAATTTTTAATTCTTAATTCCTAATTCTTAATTTCAAGAATTGCCTAAGTCTGGCCGCGGGCGGCGACCCGAAGGTCAGCCGCCCGGGTGGGCGAGGAGGGCGAAGTAGGCCGGCTGGCAGACGGCTCAAGGCGAGACTTGCGTCCAGCCGGCTGGCGGGCGTCCTCTTAACGAGGAAGCTGCAGCGAACTCGCAACCGCTACGCGGCTGCGATTCTGTTGCGCGGAGAGTTTACCTTCAGCGGCCGTGCCTGTTCGACCCTCATGAAGGACCCGTCGCGCGTCTCGAACAAAAATCGTGCATCGACCAATCTGCGTAGAAGGGCCGCGCACATTTCGGGGTCAAGTCCCCAAAGACGCCGGGCTTGTGGTTCTGTCAACCGCAGGCCAGGCATTTCGAGGAACTCTCCCTGCACTCGCCGGAGCACATCGTCACTTACTGTCGGCTCTGGCGTCATACCCGTCTCCCGTGGGCTTTACGATGAGCTCGCTTGATGTTTTGCGAAATGAACAGGAGCAACCGATGTGCCACGCGACACTTTGGACAGGCTCGCGTTAGTAGCGGGAGAATGCCCGCAAATCCTGAGTTTTTCGATCGCGCACCGGTGCGCGGAAACGACGGCGTATGGCTACCCCGTCCGCACGGTGACGAGTAGTGTAGGGATTTCCATCAGAGGGCCATTTCCCTGAAATCCCGCGCCCGAAACTTGCAAGGGTTCGCGGCATGACACATCAAGACTCGGCCGTTCAGGAACTGAATCTCACTCCACACCGCCAGCCTGCCAGCGTCTGGGATCGCGGGGGCTGGGACGGATCGCGTGAGCCGCTCGCTGCTTCACGAATGCTCGTGGGCGCCGGCGGCGTCGCGCTTGCGATTCAGGGAGCGCGCCTGCGCTCGTGGACCGGCGGCGTGCTCGCCGCGCTCGGCGGCACGATCGCGCTGTGGGCGCTCTCTGGCGAAGGCGATCTCTCGAGCGCGCGGCAATGGCTCAGCGGCATCGGCAGTCGCGTGTGGCCACGCGGTCAGGATGCGGTGCACGACGCGTCAGCTGATTCGTTTCCGGCCAGCGACGCGCCTGCCTGGACGCCGACGATGGGCACGGGCCTCCGGCGTCGTTGATCGAACTCGGGATCGCCCCGAGGCGGCAAGGTCGGGTATAGAATGAGCCCAAGTCATGGGCTCAGTGTTTGAATTCCTGTTCAAATACCCGACATTCGTCTTTAATCAGGGTGATTTCACGTTCGCGGCGTCGCGCTCGATGACGCTGACGATCGCGGCCATTGCGGTGGCCGCGATCGGCGCGTTGATCACCTACCGCGGCATCACGACCGAAGGCGCACTGCGCGACCGTATCACGCTCGTCGCATTGCGTTTGGCCGTCGTCGCGGTGCTCGCCTTCTGCCTGTTCCGGCCCTTGCTGATCCTGAAGGCGGCGGTCCCGCAACAGAACTTCCTCGGCGTGCTGATCGACGACTCCCGCAGCATGACGATCGCCGACCATGACGGGAAGCCGCGGACCGAGTTCGTCCAGCAGCAGCTGGCCGACCCCAAGAGCCCGCTCCTCGAGGCGCTCTCGAAACGTTTCGTCCTGCGATTCTTCCGGTTTGCGTCGAACGCCGACCGCCTCAATGGACCGGCCGATCTGAAATACGAGGGCACGGCGACGCGTCTCGGTCAGGCGCTTGACCGCGCACGCGACGAGCTGTCGGGGCTTCCGCTTGCGGGACTCGTGATGGTCACCGACGGCGCGGACACGTCCGAAGGCACGCTCGACGAGTCGCTGGCCAGCCTCAAGGCGCGATCGATTCCGGTCTTTCCCGTCGGCGTCGGACAGGATCACTTCGCGCGCGACGTCCAGATCAGCCGCGTCGAGACGCCGCGCTCCACGCTGAAGGGCACCACGCTCTCGGTCGACGTCGTCCTCACTCAGACCGGCTATGGCGGCCAGACGGTGCCGCTGCAGGTCGAAGACGAAGGCCGCATCGTCAGCTCGCAGAAGGTGACGATGCCCGCCGATGGGCAGGCGGCGACCGTCCGGGTGACGTTCACGGCAACGACCGCCGGCGCCCGCCTCTTCCACTTCAAGGTGCCGACACAGGACGGCGAGCAAGTCACGCAGAACAACACGCGCGACGCACTCGTGGAAGTCTCGGATCGAAAAGAAAAAGTTCTGTACATGGAGGGCGAGCCGCGGTACGAAGTGAAGTTCATCCGCCGCGCCGTCGAAGACGACCTCAACGTACAGGTCGTCCTCCTGCTCCGGACCGCTGAGGACAAGTACTGGCGCGGCGACGTCGACAAGCCCGAGGAGCTCGTGGCCGGCTTCCCGAAAACTCGCGAGGAGCTGTTTGCCTACCGCGCGATCATCCTCGGCAGCATCGAGGCGGCGTCGTTCTCGCCCGAACAGCTGCGCATGCTCGCCGACTACGTCAGCAAGCGTGGTGGCGGCCTGCTGATGATTGGCGGGCGGCGCGCATTCGCGGAAGGCGGCTGGGCTGGAACGCCGCTGGCCGAAGTGCTGCCGGTCGATCTCGACACCGGCGAACGCAGCGCGCCTTCGGACGCGACGTGGCTGTCCATCCATCCGACGCGGGCCGGCTCGACTTACCCCGTCACGCAGCTCGCCGATACGGAGCAGGCCTCGAACACCAAGTGGAGCGAGATGCCCGAGCTCACCTCTATTAATACTGTTCCGATGGCGAGCGCCAAGCCTGGCGCCACCGTGCTGCTGACGGGCACCGACAGCCGGCGCCAGGATCACATCGCGCTCGCGTATCAGCGCTACGGCCGCGGCAAGGTGATGGTTTTCCCGCTGCAGGACTCGTATCTCTGGAAGATGGATGCGACCGTCGCGGTGACCGACACCACCCACTCGATGTTCTGGCGGCGCCTGCTGCGCTGGCTCGTTGACGGCGTGCCCGATCCGGTGTCCGTCACGACGTCGACCGATCGCGTCGAGCCGGGCGAGCCGATGAAGGTCATCGCGGAAGTGGTCGACCCCGCGTTTGTCGAGGTCAACGATGCACAGGTGATCGCCACGGTCACCTCGCCCTCGGGGAAAACCTCCGAAGTGCCGATGCAGTGGAGCGTCACGCGCGACGGCGAGTACACGGGATCGTTCGTGCCCGACGAGCCGGGGAAGTACGCGCTGAAGGCTGTGGCGACGCGCGGTCAGCAGGATCTCGGAACGGGTTCGATGCACGCACGGGCGTCGGCTGGCGACAGCGAGTACTTCGACGCGGCGATGCGTTCCACCTTGCTCAACCGGATCGCGGAAGAAACCGGAGGGCATTTCTTCACGCCTGCCGACTCGGCCAAGCTTCCTGAGGCGATCAGCTACAGCGGCCGCGGCGTCACCGTCGTCGAGGAACGGGACCTGTGGGACATGCCGGCGATTCTG
>Ga0114129_10005408_pt1 | contig 18034 bp, 16 predicted proteins | sample RhiMetdeltSRZDD1_FD_80071 | JGI IMG/M metagenome (GOLD analysis project Ga0114129, IMG submission 80071) | Populus rhizosphere microbial communities from Tennessee, USA - Rhizosphere MetaG P. deltoides SRZDD1 (version 2) (version 2) | ecosystem: Host-associated > Plants > Roots > Rhizosphere >...
GCCGGCTGTTCGCCCTCGGATGCGCTCATCGCTCCCCTGATGCTGACAGGAGGTCCAGGCAGAAATACCGAATGACCTGATTCAGCACGTCGGCCTGCTCCCACTGGAGGAAGTGCCCCGCGCCCTCGACGACGAACGGGCCGACCCGCTCGGTGCAGGCAACCGCCATCCGCTGCGGGAAATCGCGCGGGATGACGTGGTCCTCCGGCCCGTACAGGAGCAGTGTCGGCACCGCCGACCGCTCGAAGATCCGCGGCGCCTCGCTGACCTCGCGCGGCCCGCCCGCGTACTCGTAGTTCGCGATCGAGGCGCGAAACGAATCCGCGTCCCCGAACGGCTCGACGTGGAACTCGACGTCCTCGCGGGTGAACGACCCCGGCGCGGCCCAGAAGCGCGGCCCGTACATCTCCGCCACGTACCGCCGCCGCCTGTCCTCGGTGTCGAGCTCGGCCGCCAGCCCGTCGGCGTCCCGCGCCTGGCGCATGAAGTAATCGGCCGCCTGCCTCACCTCGCGGGGGATCTCGCGCGCGATCCCGGCGGCCTCGTAGTCGTCCGGCAGGATCGGCGGCACCGTGTTGAACAGCACCTGCCGCTCGACGAACCCCTCGAACCGCAGCGACAGGTCGTAGAGCACGAGCCCGCCGAGGTCGCCGCCGGCGGTGGCGCATCGCGCATGACCCAGCTCTTCGGAAACGAGCGCGTGCGCGTCGCGAGCGTGCGCCGCGACGTCGTAGTGGTCGTCCTCGGCGAGGCCCGAGTCGCCGAAGCCGGCGAGGTCGGGAACGATCACCTCGAAGCCCGCCGCCGCGAGCGGCTCGACGTTGCGCCACCAGATCCGCTTCGTCTCCGGCCAGCCGTGGAGCAACAGCAGCGGGAACCCGCCCTCGCCCTCGCGGACGTAGGCCATGTCGACCCGGTCCCGGACCCGCGCGCGGTGAACCTGAAACGCCATGAGCCGAATGTAACCTGCGCGAATCGCTTCCTACGACCCGAAAACGATCGAGCGCAAGTGGCAGAAGGTCTGGGCCGACGAGAAGACCTGGCACGTCTCGAACGACGTGCTCGACGGCAGTGACCCGACCTCCTACGTCCTGGAGATGCTGCCCTACCCGTCGGGCGAGCCCCACATCGGCCACCTGAAGAACTACTCGATCGGCGACGCGATCGCCCACTTTCACCGCCGCACGGGCCGCAAGGTCCTCCACCCGATGGGCTACGACGCGTTCGGCCTGCCCGCCGAGAACCACGCGATCAAGACCGGCCAGCACCCGCGCGACTCGACCGAGGCCTCGATCGCCGAGTTCCGGCGCCAGTTCAAGCAGTGGGGCATCTCGATCGACTGGGACCGCGAGTTCGGCACGCACGAGCCGCGCTACTACCGCTGGACGCAGTGGATATTCCTGCGCCTGTTCGAGAAGGGCCTCGCCTATCGCAGGGAGGCCGCCGTCAACTGGTGCCCGCAGGACGCCACCGTGCTCGCGAACGAGCAGGTGATCGACGGCCGCTGCGAGCGCTGCGGCACGCAGGTCGAGATACGCCAGCTCGAGCAGTGGTTCTTTCGGATCACCGACTACGCCGACCGGCTGCTCGACGACCTGAAGACGATCGACTGGCCGTCGCACGTCGTGACGATGCAGGAGAACTGGATCGGGCGCTCGGAGGGCGCCGAGGTCGTCTTCCGCTGCGAGGAACTCGGCATCGACTACCCGGTGTTCACGACGCGCCCGGACACGCTCTTCGGCGCGACCTTCTTCGTGATGGCTCCGGAGCACCCCGACGTGCTGAAGCTGAACGACTCACCCGAGGTCCGCGACTACATCGCGCGCGCCGTGGGGGAGACCGCCGAGGAGCGCGGCGCGGAGGACAAGGAGAAGACCGGCGTCGCACTCGGCCGCACGGTCACCAACCCGGTGAACGGCGAGCAGATCCCGATGTTCGTCGCGGACTACGTCCTCATGGAGTACGGCACCGGCGCGATCATGGCCGTCCCCGCGCACGACGAGCGCGACTTCGCGTTCGCCGAGAAGTTCGGGCTCGAGATTCGCCGCGTCATCGACTGCGGCGACCTTCCCTGCACCGACGACGGGAAGATGGTCAACTCGGGTCGCTTCGACGGGATGCACAACCGCGAGGCGTTCGACGCGATCGTGGAGTGGCTCGCGTCAGATGACCGGGGCAAGCCTTCGATCAACTACCGGCTGCGCGACTGGCTGCTCTCCCGCCAGCGCTACTGGGGCTGCCCGATTCCCGTCGTGCACTGCGAGCAGTGCGGCATCGTGCCGGTCCCCGACGACCAACTTCCCGTCGAGCTGCCCGATGTCGAGGACTACGCGCCGAAGGGGAAGTCGCCGCTCGCGGCGGCGGAGGACTGGGTCGCCACCGAGTGCCCCAAGTGCGGCGAGCCGGCGCGCCGCGAGACCGACACGATGGACACCTTCGTCGACTCGTCGTGGTACTTCCTGCGCTACTGCGACGCGCAGAACGCGGACGCGGCGTGGGACCGCGCGATCGTCGACGGCTGGATGCCCGTCGACCAGTACATCGGTGGCGTCGAGCACGCGATCCTCCACCTGATGTACGCGCGCTTCTTCGTGAAGGCGCTCGCAGACCTCGGCTACGTCGGTTTCCAGGAGCCGTTTGCGCGGCTCTTCACGCAGGGCATGGTCACGCGCGACGGGGCGAAGATGTCCAAGTCGAAGGGGAACACCGTCAGCCCGGGCGACTACGTCGAGCAGTACGGCGCCGACGCGACGCGCGCATACATCCTGTTCGTCGGCCATCCCGCCGAGGGCGGTGACTGGTCCGACCAGGGCATCACCGGCATCTCGAACTTCTTCTCCCGTCTGTACCGCGCGGCGACCGACGCACCGTCCGACGACGCGGGCGGCGATCCCACTCCACTGCTCCGCAAGACGCACTGGGCGATCGACAAGGTCACGCGCGACCTGGGCCAGCGCTTCGCCACGCACACGTCGATCTCGGCCGTGATGGAGCTCGTCAACGAAATCCACAAGAACCGTGAGGACCCGCATTCACGCTTCGCAATTGCGACTGCCGCCTCGCTAATCTTTCCGTTCGCCCCCCACCTGGGCGCTGAGGTCTACGACCTCATGACCGGGGAGCGAGTGTGGGAGGTTGGATGGCCGGAGGCGGATCGCGACCTACTCGTCGCGGACACCTTCGAGTTGGTCGTGCAGGTGAACGGGAAGCTGCGCGACCGGATCGAAGTGCCGGCCGATGCCTCGAAGGAGGAGCAGGAGAGGCTTGCGCGCCAATCTCCGAAGGTCGAGCAGCACCTGAACGGCGCCGAGGTCGCAAAGACCGTTGTCGTGCCGGGCAAGCTCGTCAACTTCGTAGTTCGGTAATCGCGCAAAACCTGCGCAACCGGTCAATCCCGTTTCCCGGAACGCGCACCCTGGCGCAAGCTTCGGCGGTGTCCGACGAGGAGGCGAACTAGGCGCGATGGACTTTCCGCGGGGCCGGGAGGCCACCGGTCGGCAGGGAAGCCGGGCGCGGTCGCCCTTGACCGAGCATGAGCTGAACGCCGCGATCGTGGACGCCGTGGCCGACCCGATCGTCACGGTGGACCACGAGCACCGCATCATCTCGATGAACGTCTCCGCCGAGACGACGTTCGGCTGGGAGCGCGATGACGCGGAGGGCCACGATCTCGTGGAGCTGCTGATCCCCGCGGACATCCGCGCGCGTCAGCGCCGCACCCTCGAGGGGCTCCTGGAGGAGGCCGACGAGGAGAGCGGCGCGCGCACGACGCGCATCATCGCCGCGCGCCGCGACGGGCGGCGCCTGCCGCTCGAGGTCGCGGTCACGCGGCTCGGGCCGCAGTGGCCGGCGCGGTTCGCGTGCTTCCTCCGCGAGACGGCGATCACGGCGAGCGGCATCGCCGCAGAACGCGACCCGCTCACCGGGCTCTCGACGCGTGCGGCGCTCGAATACCAGCTCGAGGCGGCGTTCGCGCGGGCGCGCCGCCGCGGGTGCGCGGTCGCGCTGATCCACATCGACCTCGAGGGCTTCCGGCTCGTCAACCGCAGCCTCGGCTACGACGCCGCCAACGAGCTCCTCCGCTGCGTCGCGGAGCGCCTCATCCGCGTCGCGCGCACCAGCGACGTGGTCGCCCGCCACAGCGCGGACGAGTTCCTGATCCTGCTGCCCGACCTCGACGTCGGCGACCCGCAGACGACCGAGGGCACCGGGCGGCTCGCGGCCGCGGCGGAGACCGTCGCGCAGCGCCTGCACGCCTCGCTCGCGCGACCGTTCACGATCCACGGCACGGAGCTCTTCGTGCGTGCCCGAGCCGGCATCAGCATCTTCCCGTTCGACGCCGCCGAGCCGCACCTCCTGCTCCAGCACGCGGACGCCGCGCACTACCAGGCGAAGGAGCCCGGCTCCTCGCCGACGCGAGTGTTCGCGGCCGGCTCGGAGGCCGTGGAGCAGCGGCTCGAGCAGATCACGCGGCTGCGCAAGGCGATCGAGCGCAAGGAGTTCGTCCTCCATTACCAGCCCGTGATCGACCTCGCCCGTGCTCATGCCGCGCTTCACGAGGGCAGGGAGAGCGTCTCGGTAGTCGGCGTCGAGGCGCTGATTCGCTGGGAGGACCCGGACCGCGGCATGGTGCCGCCGCTCGACTTCATCCCGCTCGCGGAGGAGACGGGACTGATCGAGCCGATCGGAGAATGGGTCGTCGAAGAGGCGTGCCGGCAGGCCGCCTCATGGGCGGCGCAGGGCCTCGAGCTGGACGTCGCCTTCAACGTCTCGCTGCGCCAGCTCTGGCAGCCCGACTTCGTCGACAAGACGCTGCGGGCCGCACGCATCGCCGGGGTCGACCCGGGCCGCATGATCGTCGAGATCACCGAGTCGAGCGTGATGGCGGACCCAGTACGCACGCAGGCCGTGCTCGAGGGGCTAAACGAGCACGGCTTCCGGATGGCCATCGACGACTTCGGCACCGGCCACTCCTCGCTCGCCCGGCTGTGGCGGATGCCGGTCGACCTGCTGAAGATCGACCGCTCGTTCGTGGCCGAGATGCCGGAGGACGAGGCGGCGTCGACGATGGCGTCGACGATCATCCACCTCGCCAGCAGCCTGGGCATCGACCACCTCGCCGAGGGGATCGAGCGCGAGGACCAGCTCGACTACCTGGTCGAGCAGGGCGCGGGCCTCGGGCAGGGCTATCTCTTCGGACGCCCTGGGCCGGCGAGCGAGATCACCGCCCGCGCCGCGTAGATTTCAGGGCATGCGTGTCTTCCTGGCCGGCGGGACCGGTGTCATCGGCCGTGCGCTCGCGCCGCAGCTGCGCGAGGCCGGCCACGAGGTGACCGCGATGACGCGGTACGAGTCCCGCGCCGAGAAGCTGCGCGAGCAGGGCGTCGAGGCGGTGGTCTGCGACGCGTTCGAGACCGACAACGTCGCCCGCGCCGTCGCGGCAGCCCGTCCGGAGGTCGTCGTCAACCAGCTGACCGACATTCCCGACGCGCTCAATCCGCGCAAGATGGCCGAGCAGTTCGAGACGAACGACCGCCTGCGCACCGAGGGCACCCGCAACCTGATGCGCGCCGCGGAGGCAGCCGGCGCGCGCCGGCTCATCTCGCAGAGCATCGCCTGGGCCTATGCGCCGACCGAGGGGCTGTGGGGTGAGGACGACCGCCTGTGGGCCGAGGCCCCGGAGCCCTGGGGCCGGAGCGTGGGCGCCGTGCGGGCGCTCGAGGAGGCGACGCTCGGTAGCGCCGGCGTCGAGGGCGTCGTCCTGCGGTATGGCCTCTTCTACGGGCCCGGGACGGCATTCGCGAGCGACGGCTCCACCGCCGCCATGGTCCGCAAGCGCGTGTTTCCGGTGGTCGGTCGCGGTACGGCCGTGTATTCGTTCATCCACGTCGACGACGCGGCGAGCGCAACGGTTGCCGCGCTCGACCACGGCGGTCCCGGCGCCTACAACGTCGTCGACGACGAGCCGGCGGTCATGCGCGAGTGGTTGCCGGAATACGCGAGCGCGATCGGCGCGCGTCCCCCACGCAGGGTCCCGCGTTTCATCGCGAGGTTGGCGGCCGGTAAGTTCGGGTTGTACATGTCGACGCAACTACAGGGAGCGACGAACGCCAAGGCGAAGCGCGACCTCGACTGGGAGCCGCGCTGGGCTAGCTGGCGCGACGGCTTCCGGGAGGCCCTCGGCTGATGTCGCGCCGCCAGCTCGATGCCGGCGCCGCCGTGGCGGCAGCCGGCGCCGTCCTGCTCCTCGTCAGCCTCTTCCTCGACTGGTACGGCGACGACGGCCAGGGCTACAGCGCGTGGACGCTCTTCGAGGTGATCGACCTCCTTCTCGCCGGGATCGCCCTGATCGCCATCTCGACCTTCCTGAGCCGGAGCGGCATCGAGCCGCGCCTGCCGCGCGCGCCGCTCCTGGTCCTCGGCGGGGCCGCACTCGTGTTGACCGTCTCGCAGCTGATCGACGCGCCCCCGGCCGTAGCGCTCGGCGAGTTCGACATCCAGACGGGAGCGTGGCTGGCACTCGCCGGCTCCGCACTGCTGCTGGCGGGTGCATTCATGTCGGTGGCGCGCGTGTCGTTCAGCGTCGAGCAGCGCGCGCCGCGTGCGTCGGAGGCGGAGACGGAGACCGTCAAGATGCCTCCGCCCGATCCACCTGCCTGACGCGCGCTACATAGCGGTGGTCGGCCCGGGTGATGCCAGCGCCGACGAGCGCGCGACGGCGGAGGAGGTCGGACGGCTGCTCGCCGAGGCCGGCGCGGTGGTGGTGACCGGCGGCCATGGCGGCGTCATGGAGGCGGCGTCGAAGGGCGCACGCGAGGCCGGCGGCACGACGCTCGGAATCCTGCCCGGCGCCGACCGGCGCGAGGCGAACGAGTGGGTCAGCGTCGCCGTGCCTACCGGTATGGGGGAGGCGCGCAACGCACTCGTCGTCCGCGCGGCGGACGCACTCGTCGCCGTCGGCGGCGCGTGGGGGACGCTGTCCGAGATTGCTTTCGCTCGCAAGACCGGCAAGCACGTGGTCGGGATCGGGAGCTGGGAGCTGGAGGGCGTCGACCGTTTCGAGACCGCCGCCGAAGCCGTCGCGGCGGTCCTGCATACACTCGGCTGATCCAGTCAGAAGCGCCCTACCTCGACGCGCTGCGCGCCTACGCGGGCCGCCGGCCCGGGCGCTTCCACGTGCCGGGCCACAAGGGCGGGCCCGGAGCCGATCCCGGGCTCCGGGAGGCGATCGGAGACGCCGCGCTCGCACTCGACATCCCCGCTCTGATCGAGGGGATCGACGTGGGACCGGAGCCGACGCCGTGGCAGCAGGCGCAGCTCCTCGCGGCCGAGGCGTGGGGGGCGCGCCGGACCTGGTTCCTCCTCAACGGCGCGTCCCAGGGAAACCACGTCGCTTGTCTCGCGCTGGTGCACCTCGGCGACGAGATCGTCGTCCAGCGCACCGCCCACTCGAGCACCGTCGACGGGCTGATCATCTCCGGGCTGCGCCCCCGCTTCGTGCAGCCCGAGCTCGACCCGGAGCTGAGGATCGCGCACTGCGTGACGCCCGAAGCGCTCGACCGCGCTCTCGCAGAGACGCCGGATGCGGTAGGCGCTCACGTCACCTCGCCGACCTACTTCGGCGCGGTCGCCGACGTGGCGGGGCTCGTGCAGGTCGCCCATTCGCACGGCGTCCCGCTCGTCGTCGACGAGGCGTGGGGCGCTCACCTGGCGTTCCATCCCGACCTGCCGCTGCACGCGATCGCCGCGGGTGCAGATCTCGTCATCTCGAGCACCCACAAGATCGTCGGGAGCCTCACGCAGTCCGCGATGGTGCATGTGAACGGCGACCTGATCGACGACCACCTGGTCGACCGCGCCGTGACCCTGACCGAGTCGACGAGTCCCAACTCGCTCCTCGCCGGATCGCTCGACGCCGCCCGCCGGCTCGCCGCCACGCGCGGTCGCGAGCTTCTGACCGAGACGATCGACGGGCTGGCCGCCGCGCGCGAGGCGATTCGCGCGCTGCCCGGGCTCGACGTGCTCGACGGCAGCATCGCCGGCCGGCCCGGCGTGCACGCCTACGACCCGCTCCGCCTCGCGATCGACGTTCGCGGGACCGGTGCCACCGGCTACGAGGTGGCGGCGGCGGTCGCCGAGGACGACATCGTCTTCGAGCTCTACGGCGAGAACGTCGTCGTCGCGATCTTCGGCATGGCTGAGGACGTCGGCCCGCAGGCCGAGCGGCTGGTCGCAGCGCTAGCGCACGCCGTCGACCGTCTCGACGTCGCGGGCGACCGGGAGCACGAGCCCTTCGCACCGCCACCCCCGTGGGGCGAGCTGGCGATGACGCCGCGCGAGGCGTTCCTCGGCCCGCAGGAGGCCGTGCCGTTCGCCGACGCCGCCGGTCGCATCGCCGCCGAGTCGCTCGCGGCCTACCCCCCCGGCGTCCCGAACGTCCTGCCCGGCGAGCGGCTGACAGCGCCGACGATCGAGTACGTCCAGCAGACACTCGAGCATGGAGGGATGCTGCGCGGCGCGACCGACCGGAAGCTGCGGACGATCAGGGTCGTGATCGAGCCGTGAGCGTTCCGCGCTACACGGGCGTGCGCACGTTCGCGAGCCTGCCGCACACCAGCGAGCTGGAGGGGGTCGACGTCGCCGTCGTCGGCGTGCCGTTCGACACCGCCACGTCCTACAGGCCCGGCGCGCGCTTCGGGCCGGAGGCGATCCGCGCGGGCTCGACCCTGCTGCGGCCGTACCACCCGGCGCTGCATCTGGACGTGTTCGGCTCGCTCAAGATCGTGGACTACGGGGATGTCGTCGTCACGCCCGGCAACGCCGAGCGCACCGCGGGGCAGATCGCGGACGGCCTGGCTCCGGTCCTGGCCGCCGGCGCCGTGCCGCTCGTGCTCGGCGGGGATCACTCGGTCGTCCTGGGCGAGCTCCGCGCGCATGCCGCCGCGGCCGGGGAGCCGGTCGGGGTCGTGCTGCTCGACGCACACGCGGACACCTGGGACGAGTACTACGGCGAGAAGTACTTCCACGGGACGCCGTTCCGGCGCGCGGTCGAGGAGGGCGTGATCGCGCCGGAGCGGTCGCTGTTCGCCGGAATGCGCGGGCCGCTGTATGCGGGAAGCGACCTGGAGGAAGCGCGCGAGATGGGCTTCGAGCTGGTCCAGGGCGATGAGCTGCGCTCGATCGGCCCCGGCGACTACAGCGACCGTGTGCGCCGGCGGCTCGGCGACGGACCGGCGTTCCTGTCCTTCGACATCGACGTGATCGACCCGGCGTTCGCGCCGGGCACCGGTACGCCCGAGGTGGCCGGGCTGCTTCCGCACGAGGCGCTCGTGCTCCTGCGGTCGCTCGCGGGGATCGACTTCCGCGGCTATGACGTGGTCGAGGTGTCCCCGGCCTACGACGGGCCCGGTCAGACCACGGGGATGCTGGCGGCGAACGTCGCCTACGAGCTGCTCGCGCTGAGCGCCGTCGCGCGCGGATGAGAAAGCACGTCGTTGTCCACGGGCGGGTGCAGGGCGTGTTCTTCCGTGACTCGACCCGGCAGCGCGCGCAGGCGGCCGGCGTCGCCGGCTGGGTGGCGAACCGCGCCGACGGCACGGTCGAGGCCGTGTTCGAGGGCGACGACGACGCTGTTGAGTCGCTCGTCGCGTGGATGCACGACGGCCCGCGCGGTGCCGACGTCGAGCGCGTCGAGGTCGAAGATGACGCGGCAGAGGACCTGACCGGCTTCGAGGTCAGGTAGTTGCGCTCGTAGCCCACTCGTAACGTGCGCCGTCCTAGCGTCGGCGCGTGCCCGACGAGCGTCGCTCACACGTGTTCCTGTGGATCGCCGCCGGGCTGCTCGTGCTGGCGGTCGGCTATCGCGTCGTCGGCAGCCGCGCGCCCGAGCCGCCCCCGGTCGCGATTCGAAAGCCCGGGGCGGCACCCAAGCAGTCGCATTCGCGCGCGGCGCGCGTGTACGTGCACGTCGCAGGGGCGGTCCGGCGTCCAGGGCTCTACCGCCTCGGCGAGAACACGCGCGTCGGCAGGGCGGTCGAGCTCGCGGGCGGGCCCACGAAGAAGGCGGACCTGGCCGCCACGAACCTGGCGGCGCGGGTCGAGGACGGCCAGCAGATCCTCGTGCCGGTTCGCGGCGCTGCGGCGGCGCCGGCTCCCGTTGCCGCCACCGGCACGGCGGCGCCCTCGGGCCCGATCAGCCTGGCGAGCGCCACCCAGGCGCAGCTCGAGGAGCTCGACGGGATCGGGCCGACGCTCGCGGCTCGGATCCTCGAGTACCGCGACGAGCACGGAGGCTTCCGCTCCGTCGAGGAGCTCGGGGAGGTGGACGGCATCGGCGAGGTCCGACTTGCCGCCCTTCGCGAGGCCGTACAGCCGTAGGCATCTGCCGCAATTTGCATCCGATAGTTGTGCAACCGCAATCGATGCGAGGGCGCCGCGCCTACGATCGTCGGCAGTTCAAGGAGGGATGCGATGGAGAAGTTCGACGTGGGCGCATGGGACGACGCCGGAGTTCACGTGGTGCGCGTGTCCGGCGAGTTCGACCTCGCCGGCTGCAAGCGCTTCCGGGACGCGAGCGAGCGCGATGACGCCGAGTTCGTCGTAGTGGACCTGAGGGAAGCGACGTTCCTCGATTCGTCCGCGCTGTCCGAGCTGATCGGGCTCCAGCGCCGGATCGAGAGGCGGGGCTCGCGGCTGGCGATCCTGCGACCCGGAGGAAAGGCCGACCGGATCTTCAAGATCACCGGCATCGACGGGCACCTGCCGCTGTACGACGAGCGCGTCCCGCTGCTCGCCGAGTTCAACTTCGGCTGACGAGCGCAGCCGCGCTCGTCACGCAGCTTTCCACGAGCCGGTCAGCGTCGATCCGAAAAAGGTCCGGCACGCCGGGCCCGAGCTCCCGGAGGCCGACCCGCGAGCGCCCGAGGTGCATGGTCCCGAGGGTCTGCGTCCACAGGACGTTGGCGGTGTACTCGGCGTCTCGCACGCCGAGTACCTCGAGGATCTCCGTGAGCGGCCCGATGCAGCTGGCCATGCCCTGGCCGAGACGGAGCCAGACAGACTCGGAAACCTGGTCCGCCAGCTCCATCGCCGGCCGCCGCATCAGCGACAGCGAGCAGTCGAGGAACGCGGGGTAGCGGAGGCAGAAACGCGCATACGCCTCGGTGACGAGGTCGAGTTGCCGCGCGGGGTCGTCGCTGCCCGTCATCGCGGTGCGGAGCAGCTCCGAGAGCTCGGCCAGGTAGTCCGTGACGGTGAGGACGAAGAGCTCCTCCTTCGACGCGAACTGCCTGTAGATCAGCCCGCGCGCGATGCCGACCGACTGCGCGATCTCCTCGATCGGGGCGTCCTGCATCCCGCGCTCGTCGAAGAGCCGGCGGGTGGCGACGACGAGGTCCCGCTCCCGGACATGACGCAAAGATTTTGAACGGACGTTTGACACGCGTTCTCAACCGGTACTACCCCGTCAGTGGCGGAAGTAGGCGCACCCCCGAAGGTCCCGGGTCCACGGCGGCGTGCCCTGAAAGCTGTCCGCTCCCTGTTCTCGCCGCTCCTGCCCGACGACTACCTCGAGCTGATCAACCCGCTGTGGTCCACGCGTGAGCTGCGCGGAAGGATCGAGCGGATCGAGCGCGAGACCGACAAAGCGGTCACGATCGTGATCAAGCCGGGCTTCGAGTGGGAGGGCCACGAGCCTGGTCAGTACCTGCGCGTCGGCGTCGTCGTGGACGGCGTCCACCACTGGCGTGCGTATTCGCTGACCTCCGACCCCAGCCGCTCGGATGGCTGCATCTGCATCACGCCCAAGCTGGTCGAGGAAGGGAAGGTCACGCCGTATTTCGTCAGGAAGGCGCAGCCCGGCGCGCTGGTGCGCCTGGGCGGGGTGGAGGGCGGCTTCGTGCTCCCGGACCCCCTGCCCGAGAAGCTGCTCTTCATCAGCGCAGGCAGCGGCATCACGCCGATCATGAGCATGCTCCGCGCGCTCGACCACCGCGACGAGGTGAACGACGCCGTCCACATCCACTCGGCCCGGACCGACGACGACGTGATCTTCGGACCACGGCTGCGCGCGCTGGATGAACGCAGGGACGGCTACAGGCTCCAGCTCCGGCTGACCGGGGAAGAGGGGCGGCTGAAGCCTGCGGACCTCGACGAGGTGTGTCCGGATTGGCGCGAGCGGGAGACCTTCCTCTCGGGCCCCGAGGGGATGATCGACGCGATGCTCGAGCACTGGGAGGCGAACGGCGACCCTGACCGTCTCCACCTCGAGCGGTTCCAGCCCAAGATCGACGCGGGCGAGCCGGGCGAGGGCGGCGAGATCAAGTTCCTCGAGAGCGAGGCCACGGCGGAGTCCGACGGCACCAAGCCGATCCTCGTGGCCGGCGAGGAGGCCGGGCTCGACCTGCCGTTCGGCTGTCGCGAGGGGATCTGCCACACGTGCGTCGGGAAACTCTGCTCAGGGCAGGTTCGCGACATGCGAAATGGCAAGGTGTACGGCACCGAGGGGGAGATCATTCGCACCTGCATCTCCGCGCCCGAGGGTGCAATCGAGATCGACCTATGAACGAGGAGAACACCGTGATCGAAAGCCCGCTGGCGCATCTGACCGACGAGCAGATCGAGCAACTCGGCAAGGAGTTCGATGCGATCCACGACGAGGTCTACGACGACCTCGGCGATCGCGACCGGCGCTACATCGTGAGCATGATCGAGATGCACCGCAGGCTCGCGGTGCTCGGGCGCGTGCTGCTCCTGTTCTCGCGTCACCGCCCGGCCTGGATCGCGGGCACGACCGCGAACTCGCTGGCGAAGATCCTCGAGAACATGGAGATCGGGCACAACGTCCTGCACGGGCAGTGGGACTGGATGAACGACCCGTACATCCACTCCTCGAGCTGGGACTGGGACACGGCTTCGACCTCCGAGGCGTGGAAGCACTCCCACAACTACGTCCACCACACGTACACGAACATCCGCGGCAAGGACAAGGACCTCGGCTACGAGATCATGCGGATCGACCCGCATCAGAAGTGGCATCCGGTCTACCTCGCGCAGCCGCTCTACAACATCCTCCTGATGCTGTTCTTCGAGTGGGGCGTCGCGTTCCACGACCTCGACTTCGAGGCAATCCGAACGGGCGAGAAGTCGAAGAAGCAGCTGCGCAAGGAGCTGAAGGGGATCGCCGGCAAGGCGCGCAGCCAGATCGTCAAGGACTACGTCGCCTGGCCGTTCATCTCAGCGCTCGCGATGGCCGCGCTCGACATCGCGCGCAACGCTCCCGAGCTGGGCCGCAAGCCGCGGCTGCGCAAGCGCGATCCGCGCAAGATCGCAGCCTTGGCCGGCGCGATCGCGCTCAAGAGCGGCGGGCGGGCGTACCGCAAGACGCTCACCGCGAACGTCGCCGCGAACATGATTCGCAACGTGTGGGCGTACGCGATCATCTTCTGCGGGCATTTCCCCGACCAGACCTACACGTTCAGTCAGGAGGAGGCCGAGGACGAGTCGCGCGGCGGCTGGTACGTGCGCCAGCTCGTCGGTGCCGCGAACATCGACGGCTCGCCGCTCTTCCACGTCGCGAGCGGCAACCTCGGTTACCAGGTCGAACATCACCTGTTCCCGGACATGCCCAGCACGCGCTACGCCGAGATCGCGCCGCGCATCAAGGAGATCTGCGAGCGCTACGAGCTGCCGTACAACACCGGGCCATTCGCCCAGCAGCTCGGCATGGTCCAGCGGACGATCCTCCGGCTCGCGTTCCCCGGCGGCAAGCCGCGCCCGAAGCCCGGGCCGTTCAAGGGCGCCGATTCGGACGACGTCGCGGCGGGGCCGCCGCAGGAGCGCGTGCGCGCGGCGCAGCCGGCCGGAGCGAACGGCTCCGGGCCGGAGCAGCCCGACGAGGGCGTGCGCTTCTCAATGCCCGACAGGTAGGCCTTGTAACGCACGTGACCCGGGCGGCACGCGGCGCCGCGTAGCGTCGCGTGCGTGCGGGCGAAATGGGCGGAGTGGACCGATCGCCTGCGCTATCACCTCGGCGCCGGCGCACTCGCCGCGGGGCTCGCCCTGGCCGCCGCGCCGGTCGAGGTCGGAGCGGCCGTCGCCACCGCCGCCGCTGGTGCGCTCGCGGCCCTCGGGCGCGGCCGCACAGCCTTGCTATGCGCTCTGCTCGTCGTCGCGGGTCTAAGCGCCGGGACCCTGCGGCTGCACGCGATCGACGCGCCGGGTGCGCGGCTCGACGCGTTCGCGCCGGTCGACGCAGAGGCAGTCCTGCTCGAACGACCGCGCCCCACCGGGGCGAGGACGAGCGCGGCGATCAGGCTCGACACCGGCGCGAAGGTCCTCGCAGTCACCGACCACACGTGGCCCGGGCCGGACGAGCCGGGCGCCGTGGTGCACGTCCGTGGTGTCGCCAAGCCGCCGGTCGAGGCGGAGGCATCGCGCTTCGACTGGCCCGCATACCTCCGCCGCCGCGGGATCGGCTACGAGCTACACCTGACGGAGGTCGAGGACACCGGCCGCAGGCGGGGCGGTGTCGCGGGCATCGTCGACTCGGCCCGGCGCCGCGCTGAGCGCGCGATCGACGTCGCGCTGCCCCCCGACAAGGCCGCGCTGATGCGCGGCATGGTGCTGGGCCAGGACGAGTCGATCGACCCGCTGATGCGGGACGACTGGCGCGACTCGGGGCTCGCGCACCTGCTCGCCGTCAGCGGCCAGAACGTGATGCTCCTCTGTGCGCTCGCGCTGCCGCTGCTCGCGCTCGCCGGCGCTGCGCCGGGCGCTCGGATCTTGATTCTGCTGGTGCTCATCGCGCTCTACGTGCCGCTGGCGGGCGCCGGGCCGTCCCTTCAGCGTGCGGCGGTCATGGGAGCGGCGGGACTGGTCGCGCTGGCCTCGTCGCGTCCGGCGTCGGCCTGGTACGGCCTGCTGCTCGCCGCCATCGCGACGCTGGCCGCGAATCCGCGCATCGCCGGCGATGCCGGCTGGCAGCTGTCGTTCGCCGCCGTCGCCGGGATCCTCGCGGCCCGCCCGCTCGCGCCGCGCGGGCCGGTCGCCGCGGCGATGTGGCTCACCGTCGTGGCGAGCCTCGCGACCACGCCGCTTCTCGCGCTCCACTTCGAGGCGATTCCACTCGTCTCGATCCCGGCCAATCTCGCCGCCGTGCCCGCGGTCGCGCCGGTCATGTGGGCGGGAATGCTGCAGACCGCGGCGGGTCAGCTCGCCATCCTCGGGGCGCCGGGCGACGCGGTCGCGATCGCATCCTCCGAGGCGATCGGCTTCTTCGCGCAGCCGCTGCTCGCATGGCTCGAGCTCGTCGGGCGGCGGTTCGCGGAACTGCCCCACGCGGTGGCGGGCGTCAGCCTCCCCGGGCCGCTCGCCGCCGTGGTCGCCTACGCCCTCCTGGCGGCGCTCGGCTTCGGCGCGTACCGCTGCGCGCGGTGGGCGACGCCGTACGCCGACGAGCTGCGCGCACGCGTGCGCGTGACCTCGCGTCGCACGCTGGCTGCCGCTGCCCTGGTGGCCGCCGCGATCTTCGTGCTCGCGGCCGCCCCGCTCGTGAGCCCGGCCGCGCCCGACCGGCTGACGGTCTCCTTTCTCGACGTCGGGCAGGGCGACGCGACGCTGATTCAGCACCCCGACGGGAGTGCCGTGCTCTTCGACGGCGGACGCCCCGAGGCGCGCGTCACACGCCTGCTCAGCCAGGCCGGGGTCCGTCGCCTCAGCGCGGTGGTCGCCACCCACGCGTCCGCCGACCACCACGGCGGCCTGCTCGAGGTCATCCGGCGCTTCCCGGTCGACCTCCTGCTGAACGGGGGCGACGGCACCCGCGACCAAGACTTCCGCCGACTGCTCACGGACGCCCGCACGCGCGGCATCCCGGTCGCGCCCGCCCGCGCCGGCGAGGTGCTGCGCGCCGGCGGCCTGACGATCAGCGTGCTGTCGCCGGCGCCGCGGCCGCCGGGACCTCCGCCGGAGGACCCGAACCCGCGCGCGGTCGTGGCGATCGTGCGGAGCGGCGGCTTCGAGCTGATGCTGTCCGCCGACGCCGAGAGCCCGACGCTCGCGGGGCTCGACCTGCCGGACGTCGATGCGATCAAGGTGCCGCATCACGGGAGCGCGGACCCGGGCCTGGCCGGCGTGCTCGAGCGGCTCCGTCCCGAGGTCGCTGTGATCGAGGTGGGGGAGAACACGTACGGCCATCCGAATCCCGACACCCTGCGCACGCTCGAGCAGGCCGTGCCCTACGTCCGCCGAACCGACCGCGACGGGACGGTGCGCCTGGTCGTCTCGGACGGCCGGATGGCGCTCGAGTAGCCGGCGGGCGGCCGACGTACACTCGCTGCGTGGCCGACCTGAAGCCCGTCTATCTGATCTCAGGCGACGACGACGCCAAGATCGACGCCTGGCGCGGCCGCGTGCGCGGGCGGGCCGAGCGCGAGCACGGGCCGGGCGCGCTGGAGCAGTTCGACGGAAAGGCCGATGGCGCCGGCGCGGTGGCCGGCGCTCTCGCCACGCTCACCTTTGCGGAGGGCACGCGCTACCTGCTCGCCGAGCCCGTGGAGGGTTGGAAGGCGGACGACATCGCGGAGCTCGAGCCCTCGCTCGCGGTGATGCCGCCGGACACGGTGCTCGTCCTGATCGCACGCGGGAAGGCGCCTGCGAAGCTCGGCAAGGCCGTCGAGGCGGCCGGCGGCGAGGTGCGCGACTACGGCGCGCCGAAGCCGTGGGAGCTGCCGAAGTGGGTCATCGAGCGCGCACGCGAGGAGGGCCTCGCGATGGACATGGAGACGGCGAAGCAGCTCATCCAGACCGTCGGCCCGCGTCAGCAGCAACTGCAGCGCGAGGTCGAGAAGCTGCGGATCGCACTTCATCCATCAGGGCGTGTGAGCCCGGCGGACGTCGAGTCGGTCGTCGCCGGCGACGCGACCGCTCAGGCCTACGACCTCGCCGACTCGATCGTCGCGGGTGACCTGCGCGCGGCGCTCGCGATCGCGGAGGAGCTGCGGATGGCGGACGCCCGACCCGGAGCACTCGCGTACCGGCTCGTGAGCAGGCTGCGGGACGTCCATCGCGCAGTGGTCCTGCTCGACGCGGGCGTACCGGAGACGAAGCTCGGCACCCATCTCAAGATGCCGCCGTGGCTCGTCAAGCGCACCGTCGCGCAGGCGCGCAAGGCGGACCGGGAGACGCTCGAGCGTGCCCTCGAGGCCCTCGCTCAGTTCGAGCTCGAGTCGCGCGGAGGCGGCGACAGGGACCTCGACGACGACACCGCCTTCACGATGACCCTCGCGACGGCGGCGGGCGCTTAGCTAGAAGCGATCGCGTTCTGCACCGAGTCCGGCTTGCGGAACAGCTCGTGCGCCTTGCCGTCGCCGGTCTTGAAGCCGAATCTGTATGCCAGTTCCTCGAGTTCGGCCAGGTCGGACTCGTGCGCGCTCGCGCTCTCCGAGTCGAGCAGGTCGCCGCCGCCGGTCACGCACGGCTTCGAGGCGACGTGTTCGGGCTGCGGCAGGTCGGGACGCTCGAAGTCCGGGTGCTTCCAGTCGAAGCTCTCCCCGACGTTGGTCGCGTTGTCCACACGCATCGGTGCCGCGTCCGAACGCGTGCGATCGAAGTCGAGGCCGAAGCGGTACATGATCAGCTTCAGGATCGACTCGGTGCCGTACTGGCCGTGCCCGACTCGGACCGGGTCCGAGGAGCGGTTGCGGGTGTATGGCGAGATCGTCACGGCCGGGATGCGGAACCCCATCTGGCCGAAGTCCTCGTCGAGGTTCGCGCTCTGGCGGTCGTCCGGGACGCTCGGCGGCTTGACGTGGTCGAAGAAGCCGCCCCACTCGTCGTAGATCACGAAGAGCGCGCCGCGCTCGTAGTTCGGCGACTCGACGAACGCCTTGACGACGTCCGCCATCCAGGCCTGTCCGAGCCGCACGTCGCCATGCGGATGCTCGTCCGCCGAGTTGCCGTCGAAGCCACCGCCGTCACGGAACGGCGGATCGACGAAGGTGATGTTCGGCAGCTGCCCGAGCGCCGCGTCGGCGTA
>Ga0114129_10005409_pt1 | contig 18033 bp, 20 predicted proteins | sample RhiMetdeltSRZDD1_FD_80071 | JGI IMG/M metagenome (GOLD analysis project Ga0114129, IMG submission 80071) | Populus rhizosphere microbial communities from Tennessee, USA - Rhizosphere MetaG P. deltoides SRZDD1 (version 2) (version 2) | ecosystem: Host-associated > Plants > Roots > Rhizosphere >...
CTGCCGGGCGAGGCGGCCAGCTGCCGGCGGTACTCGACGCTCGCGGTCGAGGCGTACACCGACCGGACCGACCCGGAGTGGGCCTTCGGCGACGCCGCCGGCAGCCATGCCGCGATGGCGATCAGCCACATCGCGCACGGCGATACGGAAGGGGCCGCCGAGGCGATCGCGCCGGTGCTGGAGCTTCCCCCGGAGCGCCGGATCAACGGTGTCGTGCACTCCGCCCACCGGGTGCACCAGGCCTTGCGCAAGTCGGGCCTCGCAGAGCAGGCTCGGACCCTTCAGGAAGAGATCGAGAACTTCACCCGTACCCCGATACACGCGTTCCCGAGGTAGCCGCTCAGCGGACGAGTCGCGCAGGCGTGCCTGCCGAAGCTGGACCCGGAGGGAGACTGGGAGCATGGCGCAGCCGGTCAGAGCAGCGCTGGCGGGCATGATCCTGGACAAGGTCGCCGGCCCGGATCCCGAGGCCGCTCGGGCCCGGATCCACGACGTACCGGGTGAGCGGTGGTTCGCGCCGGATCGCCCGATCCGCCGGGTGCACGGGGACGCCTCGATGTTCGCCGGCGGCCTGCGCGCGCTGCTGCTGCAGTCGCTGCATCCGCTGGCGATGGCGGCGGTCGCGTCGCACTCCGGCTACCGCGGCGACCCGTGGGGGCGGCTGCGGCGCACCTCGCATTTCCTCGCCGTCACGACCTACGGTCCCGCCGAGGACGCTTGGGCGGCGATCGAACACGTCCAGTCCGTGCACGACCGGGTCCGCGGCCGGGCGCCGGACGGCACGCCGTACCGGGCGAACGACCCGCACCTGCTTCGCTGGGTGCATCTCGCCGAGGTGGACAGCTTCCTGGCCGCCTACCAGCGGTACGGCGCCCGACCGCTCGACGCCGACGAGCGGGACGAGTACGTCGTGGACATGTCGCGCGTCGCGGACGCGCTCGGCGTACCGGATCCGCCCACCAGCGTCGCCGGGCTGCGGGACGCGCTGGAGGAGTACCGGCCGGAGCTGCGCGGCACCCCCGAGGCCCGCCAGGCCGCGCGTTTCATTCTGGTCCAGCCGCCGGTGCCGCTCCTGGCCCGGCCGGCTTACGGGGTTCTGACCGCCGCGGCAGTGGGGCTGCTGCCGTGGTGGACACGGTGGCCCTTGCGGCTGCCGTACCTGCCACTCGCCGAGGCGACGGTGGTCCGCGCGGCCGGCGACGCGCTGACCCGCACCATCCGCTGGGCACTGACACCGCCCGCCTGAATCCCTGATGAGTACGACGCGACCGGCCCGCCCGACCGACGCCGACGCGCTGCTGGCGCTGCAGACGGCACTCGACGCCGAGTCCGAGCTGATGCTGCTCGAGCCGGGCGAGCGGGAGTCGGCACCGGACGATCTCCGCGCGCGGCTCGAAAGCGACCACGCGTCGTACCTGCTGGTTGCCGAGGGCAACGGTGAGCTGGCCGGGTATGCCGAGGTGTCGGTGCTGCCGTACGCCAGGGCGCGCCGGACCGGGTACGTGGTGATGGGCGTCCGGGCTGCGTACAGCGGCAAGGGCCTGGGCCGGGCCCTGCTGGGCGCCGCCCGCGACGAGGCGGTCCGCCGTGGCCTGCGACGGCTGGAGCTGACCGTGATGACGCACAACCTCCGGGCCCTGAACCTCTACCTGTCCTGCGGCTTCGAGCTGGAGGGCCTGCGCCGGAACGCTCTCGTGGTCGGCGACCGGGCGGTGTCGGAGTACTACCTCGGGCTGCTGCTCTAGGTGTACATCCAGGCGTCCTACCCCAGGGCCATCCAGGCGCCGAGCCCGATCATCACCGCGGCGATGCCACCGTCCAGCACCTGCCAGGAGCGCGGCCTGGCGAACAGCGGGCCGAGCCGCCCGGCGAACAACCCGAGCGCGACGAACCACACCAGGCTCGCGGCCGCGGCGCCGGCGCCGTACAGCCAGCGCCCCGGGCTGCCCTGCTGGTTCGCCAGCACGCCGAGCAGCACCACGGTGTCCAGATACACGTGCGGGTTCAGGTAGGTGAAGCCGAGGCAGGCCAGCAGGACGGCGCCGAGCCGGGCCGGCGCCCGGCCCTCCGCGGCGTTCATCGCCTGCGGCCGGAGCGCACGTCGTACCGCGAAGACGCCGTAGGCGACCAGGAACGCGGCCCCGGCGTACTTGGCCGCGGACAGCGCGGTCGGCCGCGACTCCAGCGCCGCACCCAGCCCGGCGACGCCTGCAGTGATCAGCACCGCGTCCGACAGCGCGCACACCGCGACCACCGGTACCACGTACTCGCGGCGGATGCCCTGGCGCAGCACGAAGGCATTCTGGGCGCCGATCGCGACGATCATCGACAGGCAGGTTGCGAAGCCGAGCAGCAGACTGGTGGACACTCTATCGACGGTAGGTGCTGGACGTCATTTCGCCCAGCTAATGTTTCTGCAGATGCATTAGCATTGCTTCACATGGAACTGGATGCCGTACAGCTCGCCACCTTCGCCGCGGTGGTGGAGGAGGGCAGCTTCGACGCCGCGGCCCGGCGGCTGCACGTGACGCCCTCCGCGGTCAGCCAGCGGGTCAAGGCGCTCGAGCAGCAGCTCGGCCAGGTGCTGGTCCGGCGGTCGAAGCCGGTCCGACCGACCGAGGCGGGTCAGGCGCTGGTCCGGCTGGCCGGGCAGGTCGCGCTGCTGGAGAGCGAGGCGCTGGTCGCGGTCCGCGGGAACGCCGGGGAGCAGGTGACCCGGATCCCGGTCGCGGTGAACGCGGACTCGCTGGTGAGCTGGTTCCTGCCCGCGCTGGCCGGGCTCGACGCCGAGCAGCTGGTCTGCTTCGACCTGCACTCCGAGGACCAGGACCACTCCGCGGAGCTGCTCCGGGACGGCTCGGTGATGGCGGCGGTGACCGCGGACCCGAACCCGGTCCAGGGCTGCCGGGTGCTCAAGCTCGGCTCGATGCGGTACCTGGCGATGGCCTCGCCGGCATATCACCGGCAGTGGCTGCCGGACGGCGTCACCGCGGAGGCGCTGGGGCGGGCGCCGATGCTGGTGTTCAATCGCAAGGACATGCTGCAGCATCGGTTCCTCCGGACCGTGACCCGGCGCCGACTCGATCCGCCGGTGCACTACGTGCCGTCCCCGTGGGCGTTTGTCGAGGCGATCCGGCTCGGTCTCGGCTGGGGGATGGTGCCGGAGGAGATCGGCCGGAACGACCGCCGGCTGGTCGAGCTCGGGGGCGGCCGGCCGGTCGACGTACCGCTGTACTGGCAGCACTGGAACCTGGACTCGCCCGCTCTCACCGCGCTCACCGCCTCCGTGCGCGCCGCCGCGGCAGACTCCCTACGGTGAGTACGGCGGGGCCTCGCCCCAGCCCCAGCGCGGTACCGGCGCCTCGGGTGGCGGGGTCGCGCCGGGCTGCGAGTTCACCAGCGCGATCCGCGTGCCCCACTCGACGTACGCGACGAAGGCGGACCGGAACTCCGGGTCGTCCGGCAGCCCGGCCTCATCCGCACTGGCCGCGATGAGGAACGCCCAGCGGGAGCGTTCCGGCTCGGTGAGCGCGAGGCCGAGGTGATGGCGGAGCATCGCCGGGTAGCCGCCGAGCTCGTCGGTGTACCGGGTCGGGCCGCCGAACACCTCGCCGAGCCAGACCGCCACGTGCTCGCGGTGCTCCGGGCTCATCCGCTCGAACCGCGGCCGGAGCAGCTCGTCGTCCAGCACCCGGTCGTAGAACACCTCGGTCAGCCTGCGCAGGGCGTCGTGACCGCCCGCCCACGCGTACAAGCTCGGCGGATCCTGCATACAGCCACCCCTCGGACGATTACTTGATTACAACCGCAAGGGTAGCGCTGTCCAGGAGTACGACGGGCGGCCAGCCGTTCCGGCGTGCTCGGTCCACCACGGCGACCGCCAGCCGACCCTGCCCGCCCTGCCCGGTCACCGCCAGCGTGCCGGGTTCCGCCTCCAGCTCGGCGGCGTGGTCCGTGGCCCAGCCGAGCACCTCCAGCACCTCGTCCACGGCCGCCGTGCCGGACATCGAGACGACGACGCACCCGGTCCGCGCGCACAGCTCCCGGCCATGTGCGCCGGCGGAACCGGGGTCGTCGTACAGGTTCACCAGCAGGCCCGGCGCCCGGTCGGCGCCGGGGGCACCCGGCCAGTGGACCATCGCCCGCAACCGGCCCGTGCGACCACGCAGCCGCAGCTGCGCCTGCCGGTTCGCACGTGGTTCGGGCACCTACCCACGGTCGCACTCCGTGATCCGGTGCGGAAATGCCGTTCGGGCATGGTCGCGATGTGCGAACAGCATCACCACCGCGTTGTGTCGTGGACCACAATGAGTCGCATGTCCAGCCCGACCGAGAGCCCGCGCGAGAGCAACGTGCTGCCGCTACCGTCCGCACCGGACGCGATCGAGCTGCGCCACCTGAGGTCGTTCGTCGCGGTCGCGGAGGAGCTCAACTTCGGCCGCGCGGCGACCCGGCTGTACGTGTCGCAGCCGGCGCTGAGCCGGCAGATCCGCGCGCTGGAACGACTGGTCGGCTGCGACCTGCTCCGCCGGTCCACGCACCGGGTCGAGCTGACCATTGCCGGCGAGGCGCTGCTGGACCGGACCCGCGACCTGCTGCACAACCTGGACGACGCGGTGACCGCGACGCGCTCCGTCGGTGGCGAGCTGGCCGGCCGGGCGGCGCGGATGTGGGACTCGGTCGGGGCCGCCGTCGTCGGCGAGGACCTGGAGGAGGCGCGGACGGCGTACGAGGCTATCCAGGAGCAGTTCGAGCCACCGGCCGAGATCAGGATCCGATCGGTCAGCGCCGGCGGCGTGCCCTCACTGTTGCTCGGCCCGCGGACCGGCGAGGCACCGACGATCATGCACCTGCACGGCGGCGGGTACGTGCTCGGCTCGGCGTTCGGGTACCGCCCGCTGGTCGGTGCGCTCGCGGCCGCCGCGGACGCCGCCGTGCTGCTGCCTGACTTCCGGCTGGCGCCGGAGCACCCGTTCCCGGCCGCGCTGGAAGACGCGCTGAACGCGTACCTGTGGATGCTCGAGCGCGGCACCCCGCCGGAGTCGATCACGCTGACCGGCGACTCGGCCGGTGGCGGCCTGGTGCTCTCGGTGCTGCTCAGCCTCCGCGAGGACGACCTGCCGATGCCGGGCGGGGCGATCCTGTTCAGCCCCGGCGTCGACATGTCCGTACGGCGGTACGCCGAGCAGGCGGACCCGAAGGACCTGGCGCTGGTACGCCACTACGCCGACATGTACCTGGCCGGCCACCCCGTCGACGACCCGCTGGTCAGCCCGCTCTACGCGGACCTGCACGGCCTGCCGAAGACGCTGATCCAGAACTGCACCGCGGACCCGATCGCGCTGGACTCCAAGGCGATCGCAGAACGACTCCGCGACCACGGCGTCGACGTCCGGCTGGACCTGTACCCGGGGGACACACACGTGTTCCAGGTGTTCTGGTCGTTCCTGCCCGAGGCGTCCGACGCGGTCCGCCGGGCCGGTGAGTTCGCCGCCGCGATCCGCCTGGCGTAGCCGTATCCCAGGTTGGTACCATTTTGGTATGAGCAAGCAGATCGCCGTGCGTCTCCCGGACGATGTCGTCGAGTTCATCGACGGCGTCGTGCGCAGCGGCGACGCCAGCAGCCGTGCCGCCGTGGTGGCGCGGGCGCTGGAACGTGAGCGGCGCCGGCTGGTCGCGGCCCGCGATGTCGAGATCCTCAAGCGCTCCCGGCCGGACCGCGAGCTCGACCGGCTCGCCGAGCATGCCTCGCAGACACCCCTGGACGACCTGGACTGATGCGGCCGATCCACCTCGCCCGTCTCGACAAGACCCGGCCGGTGCTGGTGCTCACGCGCGAGCTCGTGCGCCCGCACCTGACCCGGGTGACCGTCGCGCCGATCACCAGCCGGATCCGCGGGCTGTCCACCGAGGTGCCGGTCGGCGCGGCCAACGGCCTGGAGCACGACAGCGTGGTCAGCTGCGACAACATCGCCACCATCCTCAAGACCGCGCTCGGCCGGCAGCTCGGCTACCTGCTCCCGGATCAGGAGCCGGGCCTGTCCGAGGCGATCCGGATGGCCTTCGACCTGGACTGACTCAGCGGTCCGGTTGGGCTACTGATTCGGGACGATGCGCTCGACCGCGGCGGCGACGAGGTCGTGGATCTCGTCCTCGCCGAACAGGTCGGGCAGCGTGAGCCGTTCGACGATCAGCCAGTTCATCGCAAGGAAGAGCAGCTTCACCGTGGTGGCATCGCCCGGCAGGCCCGACTTCAGGTGGTAGTCGATGTTGGCGTCGACGTCCGCACGAATCCGGGTGGTGAGCACCTCGCGCAGGTCGGGACGGCGGGTCGCCTCCAGCCGCAGCTCGAGCAGCGCGAGGTAGCCGGTCCGGAACGCACTCACCCGGTCCACGAGCTCATACATCAGCGCCTCGACGCGGGCCCTGGTCCGCGGGCCCTCCAGGGACTTCGCGATCGTGGCCGGGTCGGGCTGCAGCCGCTCGTAGATCCGGCCACCGATCTGCGTCAGCAGCGCCGCGCGGTTCGGGAAGTAGTTGGACGTTGTGCCGGTCGGGACCTCGGCCTCGACGTCGACGGCGCGGAATGTGAGGCCGCGGGCCCCGTCACGGGCGAGCACGTCGATGGCGCAATCGAGCAGCGCCGAACGTCGTTCGGGGTTGCGTCGCATCTCGGTTGACACCACTCCATCTGTAGTACTACGGTCAGAGCACTACAAGCATACCGGTACAACCGTCCTGGAGGGAAGATGCGAAAGCTCGTCTACTACGTCGCCGTCAGCATCGACGGCATCATCGCCGGGCCGCAAGGCGAGATCGAGTTCTACCCGCTGGCCGACGACATGGCGGCCTGGCTGAACGAGCGCTATCCGGAGACCGTACCGACCCACATCCGCGCGCACATCGGGCTCGACGCGCCGAACCAGCAGTTCGACACGCTCGTGATGGGACGCGGCACCTACCAGCCGGCGATCGACCTGGACATCGCCAGCCCGTACGCGCACCTGAAGCAGTACATCGTGTCGACCACACTCGGCCCGGTCGACGCCTCGGAGGTCGAGGTCACCGCCGAGGACCCGGTGGCCCTGGTGCAGCGGCTGAAGGAGGAGGACGGCCTGGACGTCTGGCTGTGTGGCGGCGGCAAGCTCGCCAGTGCCCTGCTGCCGCAGATCGACCAGCTGGTGGTGAAGAGCTATCCGGTCGTCGCCGGCACCGGCGTCCCGATGTTCGGCGACACGTTCCTCCCGACCGCCTTCACACCCACCGACCGCCAGACCTTCAGCAACGGCGCCCAGGTCACCCGGTTCGACCGCACCTGACTCGGGCGTCCGCGCTCAGAGGTCTGCCACCCACTGGCGGATCCGGGCCCGGGCCTGCTCGGTCGTACGCCACTGGAGGTCGAGCTGGCCCCGCTGCCGGTCGTGCAGGTCGATCAGCGCCAGCATCGCCTGCTTGAGCTCGGCCCGGTGCGGGCCGGGGAACAGCCGCGCCAGCTCACCGGTATCGACCCGCCGTTCGGCCCGCCGGTACGTGAACTCACGCAGACCCGCGAGCCGGGCCTGCCACTGCTCGACCACGTCGCGCAGCGCGCCGAAGTCGCCTGCAATGGAGTAGTACTCGCTGCGCCGGACGTGCTGCACCGAGTAGACCAGCCACGCCCAGAGCCGCTCCTCCTCATGGACCGCGGTGGACCAGTCCGGTTCATCGGGAGCCGGTACGGCGCCGGGCGCCCACTCGTCCAGCCGGCCGGTGTCGTCCCACGCCACGACGTACGGCCCGCCGGCCGGCGGCGGCAGGGCATCCGCCGTGTACAGCGGTAGGTCCGCCTTCACCCGCGGCTCGAACAGGTAGATCACGAAGTGAGGCTTCACGTGGTCGGCGTCGAAACGGTGGAACCACGGTGCGATCTCCCAGTCCCAGCGCCGTTCCCACGCCGCGTCGCGCTCGGCGTCGGAGGCGAACACGATCCCCACGTCCAGGTCGGACTCCTCGTCCATCCCGCCGGCCGCGGTCGACCCGGTCACGAACGCCCCGACCGCCTGCGGCCGGAAGAACTCCAGTACAGCGCGCAGCACCCGCTCGTGCTCCGGCAGACCCCTGACGTTCCGGAACGCCTCACCTCGTACCGCAGCCATCCCAGCACGGTATTCGGGCCGGCGTGCAGCAGGAACGGTCCTAGATGCAGAAAGTCCGGTCCGGGACTATCCCGGCCGGACTGTCGTGCTGTGCGCGAGGGGGGAGTTGAACCCCCACGCCCTTTCGGGCACACGGACCTGAACCGTGCGCGTCTGCCTATTCCGCCACCCGCGCGCTGGTCGTGAGCCTGACGACCACAACCGAGGAAGGATGTTAGCACGGCGAGTGAGGTGCCCGAGCACCGGCCGGGGCGCAGCATTACGGGTCCTGACCAACCGACCGTTACGATCGATCGTCGTACCAGCGGGGGCGTGACGCTCGTTGGTCTAGGTAACCGACTGTGAGGAAAGGAGGCAGCGTGAGCGGCCTTTCGCGTTTCGAGCGACGGCTCGAGGGACTGGTCAGCGGTGTGTTCGCGCGTGCCTTCAAGGGAGCGGTCGAGCCGGTCGAGCTGGTGGCGGCGCTGAAGCGTGAGGTGGACAACACCGCACGGATCCTGTCCCGGGACCGGCGGCTGGTGCCGAACTCCTTCATGATCGAGCTCGGCACCGATGACTTCCAGCGGCTCAGCGAGTACGGGCGGACGCTGCAGCACGAGCTGGCGAACGAGCTGCGTGAGCACGCGGACATCCAGCGGTACACGTTCTCGGGACCGATCGACATCGTGCTCACCGAACGGGAGAACCTGCCGGTGGGCAGGTTCCGCGTCCGCAGTGCCACGGTCGGGTCGCCGGTGCGGCAGCGCCCGCCGGCGAACGACGGGCAGACCCAGATGCAGTCCGTGCCGCCACCGCCGCCCCAGGCTCCGCCGCCGCGACCGGCCGGACCGATCCAGGTCCTGCTCGAGATGAACGGACGCACCCGGCCGGTGAACCCGCCCGGAGTGGTCCTCGGGCGCGGCACCGACGCGGACATCCAGGTCAACGACCCGGGGGTGTCGCGCCGGCATGCCGAGATCCGGCTGATGCCGGAAGGCCCCGAAGGGGTCCGGGTGGTCGTGGTCGACCTCGGCTCGACCAACGGCACCCTCGTGAACGGCCGTCGTACCTCGGAGTCCGAGCTGATCGACGGTTCCACCATCAAGATCGGCACCACGGAGCTCACTCTGCGGATCACCTCTGGACCAGCGCCCGGACCACGGCCAGACTCCGGAGTTCCCCCGGGCGTACCCCCGAGCTGGCGGTGACTGCTACCCGTGTCCGACATGTCAGAACTGACGCTGACGCTGATCAAGCTCGGCTTTCTCGCGCTGCTGTGGATGTTCGTGCTGTCCGTCCTCTCGGTGATCCGCTCCGACCTGTTCGGGGCGAAGATCGACGCCCGGGCGGCGGCCGCCGTACCGGACGCGAAGCCGTCGAAGGCGTCCAAGCAGCAGAAGAAGAAACGGGGTCAGCCCCGCACCCTGACGATCGCTGACGGTCCGCAGGCCGGCGTGTCCGCGCAGCTCGGCACCGAACCGGTGATCATCGGGCGTGGCTCGGACTGCCAGATCAAGCTGGACGACGACTACTCATCCACCCGGCATGCCAGGCTGTTCCTGTCCGACGGCCAGTGGTGGGTCGAAGACCTCGGCTCCACCAACGGCACGTACCTCAACGGCCAGCGGCTCACCCGGCCGGTGGCGGCCGAGATCGGCGGATCCATCCGGATCGGCCGTACGACGCTGAACCTGGCGAAGTAGGCAGACTCCATGACCCTGTCGCTCGACTATGCCGCGCTGACTGACGTCGGCCGGGTCCGGCGCAACAACGAGGACTCGGCGTACGCCGGCCCGCACCTGCTGCTGCTGGCCGATGGGATGGGTGGCGCGGCGGCCGGCGAGGTTGCCAGCGCGACCGCGGTCGACGTGATCCGCAAGCTGGACCGGCCGCCCGCGGGCGACCTGCTCGAGCTGCTCGCCGGTGCCGTGCACCGGGCCAACGAACGCTTGTCCGAGCTGGTCGAGCAGGATCCGGAGATCGAGGGCACCGGTTCGACGGTGACCGCGATCCTGTGCGACGGCGAGCACTTCGCGATGGCGCACCTCGGCGACTCCCGGGCGTACCGGATGCGCGACGGCGTGCTCACCCAGCTCAGCCACGACCACACGTTCGTGCAGTCGCTGGTCGACGAGGGCCGGATCAGCATGGAGGAGGCGCAGAGCCACCCGCACCGCAACCTGATCCTGCGGGTATTGGACGGCCGGCCGGACTCCGACCCGGACCTGGCGTTCGTCGACGTCCGGGCCGGCGACCGGCTGCTGTTGGTCAGCGACGGCATCCCGGACTACGTCGGCGACGACGTGATCGCCCGCGCGATGGCGGACGGTACGCCGGACTCGGTCGCGGTGGACCTGATCACGGTCGCGCTCGAGGCGGGTTCGAACGACAACGTCACCTGCGTCGTGGCGGATGTGGTGGACGCCAGTCGCGGAGCGACCGAGCCGCAGCTGGTCGGCGCGGCCGCCGAGCTCGCCCAGGGCGGTACCGGACCTGAGCGCACCATCGAGGTACGACGCGCCGCGGCCGGCGCCGGGGTCGGCGGTGGCGGCGGACCGCAGACGGCGGACGAGCTGGAGGAGCTGCGGTACGCGCCGCAGCCACCGAAGCGGCTCCGCTGGGCCCGCCGGATCACGTTCATCGCCGTACTGGTGGCACTGATCGTGGTCAGCGGCAGGATGGCGTACGGATGGACGCAGCGGCAGTACTACGTCGGCACCGACGGCGACCACGTGGCGATCTTCAAGGGCATCGACGAGGCGATCCCGGGCATCAAGCTGTCCGACGTGTACGAGGTGCAGACGCTGGAGGTCGACGACCTGCCGCGGTTCCGGCGCGAGCAGGTCGAGGCGACGATCAGCGCGACCGGCCTCCCGGACGCCCGCAGCATCGTAGGTGAGCTGCGCCAGCTGGCCGAGGAGTGCGCCCGGCAGGCCACGCCCAGCCCGAAGCCGACGCCGAGCACCCGGCCGAGCAGCAAGCCCAGTACGCCGCCGTCCCGGCCGCCGTCGACCCCGCCCAGCACGCCGCGCGCCAGCACCCCGGCGACCTCGTCGGCGATCCCGACGCCGGAGTCCGCCGAGTGCGGAGGTGCACGATGAGCGCCACCTCGACCTCACTGATCCAGGTGATCCCGCGGACTCGCCGCGGGGTCGAGCTGTTCCTGCTGATCATCGCGCTGACGGTGTCCGTCGGCGCGTACGTCAATGTCGGCATCACCGTCGAGGGCGGCGTCCCGGCCAGTACGACGTACTACGCGGCCGCACTGACAATGCTGGCGCTGATCGCACACGTCACGCTGCGGCTGCGGGCGCCGTACGCCGACCCGGTGCTGCTGCCCTGCGTGGTGCTGCTGAACGGACTGGGCCTGGCGATGATCCACCGGATCGACCTGGCCAAGGACGAGGCGACGGCGCCCGAGCAGCTCACCTGGACCGCGGTCGGCGTACTGCTGTTCGTCGCGGTGCTGCTGGTGATCCGGGATCACCGCCGGCTGCAGGCGTTCACCTACACCGCCGGGCTGCTCGGCCTGGTGCTGTTGATGCTGCCGCTGATCCCGGGACTCGGCGTGGTGCGGAACGGGTCGCGGATCTGGATCAACTTCTTCGGCATGTCCTTCCAGCCCGGTGAGGTCGCGAAGCTCTGCCTGGTGGTGTTCTTCGCCGGCTACCTGGTGGTGAAGCGGGACGTGCTGGCGCTCGCCGGGCACCGTTTCCTCGGCATCGACCTGCCGCGCGCCCGCGACCTCGGGCCGATCGGTGTTGCCTGGCTGGTCAGCCTCGGCGTGCTGGTCTTCGAGCGCGACCTCGGCAGCTCGCTGCTCCTGTTCGGTCTGTTCCTGATCCTGCTCTACGTCGCGACCGAGCGGCCCGGGTGGATCGTGGTCGGGATGGTGATGTTCACGATCGGGGCGTTCTTCGCCTACACGATCTTCACGCACGTCCAGGTCCGGGTGGAACGCTGGCAGAGCCCGTTCGATGACCAGGGCGGCCAGGTCGCGGAGACGCTGTTCGGGATGGCGTACGGCGGGGTGCTCGGGCGCGGACTCGGTGAGGGCCGGCCGGACATCATCGTGTACTCACGCTCGGACTCGATCATCGGCGCGTTCGCGGAGGAGCTCGGGCTGACCGGGCTGATGGTGATCCTGCTGGTGTTCATGCTGATCGTCGAGCGCGGCCTGCGGATGGCGCTCGCCTGCCGCGACATCTTCGGCAAGCTGGTCGCCACGGGTCTGGCGATGAGTTTCGCGGTCCAGGTGTTCGTGGTGGTCGGCGGCGTCACCGGGCTGATCCCGCTGACCGGCCTGACCACACCGTTCATGTCGCTCGGCGGCACGTCGCTGGTCGCCAACTGGGCGATCATCGGCATGCTGCTCCGGATCAGCGACCAGGCCCGGCGCCCCCAGACCCCGGCGGCGCCGGTGTCCGACGACACCATCGCGATCGCGGTCGGGGGAGGGGCGGCAAAGACATGAACTCGGCCATCCGCCGGCTCGCCGTCGCCGCCATCGTCCTGATGCTGGCGCTGCTGGCGAACGCGACGTACATCCAGGCCTTCCGAGCGCAGGAGCTGAACGAGCGCAACGACAACCGCCGGGTCCGCGACGACCAGTTCTCGGTGGACCGCGGACCGATCCTCGTCGCCGGACAGCCGGTTGCCGAGAGCAAGCCGTCGAACGACCGGTTCGTGTACCAGCGCACCTACTCCAACGGGCCGCTGTACGCGCACACGACCGGGTACTACTCCTACCTGTACGGCCGGTCGGGTATCGAGCAGACCGAGAACTCGCAGCTGAACGGGTCCGACCCGAGCCTGGTGTTCCGCCGGCTGATCGACATGGTCACCGGCAAGCGGCAGCAGGGCGCCAGCGTGGCGCTGACGCTGAACCCGCGGGCGCAGAAGGCCGCGGCAGACGGCCTGAACGACAAGAACTTCCACGGCGCCGTGGTCGCACTCGACCCGAAGACCGGCGCCGTACTGGCCTCGGTGTCCGCCCCGTCGTACGACCCGAACCTGCTCGCCAGCCACGACCTGAAGAAGGTCAACGAAAGCTGGAAGCAGCTGACCACCGATCCCGACCAGCCGATGCTGAACCGGGCCGTGCGCGAGACCTACCCGCCCGGCTCGACGTTCAAGCTGGTGACGCTCGCGGCGGCGCTGTCCAGCGGCAAGTACAACAAGGACACCCCGGTCGACTCGCCGGCCCGGATGGACCTGCCGCAGACGTCCGCGGACCTGGTCAACCACGACGGCCGGAACTGCGGCGGCAGCAACAAGGCCACCCTGCTGGTGGCGTTGCGCAACTCGTGCAACACCTCGTTCGGCCGGCTCGGGCTCGACCTCGGCGCGGACGCGCTGCGCGAGCAGTCGGAGAAGTTCGGCTTCGGCGAGCGGCACCTGCCCGAGCTCGGCGGGGTGGCGAGCCAGTTCCCGGAGGACCCGAACGAGCCGCAGCTCGCGCAGTCCGCGATCGGCCAGTTCGACGTCCGTGCCACGCCGCTGCAGATGGCGATGGTCGCGGCCGGGATCGCGAACGGCGGTGAGGTGATGAAGCCGTACGTTGTCGCGTCCGTGCGGACCGCGGACCTCAAGACGATCGAGCAGACCAAGCCGGAAGCGCTCCACCAGGCGGTCACCCCGGAGGTCGCGGACCAGATCACGCAGATGATGGTGGATGTGGTCGACAACGGCACCGGTGAGCCGGCCCGGATGCAGGACGTCCAGGTGGCCGGCAAGACCGGTACCGCCCAGACCTCAGCGGACCGGCCGCCGTACGCCTGGTTCGTGGCGTTCGCACCGGCGGACGACCCGAAGGTGGCGGTCGCCGTGGCGATCGAGAAGGCCGGGGTGGACCGCAGCGACATCGCCGGCGGCCGGCTCGCCGGTCCGATCGCCAAGGACGTGATCCAGGCGGTGATCAACCAGTGACGGCACGTGGCGCAGGGGTTGTCCGAGACTCGTCTGGGGCAAAGGGCAGGGGCGGGCACGTAGCCTTGCCCGTGGATTCGCGAAGGGTACTGGCATGACATCGCAGGCACGGCTGGTCGGCGGTCGCTACGAAGAAGGCGAGTCGCTCGGACGTGGCGGCATGGCCGACGTGCGCAAGGGCGTCGACAACCGCCTCGGCCGCACCGTCGCGATCAAGCGGCTGCGGGTCGACCTGGCGAGCGACCCGACGTTCCAGGCGCGATTCCGGCGCGAGGCGCAGTCCGCGGCCTCGCTGAACCACCCGTCGATCGTCGCCGTCTACGACACCGGCGAGGAGCCGGACCCGAACGGCTCCGGGATCACCATCCCCTACATCGTGATGGAGTACGTCGCCGGCAAGACGCTGCGCGACATGCTCCGCGAAGGCCGCAAGATCATGCCGGAGCGGGCGCTGGAGATGACCGCCGGCGTGCTGGAGGCACTCGACTACAGCCACCGCGCCGGCATCGTGCACCGCGACATCAAGCCCGGCAACGTGATGCTGAACCCGTACGGCGCGGTCAAGGTGATGGACTTCGGCATCGCCCGCGCCGTCGCCGACACCTCGGCGACGATGACCCAGACCGCGGCCGTGATCGGCACCGCGCAGTACCTGTCCCCGGAGCAGGCGCGTGGCGAGACCGTCGACGCCCGGTCCGACCTGTACTCGACCGGCTGCCTGCTGTACGAGCTGCTCACCGGCCGGCCGCCGTTCGTCGGCGAGTCCCCGGTGTCGGTCGCGTACCAGCACGTCCGGGAGCAGCCGGCCCCGCCGTCGTCGTACGACCCCGACATCCCGCCCGGAGTCGACGCGGTCGTCATGAAGGCGCTGGTGAAGGACCGCGAGGAGCGGTACCAGTCGGCCGCCGATATGCGGGCCGACATCCACCGGATCCTGGCCGGGCAGCAGGTGACCGCGCCGATGGCGGCCGTCGCCGAGACCCGCCCGATGTACGGCGCTGCCGCCGGCACCGGCACGGTCATCGAGGATGCGCAGGACGACGACGGGATCGGCTTCGGCGACGACGACGGCACCGGCCAGGACGGGAACCGGAAGGCCCGCGGTTTCGGGTACTTCCTGCTGGGGCTGGCGATCGTGGCGGCGGCCGTCGGCGGCTACCTGCTCTGGGACAACCTGAGCGGCCCCACCGAGCCCGCCACCGTCCAGGTCCCCAGCCTGGTCGGCAAGAGCCGGAAGGACGCGATCACGTTATTGTCCGCCGCCGGGCTCGTGGTGGGTACTCAGCAGGAGAAGCCGAGCGACGACTTCGACCCTGGCCAGGTCATAGACCAGAATCCTGACGCGCTGACTCAGGCTGTCCCCGGGTCCAAAGTGAACCTGGTCATCTCGACTGGTGAAGCCCTGGTTCCGGTGCCGAACGTGAAGGGCAAGACGGCTCAGGAAGCGAAGACGATCCTCGAGAAGGCGGGTTTCGACTACAAGGAGGAGAACCGCAACTCGTCCGAGAAGGCCGGCACGGTCGTCGGCTACTCGCCGACCGAGGCGCAGCCCGCCGGTGCCGAGATCACGGTTCAGATCGCGAACGGCAAGATCAAGCTGCCCGACGTCGTCGACATGACCGAGGACATGGCGCGAGACGCATTACAAAAGGTCGGTCTGACGCTGATCGTTCCGATAGAGACCGCCAGCAACAAGCCACCCGGCACGGTAGCGAGGCAGGAGCCGAACGTGCCTGACGGTGAGGAGGTGTGGGTGTCCAAGGACACGACGATCCGGATCTACATCTCCAGGCAGGACGAGCCGCCGCCGACCCAGCCGACGCAGACGCCCACCCAGACACCGCCGCCAAGCCAGACTCCGCCGCCGAGCCAGACTCCGCCGGGTGGCGGCGAAGGCCAGAGCGGCGAGTAGCCCGGACACGACAGCCGCGCTGTTGCTCACGCAGCAGCGCGGCTGTTCCCTTTTCCGCGGGAACCCGCCCGCCGACCTCGTAACCGGCATCCGCATCCGCCTTCCCCTCCCCCTACTTTCCGCTCATCGGTCACTTTTTCCTGTTCTGTGGACAATCCGGCCGGGTTTGCCTCCGGACCGGATAAGCGCGCCGGACCGGCGAGTGCCCGGCTTGTGTGACTGATGTCGGGATTCAACCCGGTAGTCGCAACGCGAGCGCCCACCGCCGCATAGCACCTGGCTGCGCGCCGGAGCCTGGGTTATCCACAGAACAGGAAAAAGTGACCGATGATCGGCAAGGAGGGTGGGGCTAGCGGACTATGGGGGCTAGGCCGGCGGAGCGGGGGATGGCTTCGGGGTCACCGCAGACGGTGAGCCAGTTCGCCAGCAGGCGGTGGCCGCCTTCGGTGAGGACGGACTCGGGGTGGAACTGGACGCCTTCCACGGCGAGCTCGCGGTGCCGCATCGCCATGATGATGCCGGCCTCGGTCCAGCCGGTGACCTCGAGGACGTCCGGCGCGGTGTCCTGCTCGACGGCGAGCGAGTGGTACCGGGTCGCGGTGAACGGGCTGGGCAGGCCGGCCAGCACGCCGTCGCCGTCGTGGTACACCAGGCTGGTCTTACCATGCAGCAGCTCGTCGGCCCGGCCGACCACGCCACCGAAGGCGACGCCCATCGCCTGCAGGCCGAGGCAGACGCCGAAGATCGGGGTACTGCCGGCGTTGGCCTTCACCAGGTCGACGCAGACGCCGGCCTCCTCGGGCGTCCCCGGGCCGGGGGAGAGCAGCACGCCGTCGTACGCCGCGGCGTCCGCGGGCTCTATCTCGTCGTTGCGGACCACCGTGCAGTCCGCGCCGAGCTGCTGCAGGTACTGCACCAGGTTGTAGACGAACGAGTCGTAGTTGTCGACGACCAGGATCCGGACCATGGGATTGATTCTCTCAGCGGGCTCAGCGGGTCGGGGACGCGGTCGCCTTCTTGGTCGGCGTGGGGGTGATGTCGTCGCCGGCGACGGATGCGTGCTCCAGCGTCAGGGTGCCTTCGTACGCGGGCATCGAGACGGTCCGCTGCGGCCGGACCTCGTAGCCGAGCTGGAACCGGACCACGTAGTCCTGGAGGTTGTCGATGTACTTCGAGTTGTCGAGCGCCTTCTGCAGCTCGGCCGGGTCGCCCACCGCCTGGATCCGGTACGGCGGCAGGTACGGCACCCCGTGCAGCACGACCGAGTTGCCGACGCACTTGATCCCGGTGGTGGAGATGATCCGGTGGCCCTGGATCGAGATCGCGTCCGCGCCGCCAGCCCAGAGTGCGTTCACCACGGCCTGGATGTCCTGCTGGTGGATCACCAGCCAGTCCGCGTCGATGTCCGGGTTCTCCTCCAGCACCTTCTTCGGCGCGTCCTCGAGCGTCACCGCGATCCCTGGACCGGCGACCGGTGTCGTCCCCACGTGCCGGGCCAGCACGGCCAGCCGGGCGGACATGCTGGCGTCGATGCCGCCCTGCTGGGTCTGCAGCTTGTCGATGTCCTTGCGGAGGCTCGCCGCCTGCTTGGCGAGAGCGTCGCTGCGACGGCTCTGCTCCTCGACCAGACCGGCCAGCGTGGTGTTCCGGCTGGGCCGCAGATCCGTGCCGCGAGCGTTGGTCGCGCTGGTCGCGAACAGAAGGCCGGCGCACAGCAGAGCCACCGGGGCGCCTGCGCGCCACAGTGACTTGCGGGTCGGTCTACGCACCAGTGGTCCAGGGTGGGTCGGCAATACAGCGTGGTGGCACTACGCTAACCCGAGGCCAAAGTGGCAGTAACCGCACAAGGAGTCGTTTCGTGCCCGAGTCCAAGAACAGCAACGACACGTCCGCCGAGACGGTCGACCCCGAGGAGCGCCCGGAAGAGAGCTCCGGGGAGCCCACGGCGGACGCCGCCGACGGGGTCGCTGACGAGGTCCTCGAACGGGACACCGACGAGAGCACCGAGGTGGAGGCCGACGCGACCGACACCGACAAGGCTGACCCGGACGGCGTCGAGGTCGAGGGCGAGCTGGTCGA
>Ga0114129_10005410_pt1 | contig 18033 bp, 15 predicted proteins | sample RhiMetdeltSRZDD1_FD_80071 | JGI IMG/M metagenome (GOLD analysis project Ga0114129, IMG submission 80071) | Populus rhizosphere microbial communities from Tennessee, USA - Rhizosphere MetaG P. deltoides SRZDD1 (version 2) (version 2) | ecosystem: Host-associated > Plants > Roots > Rhizosphere >...
GAAGGCGCGCGAGCAGGCGGTTCAGCGCGTGCACGAAGCTGACCACCTCGCGTGGCACCCCTCGCGCATCGATCGACTCCAGCCGTTGCGGCGTCAGCGATTCCACGTCGGCTGCTGCACGGCTCAACGGGCGCATGGCGCGGCTCACCGCCAGCATGGCGAGCACCACCAGCGGCAGCGCGAGCGCGGTGGCCCCCACCAGCGCCGCCAGCAGCGCGGCCCGCTCGGCCGCGCTTCGCTTGCCCAGCGTCTCGGCCACGACGATCGCGCAGACCTGGTCCGATCGCTCGCCGCACGGTATGCCGTGCGACGCGGCGCGGACGGCCTTGCCGTCGAGGCTCGCCTCGAAGAAGCGCCACTGGCCGGCTTGCACCTTCGGCGCCAGCCCGAGCAAAGCGGCATTGCCGCCCAGCAGCCGGCCGCCGCCGTCGCCGACGGCGAACACGGTCTCGTCGACGAGATCGGCGCGCAGCGCGCGGGCCGTCTGCTCGCTCAGCGGCAAGGTGACGTGGCCGTCGTGGACCTCGACGATCTGGGCCAGGGCCACGCCGGTGTCCGTCAGCGCGCGGTCCAGCGCATCCAGCGCCGGACTCAGTGCGAGACCGTAGATCAGCGCGGCGGTCAGTGGAACGAGCACGACGAGCGGCAGCAGCAGCCAGACGAGGAGGGCACGGCGCAGGCTAGGCTGCGGCTCGGCAGGGAGGCCGCTCATGCGGGCGCGGCAGGCTCGAGCAGGTAGCCCAGCCCTCGCACGGTCCGCAGTCGCACGCCGCCGGGCTCGATCTTGGCGCGCAGGCGCGAGATCATCAGCTCGAGGGCGTTGTCGGAGGTCGCCGCGTGCCACCCCGGCACCAGCGCAGCGAGCTGGTCGCGTGCCACGACCTGGCCCGTCTTGAGCATCAGGTACTGAAGCACGATGCACTCGCGCGCCGACAGGCGGATCGGCCGCTCGTCGATGTAGGCGCGCCGCGCGCCGGCGTCGAAGCGCAGCGCCGAGAGCACCAGCGTCTCGCTGCGACGCAATTCGTGCCGCCGCACGAGCGCGCGCAGCCGCGCCAGCAGCTCGCTGAGCGCGAACGGCTTGACGAGGTAGTCGTCGGCACCTCCCTCGAGCCCGAGCACGCGGTCGTCGACGCCGTCGCGCGCCGTCAGCATCAGCACCGGCAGGTGCGAACCCTGTTCGCGCACGCGCCGCAGCGTTTCGAGGCCGTCGATGCCGGGCAGCCCGATGTCGAGCACCAGCGCGTCGTAGTCGTCCTTCAGGAGCGATGCGGGCACGGGTTCGCCGCGGGCGCTGACATCGGCGCGCCAGCCCCGCGCCCGCATCGCGGCGGCGACGGACTCGGCAAGGGGTGAATCGTCTTCGACCAGGAGGATGTGCATGCGTCGGTTCGCGGGGCCCAGGCGCACATGCTACTGCCCGGGGCTGCGCCGGCCGGCGGCAGAATCGGGCCATGGACGAGGGGCATGCATCGATGGCCGGCATACGCGTCGGAACGGCGTCCTGGACCGACAAGACGCTCATCGCGTCGAAGAAGTTCTATCCCAAGGGATGCTCCACGGCCGAGGCGCGACTGCGCTTCTACGCGTCGCGCTTCCCGCTCGTCGAGGTGGATTCGAGCTACTACGCGATGCCGGCGCCGGCCACGGCCGAGCTGTGGGCCGAGCGCACGCCGGAGAGCTTCGTGATGAACGTGAAGGCCTTTCGCCTGTTCACCGGGCACCAGACCGAGCCCAAGGTCCTGCACAGCGACATCCAGCACGCGCTCGGGCCGAAGCCGAAGCGCATGTACTACTACCGCGACTTCGCGCCCGAGATCCGCGACGAGCTATGGCGCCGCTTCATCGAGGCGCTGCAGCCGCTGAAGGCGGCGGGCAAGCTCGGCCTCGTGCACTTCCAGTTCGCGCCCTGGCTGCTGCCGGACGGCGCCGGCAAGGCGCATGTGGCGCACTGCGTCGAGAAGATGGCCGGCCACACGCTGAGCGTCGAGTTCCGCCAGCGCACCTGGTTCGACAGCGAGCGGCACACCGAGAGGACGCTGGCCATGGAGCGCGAGCTCGGCGTCGTCCACACCGTGGTCGACGGCCCGCAGGGGTTTGCCAACAGCGTGCCGGCGGTATGGGCGGCCACGCATCCGCGCTTCGCGCTGGTGCGCCTGCATGGGCGCAACGCCGAAACGTGGAACCTCGAAGGCGCGAAGTCGGCGTCGGACCGCTTCAACTACGACTATGCGGACGAGGAGCTGGCCTCGCTGGCGCCGCACATCACCGCGCTCGCCGATGAGGTCGCCTTCACGCACGTGGTGCTCAACAACAACATGGAGGACCAGGGCCAGCGCAATGCGGCATCGCTGATGCGCCTCCTGCGCGATCGCGGCGCGCCGGTGACTGAGGGGCTGTCAGTCATCTAGGTTCGAAACGGCGGAGGCGGCGGGGAGGCGGGCTCGATGCCCATGCGCTCGTACTCGGCGATGATCTGCGCGCCGAACAGCAGCAGCGCCGCACCGAGCTCGAGGCTGAGCAGCACGACGATCGCGGTGGTGAGCGAGCCGTAGACCACGCTCACCTGCGACAGCGTGGCGAAGTACCACACGAGCGCATGGCGCGTCAGCTCCCACAGGATCGCCGCGGTGACGCCGCCGATCAGCGCATGGCGCAGCACCAGCCGCCCCACCGGCATCACCATGTAGACCGAGGTCAGCACGAACACCTCGCCGGCGAAGCCGAGCAGGTATAGCAGCGCGCCCGACACGCCGCGCAGCGACCAGTAGCGGCCGAAGAGCTCCACCTGCTCCTGACCGATGGCCTGCAGGCCGCCGGCCACCAGCGTCACCAGCAGCAGGCCGACGCCGAGGCTCAGGATGTAGAGGTAGGGCAGCAGCGCCGACACGAGGAAGTGGCGCCGCTTCACCGCCACGCGGTGCACGAAGATCACCGACATCGCGTTCTCCAGCACCGTGAAGGCCAGCGAGCTGAAGAAGAGCAGGGTGATGCCCAGCACCCAGCCGATGACGTCGCGATGATCGAGGAAGTTGGCCAGCTCGCGCACGATGGCGCCAGACTGGCCCGGCAGGAGCCATTCCAGATAGCGCTGCAGGGTCTGCAGCAGCTCGGCCTGGTCGATCCAGTGCGACAGCGCGATCACGATGAGGATGAGCAGCGGCACGATCGACAGCAGCGCGTAGTACGCCACTGCGCCCGCCAGCAGCAAGCCCTGGTTCGCTCGAAACGCCTTGAGCGTGCGCAGCACGAACGCGCCGGGCCGTGTCAGCACGGTGGCAGCGTGGGGACTCAGCAGATGCATGGGCCACAGTCTGCCGCAATGCCTACGGCCTCGACAGGACCACGTGCATCGCGTTCGGCGTGCCGGTGTGTTCAGTGCACTGGTAGCCCAGTGCCTCCAGATCGATGCCGGCGAGCAAGGCTTCGCCTCGCCCGAGCAGCGTCGGCGCGATCGCCAGATGCATCTCGTCGATCAGGCCGGCCTGCAGGTATTGGCGGATCGTCGCGACGCCGCCGCCCACGCGCACATCCTGGCCCTGCGCAGCCGCCCTCGCCCGCTCGAGCGCGGCATGGATGCCGTCGGTGACGAAGTGGAAGACGGTGCCGCCTTCCATCTCGATCGGCGCACGCGGGTGATGGGTCAGCACGAACACCGGCACGTGGTAGGGCGGGTTGGCGCCCCACCAGCCTTTCCAGGACTCGTCGGGCCACGGCCCGCGCACCGGCCCGAACATGTTGCGCCCAAGGATCCACGCGCCGACGTTGGCGAAGCCGCGCTTGGCGAAGTCGTCGTCGACCCCGGTGCTGCCGCCGTCCTGGCCGAACATCTGGCGAAATGTGCGCGTGGCAAGGACCCACTCGTGCAGCGCCAGACCGCCGACACCGAGCGGGTCTTGGAGACTCTGGTTCGGCCCGGCGCCGTAGCCGTCGATGGACACGGCAAAGCTATTGACTCTGAGCTTGGACATGGGTGGCTCCCGTTGGCGTGCGATGAACGATAGTCGAACCGGGCGGCACCGAATCGACACTGCTAGCATCCGCGGCTTCGATGGACTCTTCCCCTTCCGCGTTCCGCCGCGCGCTCGCCTGGCGCCCCACGCTCAGCAGCGACGCGCTGGTGCTGCTGGCCGTGCTGTTCTTCGCCGCCGCCAGCAACGGCCCGTTCTGGCGCGGCGTGCTCGACGGGCGCTCGCTTGCCGACGCCTCGACCTGGAGCTTCGCCGCCAGCGTGGCGGTGATGCTGCTCGCGGTGCACGTGCTGATGATCGCGCCGTTCGCGCACCGCTGGGTCGTCAAGCCGCTGCTCGCGCTGCTGCTGCTCGTCACCGCCTTCGCGAGCTTCTTCATGCAGCGCTATGCGGTGTTTCTCGATCCGACGATGCTGCGCAACGTGCTGCGCACCGACGTGAAGGAGGCGCGCGAGCTGCTCGGGCCGGCGCTGGCGCTGCATGTGCTGATCTTCGGCGTGCTGCCGGCCGCGCTGCTCTGGCGCGTGCGCGTGGGCGTGCGGCCGTGGAAGCGCGCGCTGCTGCTGCGCATCGGCCTGTGGCTCGGCGCCTTGGCGGCGCTGGTGGGGGCGTTGCTGCTGGTGTTCCAGGACTTCTCGGCGCTGATGCGCAACCAGACCGGCCTGCGCTACCTGACCACGCCGGCCAACTACCTGTACTCGCTGGGCAACGTGTTGAGCGTCGACGCGCAGCAGGTGGCGCGGCCGAAGCAGCCGATCGGGCTCGATGCGCAGCTGGGCCCCAGCTGGCCCGTGCGCCAGCGTCCGCTGGCCTTCGTGCTCGTCATCGGCGAGACGGCGCGTGCGGCGAACTGGGGCCTGAACGGCTATGCGCGGCAGACGACGCCCGAGCTCAGCCGGCTGCCGCTGATCAGCTTCGCGCACACCACCTCGTGCGGCACCAACACCGAGACCTCGCTGCCATGCATGTTCGCGCCGGTGGGCCGGCGCGACTACAACGAGCGGCGCATCCGAGGCAGCGAAGGCCTGCTGCAGGTGCTCAAGCGCGCGGGGTTGCAGCTGCAGTGGCGCGACAACCAGTCCGGCTGCAAGGGCGTGTGCGACGGCGTGCCCGTGGTGCAGTTCGACCCCAAGGCCGACAGCGCGCTGTGCGACGGCGAGCGCTGCCTCGATCAGATCCTGCTCAAGGACCTCGATACGGCCATCACGCAGCAGCAGGGCTCCAGCGTCATCGTGCTGCACCAGCTCGGCAACCACGGGCCCGCCTACTACAAGCGCTATCCGCCGGAGCTGCGCCGCTTCACACCGACCTGCGACACCGCGGAGCTGCGCCGCTGCACGCGCGAGGAGATCGTCAACGCCTACGACAACGCGCTGCTCGCCACCGACCGTTTCGTCGCGCAGACGATCGCGCTGCTGCAGCGGCTGTCGGCCACGCATGACACGGCGCTGCTATACGTCTCGGATCACGGCGAGTCGCTGGGCGAGAACAACATCTACCTGCACGGCCTGCCGTACGCCATCGCGCCGCGCGAGCAGACCGAGGTGCCGATGTTGCTGTGGTTCTCCGACGGCTTCACCAAGAGTCGCGGGCTCGACTTGGCCTGCCTCGGGCAGCGGGCGAAGCAGCCGGTGGGCCACGATCACCTGTTCCACTCGCTGCTCGGATTGATGGATGTGAAGACATCGGTGTATGAATCCGCATGGGACTTCACCGCTTCGTGCCGGCGATAGACTCCGGCGCATGACCCTGCCTCCACCGATCACACCGCCGCACCAAGTCGATACCGCCTTGCGCGGCCAGGGCTTCGCGGTGCTCGATGCCGCTGGGCTCGCACAAGTCGCTGGCGTCGATCGCACGGCCTTCGGTGCGCTCACGCCGTTCTGGAACGACCTGCCGCCCGACCAGCACCTGCGCGACGGCGGACGCTACCGTCGGCGCCGCCACTCCTGCTTCGTTGTCGACGAAGCGAAGATCACGCAAGTGCCGCATCGCGCGCACTGGCAGCCGGTCGAATACAACGCGCTGCATGGCGGCATCGAACGCTGGTTCGAGCCGATGCACTCCGCGATGCTCGATCAGCCTGCATGGCCACGCCTGCTGCTCGCGCTGGGCGAGCGCGCGTCCGCGCTGCGCGGCAAGCAGCCCTGGTACGTGGAGGCACACCCGTTTCGCATCGACACCAGCGACGGCATCGGCCGCCCGACGCCCGAAGGCGCGCACCGCGACGGCGTCGACCTGGTGGCCGTGCTGCTCATCGGTCGCCACGGCGTGAAGGGTGGCGAGACGCGTGTGTTCGCCGCTGATGGCCCGCAGGGCATGCGCTTCACGCTGAGCGAGCCATGGAGCGTGCTGCTGCTCGACGATGCGCGCGTCATCCACGAGAGCACGCCGATCCAGCCGCTGCAACCCGATGCGCCGGGCTGGCGCGATACGCTGGTGCTGACTTATCGCGCCGGCGGCTTCCAAGGCCCCTAGGCGAAGGTCAGCTGATCGTGCAGATGCCGCGCGCAACGGCGCAGCGGCTCGCATTCGGAGTGCAGCGCGCAGTCGAAGCAGTCGTCTGCGTAGTGCGCGTCGTGCTGCAGGCGTGCCAGGTCGACGTGCCGCCCCTCGGCGGCCATCAGCCATTTGAAATCGACGAGCTCGAGCAGCTCGGGCTGCGCAGAAGTGGTGTGTTTCATGACTCCCTCGTGCAAGACAGCGTGATGCCTCAAAGGTAGCCCGCGGCGCGCGGAAGTGCATAGCTCATACAGGGGACGACGGGCACCTAGTTCGTGGGAGCCTTAGACTGCGCCTCACGTCCAACTAACCCAGTGAGACACGCGGATGACCGAGCCCACAAAGCCCACGGCCGAAACGAATTCCGACGACGCGAAGAAGCGCCAGCGCGAGCAAGTGGAGAAGTTGCTGGCCGAAGCGCCGGTGACCAGCGACGGCAGCGCGCAGATCGGCGGCCGGCACAGGAACTACGTGGTGAGCGCGGCCTTCATGCCGGTGATGCCGCCGCCGCTGGGCGATGACTACGGCCAACCGCAGGCGGCGATCTTCACCATTTCCTATCAGCTGAAGGATGCGCCGGCGCCGCGGCCGGTGTGCTTCGTGTTCAACGGCGGGCCGGGTTCGTCGTCGGTGTGGCTGCACCTCGGTGCGCTGGGGCCGAAGCGCGTGACGATCAACGACGACGGCACCATGCCGCCGCCGCCGTACCGCGTGGGCGACAACCCGGACTCGTGGTTCGAGCACCTGGACCTCGTCTTCATCGACCCGCCGCACACCGGCTATTCGCTCAGCGCGAGCGACGATGCGCGCAAGAAGATGCTCAGCGTCGATGGCGACGTCGACGCGCTGGCCGAGGCTGTGCGCGCCTGGCTGGCGCGCCACAAGCGCTGGAACTCCCCGGTGTACCTGGCCGGCGAGAGCTACGGCACGACACGCGGCGCGGCGCTGGCCGACAAGCTGCACGAGCTCGGCGTGGCGCTGTCGGGGCTGATCCTCGTGTCCTGCGCCATGGACCTGCAGTCGCTCGTGTTCGCGCCGCGCAACGACCTGCCGCATGCGCTATTCCTGCCCGCTTTCGCAAGCGTTGCGCAATACCACGGCAAGCTCAGCGGGCCGCAGAGCGAGTCACCGCAGGCAGCGCGTGCGGCCGCCGAGGCCTTTGTCGACGAGGACTACCTCGGCGCGCTGTACCGAGGTGCGCGGCTGGAGGGCAAGGCGCGCACGCGCATCGCCAAGCGCATCTCCGAGCTCACCGGCCTGCATCAGGCCTTCGTCGAAGAGAAGAACCTGCGCCTGAACGACACCGATTTCTTCTTCGAGCTGTTGCGCGACGAGGGGCGCATCGTCGGCCGCCTGGAAGCGCGCGTCACCGGCCCGATGGCCGCGCGCCGCACGCGCGACTGGGAGTTCGACCCCGGCCTGGAGGCGCTGCTCGGCCCCTACACGATGGCCGCGCAGGCCTATCTGGCCGAGCTCGGGCTGCCGACGCAGCGTCGCTACGAGGTGTTCTCGATGGAAGTGAACAAGGCCTGGGACTGGAACCGCCGCGAGGGCGGCGAGCCCGGCCGCGGCAACCAGTACGCCACCACCAGCGGTGACCTGGCCCGCGCGCTGCGCCGCAACCCGCATCTGCGCGTGCTGGTGGCCAGCGGCTACTACGACCTGGGCACGCCTTATGCGGCCACCGACTGGTCGCTGGCCCAGCTCGACGCACCGGCGGACGTCCTCACGCGCGTCGAGCATCACTACTACGACGCGGGGCACATGATGTACACGCGCGAGGCGGACCTGAAGAAACTCAAGGGCGATCTTGCGCGCTGGCTTGGCAGTAACGCGTAAGCCAACGAACGAATATCGGCGCTGCGGCGCCGATTTCGGTGAGCAATGGTTGCGACGTTGACAATTCCCCCGGGTGGCGGACCATGCAGTTGCCATCCGGTTACGGTCGTGGGCCGGTAGGCAAGCGACAGTCCGCCCCGGGTGGAAATAACCGCTCGACCGAACAATGCCTGAAAACCTGTTGAGCTGGATCACTCTTCCGTGGACGCTGCGACCCGACACTCTGCTCGGCGCCACGCTGCTGCTCATCCTCGCCGCGCTGCTGGGTGAGGTGGTCTGGCGCGGGCTGCGCTGGCCGCGGCTGATGGGCTACTGCATCGTCGGCACGGTGCTCGCGCTGTCGGGCGGCGGGCTGCACCCGATAGGGCCGCCGACCGCGCTGCGCCTGGCCATCGACGTGGCGCTGTCGCTGCTGCTATTTGACGCCGGCTCGCGCCTGAACCTGCGCTGGCTGCGCAGCAACTCGCTGCTGCTGGCCACCAGCCTCGCCGAGTCGGTGCTGTCGGCGGTTGCCGTCTACTTCGTGGCGCGCATGTTCAACGCGCCAATGGTGGTGAGCCTGGCGCTGGCGATCGTCGGCATGAGCGTGTCGCCCGGCGTGGTGCTGCGCGTGGTCAGCGAGTGCCACGCGGCGGGGCAGGTGAGCGAGCGCGTGATGGCCTTGTCGACGCTCAACACCTTGTACGCGCTGCTCGCCGGCCGCCTGCTGCATGGCTGGCTGCAGGTGGACAGTGCCGACGAGGTCTGGGGCGAGATGGCACGCGCGCTGTTCTCGTTCTGCGGCTCCTTCCTGCTCGGTGCGGCGCTGGCGATTGCGGTGGCCGTGATCGCGCGTCGCCTCGATCTGCGCAACGAGAACTCGACGATGCTGCTGCTCGGCTTCGTGCTGCTGGCACTCGTCATCGCCAAGACGCTGCAGCTGTCGACGCTGCTGGTGCCGCTGGTGGCCGGCATCTGGCTGCGCAACGGCAGCGCGCGGCCGTGGGTGTGGCCGCGCCACTTCGGCACCGCCGGCGGCGTGCTGGTGCTGGTGCTGTTCGTGGCCGTCGGCTCGGCGTGGTCGCCGGCGATCGTGATGGAAGGCGGCAAGCTCGCGGCGGCCGTGCTGCTGGCGCGCTTCGCCGCGAAGACGCTGGTGGTGGTGTCGCTCGCGAGGCCGAGTGGGGTGTCGCTGCGCCAGGCGCTGGCGCTGTCGGTCTCGCTGCTGCCGCTGTCAGCCACCGCCTGGGTGATGATGCTCGACCTCGCCGCCGTACCCAGCCCCTGGGTGCGCGAGTTGATGCCGGCGTTCCTCTCGGCGCTGGCCTGGATGGCGCTGCTTGGGCCGCTGGCCGTGCTCTATGGCCTGCGCTATGCGCGCGAGATCGACACGGGTGAAATGGGGCGTCTGAAATGAGTCTCGAACCCTTTGCACGCTCGGCGCCGTTCACGCTCGGCGTCGAACTCGAGTTGCAGATCGTCAACTCGCATGACTACGACCTCACGCCGGGCGCCGAGGACCTGTTGCGCGTGATCGCCAAGCGGCGCACGGCGGCCGACGTGAAGCCTGAGATCACCAGCAGCATGATCGAGACCTCCACTGGCGTGTGCGAGAACCACGGCCAGGTGATTGCGCAGTTGCGCGAGGTGCGCGACGCGCTGGTCGAGTCGGCCGAGCGGTTGAACCTGCGCCTGTGCGGCGGCGGCACGCACCCGTTCCAGGACTGGAGTCGCCGGCGCATCTTCGACACGCAGCGCTTTCGCAAGGTGTCGGAGCTCTACGGCTACTTGTCCAAGCAGTTCACCGTGTTCGGCCAGCACGTGCACATCGGCTGCCCGAACCCGGACGACGCGCTGTGGCTGCTGCATGCGCTGTCGCGCTACGTGCCGCACGTGATCGCACTGTCGGCCTCGTCGCCCTACGTGCAGGGCTACGACACCGGTTTCCAGTCGGCGCGGCTGAACTCGGTGTTCGCCTTCCCGCTGGCCGGCCGCGCGCCGTTCATGCTGAGCTGGGACGACTTCAGCATCTACTTCGACAAGATGAGCCGCACCGGCGTCGTCAAGTCGATGAAGGACTTCTACTGGGACATCCGCCCCAAGCCCGAGTTCGGCACGATCGAGGTGCGCGTGATGGACACGCCGCTGACCATCGAGCGTGCCGCCGCCACCGCGGCCTACCTGCAGTGCGTGGCGCGCTCGCTGCTCACCGAGAAGCCGTTCCAGCCGCACGAGGATGACTACCTCGCCTACACCTACAACCGCTTCCAGGCCTGCCGCTTCGGGCTCGACGGCGAGGTGGTGGACCCGCTCACCGCCGAGCACCATACGCTGCGCGACGTGATCCGCCGCACGCTGCGCGACATCGAAGGCCATGCAATCGACCTGCGGGCCGACGACGGCCTGAACCTGATCCGCGAGAGCCTGCTCGACGAAGACGGGGGCGCAGACGCGAGTTGGCTGCGCGCGACTCAGGCGCAGCAGCAGTACCTGCCGGAGCTGGTGCGCCGTCAGTGCGTGCGCTTCGAAGGCGGCACGCTCGACTAGCTGAGAACTTCGCAGCGGTTGCGGCCGTTGCGCTTGGCTTGATAGAGCGCCGCGTCGGACGCGTTCACCAGCGTGGCGGCGCCGCTGCCGCCTTGAGGCACGGCCGCGGCCACGCCGATGCTCACGGTGACGCGGTAGCCGCCGGCCACGAGGTCAGCGAAGTCGTGCGCGGCGATGGCGCGGCGCGCCCCTTCGGCCAGCTCGCGTGCGGCGCGCGCGTCCGTGCTCGGCAGGATCAGTGCGAACTCCTCGCCGCCATAGCGCGCCACCACGTCGCCGGCGCGGCGGGCGCTGTCGCGCAGCATGCGTGCCACGCGCGAGAGGAAGGCGTCGCCGAGCTGGTGGCCGAACAAGTCGTTGAGCGCCTTGAAGTGATCGATGTCGGCCATCAGCAGCGCCAGCGAGCTGCCTTCGCGCAGCGAGCGGTACCACTCCTTGGCCAGCGTGGCATCGAACTGGCGGCGGTTCGCCAGCCCGGTGAGCGCATCGGTGGAGGCCAGTGCGGCGAGCTCGGCATTGGCGGCGGCCAGCGCGTCCTCGGCGCGGCGGCGCTGCGTGGCATCGCGCAGGTTGCACACGTACTCCGCGCCGCCGGCGCTATCGGTCAGCGCGCGCACGCGCGCCTCCACCCACAGCACGCCGCCGTCGCGCCGGCGCGCGCGGAACATCTGCGGGCCGGCGTCGCCGGCCTGCGCACCGGGCTCGAAGTGGCGGGTCAGAAAGGCGGCCTGATCGTCTTCGTGCAGCAGCGTCGCGAGCGGGTGGCCGACCAGCATCTGCGGCGGCCAATCGAGCATCTCCGCCGCCGCCGGCGACGCGTAGCGCAGCTTCATCTGCGCGTCGATGAAGAGAATGATGTCGCTGGAGTTGTCGGCCAGCGCGCGGTAGCGCGCCTCGCTGTCGCGCAGCCTCTGCTCGGTGGCCAGCATGTCGCGCTGCTGGCGCTTGAGCGTGCTGATGTCGGCATGCACGACGTAGGCGATGCCGTCGCGGTTGCGGTGCTCGATCACGCGCACCCAGCGGTCGCCGGGCAGCGGCAGCTCGAAGGGTGCGCCGGTGAAGCGCAGGGTCTCGCCCAGCGCCTGCGCATCGGGCTCGTTCCCGTGCTCGTCGGGCGCGGCGTCGCGCCAGGCGGCGCGGTACACGTCGTTGAAGCGCTGGCCGATCACCGCGTCGCGGTGCGTCAACCCGTACATCAGCGCGAACGGCTCGTTGACCGAGGCGATGCGATCGTCGCGGTCGAGCACCATCACGCCATCGGCGAGGTTGTCGATGAGCGTGACTTCCGCGGGCGAGGGCTGGGCGTGGCGGTCGAAGGCGGCCGGTGGCGCGGGCCGCGGCGGCAGGATCTGCGTCCACACGCGCACACGGTGCCCGTCACCCAGCGGCAGCGAGGCCACGCGCACCCAGATGCCGCGGTGCTGGAAGGTGTAGGGGCGGAACTGCGAGCGATGGCGCTCGATGCCGGCCTCAATGTAGCGCTCGATGTGCGGCAGATCATCGGGCGCGAGCCGGGCCTGATAGAAGCGCCGCAGGTTGTCGCGATACGGCTCGCCGTCGTAGATGTGGCCCTCGTGCTCGGGGAAGAAGCGCAGGAAGCTGCGGTTCCACAGGCGCTGGCGATCTTCGGCGTCGAACAGGCACAGCGCGACGTTGAGGCTGTCGAGCAGTTCGGCCAGCGCGGCGAGATCGCTGTCGGCCACGCGCGCTCCTTCGTTAGAGGTTCGTGAGCCTGTCGCGTTGCGCCAGATCCGGAAACCACCGCATCCACAGCGCAACCACCAGCAGTGTACCCAGCCCACCCATCACGACGGAACCCACCGGGCCGAGGAGAGCCGCGGTCGCACCCGACTCGAACTCGCCGAGCTGGTTGCTGGCGCCGATGAAGATCGAGTTCACCGCGCTGACGCGGCCGCGCATCGCATCGGGCGTTTCCAGCTGCACCAGCGACTGGCGGATGACGATGCTCACCATGTCGGCGCCGCCGGTCACCGCGAGCGCCAGCAGCGACACGAGGAACACGCTCGACGCCGCGAACACCAGCGTCGCCACGCCGTACAGCGCCACGGCGCCGAACAGCCAGTGTCCGACGCGGCGATCGATCGGCCGGCGCGCCAGCCACACCGACACCAGCAGCGCGCCGGCAGCCGGGGCGCCGCGCAACAGGCCCAGGCCCCACGGGCCCACGTGCAGCACGTCCTTGGCAAACATCGGCAGCAGCGCCGTTGCGCCGCCGAGCAGCACGGCGAACAGGTCCAGAGAGATCGCGCCCAGCACCACCGGCCGGTGGCGCACGAAGCTGACGCCGGCGAACAGCGTCTTCAGCGTGACCGGCTCGCGCGGCTGCGGCTGCCGCTCGTAGACGATGGTTGCGATGAAGGCCGCGGCGACGACGAACATCAGCGTGCACAGCGCATAGACGGCCGCGGCGCCGGCCGCATAGACGAAGCCGCCGATGGCGGGCCCGGCGATGATCGCGGCCTGCATCGCCGCCGAGCTGAGTGCCAGCGCGCGCGGCAGCAGGTGCGGCGGCACCAGCAGCGGCGCCAAGGCCTGCTGCGCCGGCATCTGGAAGGCACGCGCCACGCCCAGCACCAGCGACAGCGTGAGGATCAGCGTGCGGCTGGCCAGCGCGCCGTGCGTGGCCGCCAGCAGGACCAGCGCGACGACGAACTGCAACGCGAGGCAGGCGGAGAGCACGCGACGCCGGTCGTGCCGATCGTTGACGTGGCCGGCCAGCAGCGCGAGCGCCAGCGCGGGTGCGAATTGGTAGAGGCCGACCAGCCCGAGATCCCAGGCGCTGCCGGTCAACTCGTACATCTGCCACCCGAGCGCGACCATCAGCATCTGCGCGCCCATCGTGCCGGCAATGCGGCCGAGCCAGAAGCGCTTGAAGGAGGGGTGGGAAAGCGGAGAGGACAGGTCGCGAGGGGCCGCGACAGCGCTGGCGGAACGGGAGGGCATCTCGGCCGAGCTTACGCGATGAGGGCATAGCGACTATCGTGCGGGGTCATGAGTCGTGACGATGTCGCACGCCTGTTCATCGGCCTGTGGCCCGACGAGCCCACACGCCGGGCGTTCTCCGCCCATCGGGACGCCTGGCACTGGCCCAAGCGCGCGGCGGTCATGGATGACGCGCGGCTGCATGCGACGCTGCACTTCCTCGGCGACCAGCCGCGCAAGCTCGTCGCGCCGCTGCTGCAAGGACTGGCGGCGCTGCGTTTCGAGCCGTTCACGCTGCGCTTGACGAAGGCCGCTGTGTGGCACGGAGGCATTGCGGTGCTCGAGCCCGAGGAGGTGCCGCAGCCGCTGCAGGCGCTGCACGCCCAAGCCGGCGCCTGGCTGCAATCGCTCGGCCTGGCGGTGGAGACGCGACCCTACCGGCCGCACGTGACCTTGTCCCGCCGCGCCTTCAAGGCCGTGCCGCCGGCATTCGTCGAGCCGATCGTGTGGACGCCGGCGCGGCCGGTGCTCGTCGAATCCGATCGTGGACCGCCCGCGAGCTATCGCGTGCTGGGGTGACCGGAGCGGCCCCTGCCTAGAATCGCCGGGCTCATGCGCACCCAGCCCGGCACCAAGTTCCGCGCGCCGCAGCTGCGGCGCGATGTCGTCGTGCGTGAGGCCTTGCTGCGGCGCGCGCGGCAGCTCGCGCAAGACTGCCGCCTCACGCTCGTGTGCGCGCCGGCCGGCTTCGGCAAGAGCACGCTGATGGCGCAGCTCGCCGCGGAGTGCGGCGCGGACGTGGTGTGGCTCTCGCTCGACGAGCACGACAACGACGCCAACCGGCTCTTCGCGTCGCTGCTGTTCGCGCTGCGCGATCTCGACCTCGAGTGGGAGGTGGAGCCGCAGGCGCTGGCGTCGCAGGTCGATGGCTTGGGCGAAGGCTCGCGCGCCGCGGTGGCGGCACTGGTGAATGCGCTGGCGGCCTGCGAGCGCGAGCGGCTGCTCCTCTTCATCGACGACCTGCACCGCATCGACGATCGCGATGCGCTGCGGCTGCTGGACCTGATCGTCGGGCGCCTGCCGCCTGCGGTGGGCATCGTCATCGGCTCGCGCGGGGAGCCGGCGCTGTCACTCGCGCGCTGGCGTGCGCAGGGCGAGCTTGGCGAGCTGCGCAGCCTCGATCTGCAATTCGACGAGCGCGATGCGTCGCGCTTCGCCACCGCACGCCTGGCCGGCGCGGCGACGCCCGAGCTGGTGAGCGAGGCGTTGGCGCGCAGCGACGGCTGGGCCGCGGGGCTGCAGCTGATCCTCGGCGCGACGCGCTCGGCGGGCCGTGATGTGCCGCGACCGGCCGCCACGCAGACGGCGCGTCGCCACCTGTTCGATTACTTCGCGCACGAGGTGCTGGCCGGCCTGCCCGAAGATCTGAGCCGCTTCGCGCTGCAGTGCGCCGTGCTGACCGAACTGACGCCGGCGCTGTGCACCGCGCTCACCGGCCGCGGCGATGCGCGCGAGATGCTCGACCAGCTGTATCGCCGCGACCTGTTCCTGATCGCGCTCGACGAGGACGGTGCAACCCTGCGCTTTCACGACCTGTTCCGCGACTTCCTGGCCAGCGAGCTCGGGCGTCGCTGGCCGCAGGAGCTTGCCGAGCTTCACGCGCGCGCGGCCCGCGCCGAGCCCGTGCCGTCCCGTGCGGTCGCGCACTGGCTGAAGGCGCAGTGCTGGGACGAGGCGCTGGCCGCGATGGCTGGCTGCGGCGAGGCCTTGCTGGCCGAAGGCGGCCACGCGACGGTGGAGCGCTGGCTCGACCAGCTTCCGGAAGCGGTGCGCCGCTCGCGGCCGCAGGCGGCGCACCTGCGCGGCCTGTGCGCGTGGACGCATTGGGACTGGCTGACCGTGCGGCCTCTGCTCGAGCAGGCCTGCGCCGGCTACCGCGAGAGGGGCGAACGCGCCGGCTACATCGATGCGCTGGGCTTGCTCGGCGCCTGCTACAACGGGCTGGGCGATCTGGCGGCCGCAGCGCGCGTGCTTGCCGAGGCCGATGCCTTCGATCTGCATGCGGCGAGCCGCGTCCCCTTCTGCACGCTGCATGCGTGGCATGCGCTCGCGCAGGGTCGCACCCACGATGTGGTGCGCTGGCTGCACGCGACGGTGGCCGAGGTCGAACAGGAGCTGTCGACGATCTATCCGGACGTCATCGACATGGCGCACGGGCACCATGTCGGCATCCCGGGCGCACTCGCGCCGCTGCGCCGGCTGCAGGCGCTGGCGCGCGAGCTGCGGCGCAGCGAGGAAACGCACTGGTCGTCGGCCGTGGTGGCGCAGGGCGCCTGGCTCGAGTTCTGGCAGGGCCACCGCGAGGCGGCCGTGGCGGCGCTGGAGGAGCAGCGCGGCCTGCAGCAGCACCTTCCGGCGGCGCTGGCGCTGCTCTTGAGCTCGCACCACCTGCGCGCCTTTCACCTCGCGGCCGTTGGCGCCCACGACGAGGCGGTGCAGGAGGCTGTCGCGATGCTGCAGGCACTGGAAGAGCCGCGCGCCCGCACGCTGAAGGCCAGCTGGGGCCATGCCTACCTTCACGTGCTCGCGCGTGTGCACTGGATCGGCGAAGACGCGGCGGGCCTGCAGGCGCTGCTGCCCGCGCTGACGGCTGAAGCCCCGGCCTGGCAATGGCCGGCGCAGCGCATGGCTTGCGCGATGGTTCGCGGCCAGAGCGCGTTGCTGATGGGCGAGCTGTCGGCGGCGGAGCCGGCGCTCGTCGAGGCGGTGGCGCTGCACGAGCGCGCGCGGCTGCCCAGCTTCGTCGGCGACCCGCGGCCGGCGCTCGCAATGCTGCGCCTGGCGCAGGGCAGGGAAGCGGCGGCGCGAGAGGCGATGGCCACCGTGTTCGACGAAGCGCGGCTCGACGACGCGATCGGCATGCTGCTGCTCGAGCCACGCGCGCGGCTGGGGCCGCTGCTTGCATTCGCTCCCGCTTCGCTGCAGGGGCTGCTGGGGCGGCTCGCGGCTTGGCACACGGCCTCGCCGGCTGACGATGGCTGGCAAGGCCTCACCGCGCGCGAGCGCGAAGTGCTGATGCTGATGGCCGAGGGCTTGAGCAACAAGCTGCTGGCGCGGCAGCTGGATCTCTCGCTGCACACCGTCAAGCGGCACATCGCGAACATCTTCGACAAGCTCGGCGTCGCCTCGCGCGTTCAGGCCGCGGCCTGGCTGCGCGATAGAGCTTAGTCGCGCACGTCGCCCAGCGGGTTGCTGCCGAAATCGGCGCGGTCCAGGTAGGCGATCACTCGGGCGGCGGCCTGCTCGGGCGACGCGAGCTGGCCGCCGGTCTTCAGGCCGACGAACATCGCCTTGTCGGGGAAGGCCTGCGCATCGGCGCTGCGCAACTGCGTCTGCATGTCGGTGTCGATCACGCCGGGTGCCAGCGACACCGCTCTGGCGCCGTTGGCCTTCAGCGCTTCATCGAGCGCGATCGCGCGCGAGAAGTTGTCGAGGCCGGCCTTGGCCGCGCAATAGGGCGCGCTGCCGGCCATCGCGCGGCGGCCGAGGCCGGAGCTGATGTTGAGGATCTTCCGCCGCGCATGCCAGCCGCCGGTGGCCCGCAGAAAGGCCGCGCACAGCAGCATCGGCGCTTCGAGGCCGACGCGCAGCGAATCCGACAGCAGCGTCGCGTCGCAAGCCTCCACCGGCCCGGGTGGCGTGAGCAGTGCGGCGTTGTTGATCAGCGTCGCGCTGTCGAAGATCGCCGCGTCGCGCGCGGCGAGCCACGCCTCGAGCTTTGCCGCGGCCGCCAGCGGGTCGGCGAGGTCCTGCGCCCATTGCTCGAGCGCGCTGCCGTCCGCCCGCGGGCTGCCAGTCAGGGCCGGGGCGGGTTGGCGCGACAGGCCGAGCAGCAGCGTGCCGGGCCGTTGCAGGAATTGCTGTGCCATCGCCTGGCCGAGGCCGCGCGATGCGCCTGTGAGGATCACGAGATGGGTCATGACTGTAGGCGGTAGGACTTCGGGAGTTCGACGGGGGAGCGCATGGCGGCGGAGCTTATTTCGCGCGCTCAGAACGGCGCAGCGCTCGTGAATCTCAACCCTTCACCGCTCGCGGGATGTGTGAAGGCCAACGCGCTGGCATGCAGCAGCAGCCGCGGCGCCATCGCCTGGGTCTCGGGTGGCGCATACAGCGCATCGCCGACGATGGGGTGGCCGATCGCCTGGAGGTGCACACGCAGTTGATGCGAGCGGCCGGTCAGCGGCTCGAGCTC
>Ga0114129_10005411_pt1 | contig 18030 bp, 17 predicted proteins | sample RhiMetdeltSRZDD1_FD_80071 | JGI IMG/M metagenome (GOLD analysis project Ga0114129, IMG submission 80071) | Populus rhizosphere microbial communities from Tennessee, USA - Rhizosphere MetaG P. deltoides SRZDD1 (version 2) (version 2) | ecosystem: Host-associated > Plants > Roots > Rhizosphere >...
CACATAGGATCGATCCAACTCACCGACCGATGGACAGCCAAGGAGTTTGAGAGTGCGAACGAGATCAGCGCGCAAGATTTCTATTGCTCGCGCAACACCGGCGCCACCAGCCGCGCCGAGCCCATAGGCGTATGCGCGCCCAACCATTACTGCGCGGGCGCCCAGGCAGAGCGCTTTGACGATATCGCTCCCTCGACGAATGCCACCATCCAGAAGCACCTCGATCTGATCGCCTACGCTTGCCACAACTTCAGGCAAAATGCGCAGCGTCGGTGCAACACCGTCGAGTTGACGACCACCGTGATTGGAAACGACCAACGCTTTTGCTCCCACGTCCACTGCGCGACGGGCATCGTCCGCCGTGTGCACTCCTTTAATAACGATGGGCCGGCCCCATGCCTGCTCAATCCACTTAAGGTCATTCCAAGTCACGACCGCATCCTCGAGCGCGGCTGTGACATCGGCGTACAACATCGGCCCCGTACCTGGAATCACGACATTTTGGAATTTCATCAGTCCGCCATCGACGAGAAATGCAGCAAGCCAGTGAGGTTTCATCAGTAATTGACTAACAAACGGCAGCTTCGACCAAAGATTGCCGCCTAGCAGTTCCTTGACGCCATTTCGGAAATCGCGTTCTCGCATTCCGGCCACGGCCGTGTCGATCGTGATAACCAGGGCCGAGAACCCGGCGGCTTTCGCGCGTTCGATAGCTGAAAGCGCGCAATCGCGTCCACCCACAAGATAAAGCTGATACCAAAGCGGTCCTTTCGATGCTGCTGCGACGTCCTCCAAGCGACATCCAGAAAGTGTCGAAAGCGTGTACGCAATTCCGGCTGCGCCAGCGGCGCCCGACGCGGCTTCCTCGCCACGCGGATACATAAGTCGGCTGCTACCGACAGGGGCAAGGATCAACGGCATGGACAAAGATGCTCCAAGCACAGACACGCTCAGATCGCATATTGGCGTCGCTACAGCGCAACGCGGCCGAAACGTAACTTCTTCGAAGGCGCGACAGTTAGCCCGCAATGTCCGTTCGTCCTCCGCGCCGCCGTCGATATAGTCGAATACCACCCGCGGAAGCCGCCGTTTTGCCGCGCGATGCAAATCTTCGATGTTGAGAACGCGTGGAGGTTGCACCGAGCGACCTTTGTCATGTTGAGCGGAGCGAAACATCTCTGGCTATCGTTTTGCGAGCGGGGTCAAGGAAATGATCTGAGACTCTTCGCTCCGCTCAGAATGACAAGAAGAATGCGTCTTAGTGCCTGAAGTGTCTGACGCCCGTGAAAATCATCGCGATGTTGCGCTCATTCGCGGCGGCGATCACTTCTTCGTCTCGGACTGAACCGCCAGGTTGAACGGCGCATGTTGCGCCAGCCTCGGCCGCCGCAATCAAGCCATCGGGGAACGGAAAAAACGCGTCACTCGCAACAGCACTTCCTTTGAGGAGGAGCCCGGCCTCTTTCGCTTTCCAGATCGCAATGCGCGAAGCATCGATGCGCGACATTTGTCCCGCGCCGATTCCAAGGGTCCGATCCGCTTTCGCATAAACAATCGCGTTTGATTTTACATGCTTAACCACTCGCCACCCGAATAACATCGCTTTCAGTTCCGTTTTGGTCGGTCGCCTCTTTGTCACGACCTTCCGCGTAATTTCCTCTGGAACATCGGCGTCCTGGACCAGCACGCCGCCGCAGACGGAACGAATATCGGCCGCGGGTCTTGCGCTTGCTGCCGATGTCACGAGTCGAATCAGCCGCAGATTCTTTTTCTTCTGCAAAATGCTGCGCGCCTCGGGTTCAAACTCGGGCGCAATAATCACCTCGCTGAAGATTTCGCTGATCACCTTCGCCAGCGCCTCGGTCAAGGGACGGTTGCAGATGATAATCCCGCCGAAGGGCGCCTGTTTATCCGTGGCAAACGCCTTGTTCCACGCCTTGCGAAGATCGGCGTCCGAACCCACACCACATGGATTCGTATGCTTAAGGATCGCGACCGTGGGTTCTTCGAATTCAGCAATCAGATTCGTCGCCGCGCTGATGTCGAGAATGTTGTTAAAGGAAAGTTCTTTGCCGTGCAGTTTTTCGAAGTGCTTATCGAAATCTCCGTAAAGCGCGGCGGTTTGATGTGGATTCTCACCGTATCGCAACCGCATCACCAGCGGAAGCGAAAGCGAAAAGGATGCATCCGTTGTCTGCTCCCTGTTCAGGAAGTTGCCGATCGCGCGATCGTATTCACCAGTCCTGATGAACGCCTTTATCGCAAGCCGCTCGCGCAATTTGAGTGTCGTCTCCCCATTGTTATCACGTATGTTTTCGAGCACCGCATCGTAATCCGCCGGATCGACCACGACCGTGACCGATTCGTAGTTTTTCGCGGCACTGCGAATCATCGATGGACCGCCGATGTCGATATTTTCGATTGCTTCCGCAAGTGTGACGTCTGGTTTGGCAATGGTCGCTTCGAATGGATAAAGGTTGACCACCACCAGATCGATCGGCTCGAAACCACATTCGCGCGCTTCGGCCTCGTGTTTTTCGTTACCGCGCTTGTAGAGAAGACCGCCGTGCACCCGGGGATGCAAAGTCTTCACGCGTCCTTCCAGCACCTCCGGAAACGCAGTGAAGCTCGAGATCTCGCGCACCGGAATCTTTTCTTTCCTCAGCAAGTCTGCGGTCCCACCAGTGGAGATAATGTCCACGCCCTGTCGCTCCAGTTCACGGGCAAACGCGGCGATTCCGCTCTTGTCGGAAACGGAAATAAGCGCGCGGGTGATTTTCATGGAAACGTAATTCGAAATTCGAGAATCGTTACACCGTCTTTCGAGTTAAGAATCCCGATTAACGAATAACGCGCATCGCATCAACGATCCAGAATCACATTCTTGGCCACCGGATAAAGCACCGGGCAGCAGCCGATCGTTTCGCAAAATGCTTTGCTAAAGTGACTCAGGCTCGAATATCCGACTTCGGTCGCGGCCTCGGTAACGTTATAACGCCCTGTTCGCAACAGCTCGGCCGCGCGTTCCATTCGCAGGTTGCGCAAATATTGCGGAATGGTCAGACCCACTTCGCGCGAAAAAATTCTGCTTAGATAAAACGGACTGCAACCGACTTCCTGACCAATTATTTCCAGCGTAGGCGGATTCACGAGATCGCGAGCCAGGAGTTCCTTCGTGCGCTCCACACGTTCACGTGCGACGCGTTTTTGCCGCATACAGAAAAATTCCGGATCTTTTGGCGCAAAAAGAAAATGCGCCATGAGCTCGAGGGCTTTGCCTTGGTACCAGAGAATCTGGGCTCCCTTCGCCACTGGGGGCTCTGCCAGGCTGGCGACGACGCTGCGCTGTTGCATGGTCATCGGACGCGCGGGCGCGACTACGTTTTTCTCTTTGTCTCCAAACACGATCCGGCAAATCTCCGGCTCAAGATCGGTTTCGTTCCGCACAAATTGCTTTTGCAAATGTCCCCGCGAAAATTCGAGCGTCACGAACTGGTGATGATCGCGGGCGCGACGCGAGGCGGGTAACGGTTCGTCAGCGATCGCATAATATCCGCAATTCCCCGGAACATAGTCGCTCCGCCCGCGACGTTCGCTGCCTACCGCTCCATGGCCATCGAGATTTAAACAGAACTCCAGGCTATTCGGATGGAAGGTACGTCCCCAGTTAAATGAATGTTCGGTGCGAAAATCGTGCCACTCAACCGCGACGCCAATCTTGTCCACGTCGCCATATAAGGGACGCCATCCATCTTTGACCTCACGCCAGGCATGTTGCTCTGCTGCGCAACCAGGATTCATCTCGCCTAATTACGAATGTTGGGAAGCCGAATGCAAGGCTGGTTTCTTTTCTTCCAGTGCGGCGCGGTCCCACTTTCCCAGCTTCGAGGCGGCGTCGTAGGCGGTCTGCGCAAATTCGAGGAGGACTTGATCCGGCTCAATAGCGGTGCACACCGCATCGTAAGGCAGGATGAATTCGTGCAGTTTGGCCTCGTAGAAAGCCGCATCCGGCCGAACTTTCGCCTGTGCGAATCCGGGCGGTTCCGGATAAGCATAAGAATAAAAGATTGGCGTTGGCGCAGCCGCGTTACCGGGCCAAAAACCAAGGCTGCTTACTTCCTGAGAGTATGCCTCGCGCGTGATCTCGTCCGGCAAATGGGGAACTCCCCCGGGATGAGGCGGCGCCAGTCGCCCGGAGAAACGCGTCACCGCCAGATCAAAACTCCCCCAGAAAAAATGCACGGGACTGCATTTGCCGCAGAAACGCGAGCGAAATTCCTTAAAGACGCGATCGCTCTGCACGAGCACACGCCAGAACCGGTTGGCATATTCGCCATCATAAGAGCGATGCTCTTCATCCTGATCGAACGGGATTGGATTTTCGATCTCATTCGGTGTGATGTTGATCCTCACGGGCAACTCGAGATCGCCCAATGCCTTCATTACAGCCCGATAAAACTCGGCAACCGACTGTGGCTTTAGTGGAATAGTTCGCCGCGCGCCGTCGCTCTTGTCGATAAGCAGCTGGTGATCGATGAAATCAAACTGAATCTCGAAAGTATAAGCACCGTGCGGGATCGGTGAAGTCGTCAGGCCGCGTGAGGTCACGTAGAGCGTGACGTGCCAGGAATGGTTCGTCCATGGACTGAGCGTCAGTCGGATCTTGCCGATAATCTGCGTCCACATGTGCAGGGTGACTGCGGTATCTTTCCATTCTGTAAAAGGAAGAGATGGCCACTGGTTGGACGCGTCATTCATTAGTGATTCTATCCCCGGTTGATGAAATCGGTAAACGAGCGCCTGACCCTTTCAAACATGTCTCGCGCTTCGTCCTGTGTCCGATGAAAAGTATCCTTGATACGCCTTTTGACGCCGCTGAAAGGACCGCTTTCCTCGTCGCTGTCATAGTCGTTTTCCACATCTTCCATTGTCGCGCCCGCAAACATTCCTTCCGTTCGCTTTACCGTGCCGCCCGTTGCCCCAATATGAATCGTGCCGACCGGGCGTGACGATCTGCTCAAAAGAGTAACGATCCAAACCGGTTCGCCGCGCTCGTCTGTGCGAAGCGTATAATCGACTGTTGCAAAATTGGCGTGCGATAAGTCCGCCGTGTGGCTTGCCACTTCGTACGCGCCGCTCGAGTCCAGGTTCAAACGTGAGGTGTCGATCGTTGCTCCTTCGGCGGAACCTGCAACGGAGCGCCGCGGCCGATGCTCGGATTCAATCCTCCCGTCGACGACGTCAACTTCACGCACCCCGCCGCTATCAGGAGCTTCCAAAACAATCTTCCATTTTTCCGGCTGCGGGGCGCCTTTCACGCCAGTAATCGACACGACGTGATTCAGAGCGCCCCGACCTAATTCAGAGCCGACTACCCGCAGTGCCTCGTAGGCAGTAGCGTTCTCCTCCTGTGCGAGCGCAGGTGTAACCAAAAGCAAAAGCGCAGCAAACGATCTCCACATATCGCAAAATTGAACAGCGGTTTGGGCGAGTGTCCATCACGTTTTCCACAGGCGCATGCGGAAAACGCGTGCACCACCAGCTTTATGTGAGAGGTGTAACGCGGAATCTCATGGCGCTTCGATTAGAAATAAATGCGCTCGGCGCGTTCGCTCCCGGCCTGAAAGACGTTCGGAGTTGAATGAACGCCGGGAATCTGCTCAGATTTCAGGGCGGTTAATGAAGAAACAGACAGTCGAGTTTAGCAGCCACACAGCCAACCTGGCATTGATGCGCAACTGCGTGCGTAAATTTCTTAACGGTTATCCGTTCTCCGAGAAACAGCGCTTGCTAATGGTGCTCGGGGTGGATGAAGCGTGCACGAACGTTATCCGTTACGCATACCGTCTGCGGGACGATCAACTGATTTCGTTGCATATGGAAGGCATGTCCAAATGCGTACGTGTGCGATTACGCGACTATGGCGAGCAGGTTTTGCCCAACCAAATGAAAGGGCGGTCTCATGATATGATCAAACCAGGCGGGCTCGGATTATTTCTCATTCGCAATGCTTTTGATGAAGTCGATTACATACACAAACGTCGCGGCACAGAATTGGTGTTGACGAAAAACTTGGAGTAATGGCGTAGCGGAGTGCTGGAGTAATGAAATAATTCGCCTCGCATTACTCCAGTACTCCATCGCTCCAGCACCCGTGAAACCGCCAGAACCAGATGCCGCCTTTGAGATTTCGCTGCGGCCGCCGGCTTTCAGCGAATTCACCGGGCAGGTCAAGGTTCGTGAGCGCCTTGAGTTGATGGTGGAAGCTGCAAAGAAGCGCGGCGACGTGCTCGAACACATCCTGCTAAGCGGCCCTTCCGGGCTTGGCAAGACAACGCTGGCTTACATCATTGCAAACGCGATGAACGTGAACATCAAGAACACCAGTGGACCTGTGATTGAAAAGGCTGGTGAACTCGCGGGGCTTCTCACAAGTCTCGAGAAAGGCGATGTGCTTTTCATCGACGAGATCCATCGGCTTCAACCTACGATCGAAGAATATCTTTATCCCGCGATGGAAGATTACCGGCTCGATATCATTATTGACCAGGGACCCCAGGCGCGCAGCCTGCGTCTGAATTTGCCCAAGTTCACGCTGATCGGCGCTACTACACGAGCCGGAATGGTCAGCGCGCCGCTCCGGTCCCGCTTCGGAATGACCGCGCGCCTCGATTATTATCACGCCGAAGAAATGCAGAAAATCATTCTGCGCAGTGCCCGGTTACTTGGCGTCGAAATTGACGCGGCCGGCGCCGCTGAGATTGCAGCGCGCTCGCGCGGGACGCCGCGTACCGCGAATAATCTTTTGCGGTGGGTGCGCGATTATGTGCAGGTGAAAGCAGATGGAAAAATTACTGCCGAGCTAGCCGACCGCGCCCTCGCCATGCTCGAGATCGATCGCGATGGGTTCGATCAATGGGATAAACGGATCATCGAAACGTTAATTCACAAATTCAATGGCGGTCCAGTCGGCTTGAACTCGCTCGCAGTCGCAATTGGCGAAGAAGCCGGGACAATCGAAGAAGTCAACGAGCCTTATCTGATCATGGAAGGCTACATCAAACGCACGCCGCAAGGCCGCGTGGCTACAGCGAACGCGTATCGTAAGCTCGGACTCAAACCACCAGGCGGCATGCAAGCGGAGTTGCTATAGCGTCTTTACTGGAGTGTTGGACGTTTAAGAAATGCAGGCCCGCACTGACCTCTTTCCGCAAACCGCCAAGGTGTTCACTGTCGCTGAGCTAAACCGACAGATCCGTGGAACACTCGAGACAAAATTCCGGGCGGTATGGGTCCAGGGCGAAATTTCGAATTACAAACTGCACCCGAGCGGTCATCAATATTTCACGCTTAAAGACCAGCGCGCCCAGATCTCTTGCGTAATCTGGCGCGACACCATTGCACCGCCACGACAACCTCTTGTCGATGGGGCCCAGGTGCAGGTTTATGGCACCGTCACGGTTTTCGAAGCACGCGGGCAATATCAGCTCAACGTCCAGATTCTTCAGCCGCGCGGAGTCGGTTTGCTGCAGGCAAAATTCGAAGCGCTCAAGCGCAAACTTGAAGCGGAAGGATTATTTGCGCCTGAACGCAAAAGACCTTTGCCAAAATTGCCGCGGCGAATTGGAATCGTGACCTCGCCAAGCGGTGCAGCGATTCGGGATATGGTGAATGTCTTACGCCGGCGTGCGCCGTGGTTACAAATTTTGGTCAATCCAGTCCGCGTGCAGGGAACGGGCGCTTCACAAGAGATCGCGGTCGCCATCCGCGAACTGGCTTTGCCTAACGAGACGTTTGCGCCCCTCGACCTGATTGTGGTCACGCGTGGCGGCGGGAGTATCGAAGATTTGTGGGAGTTCAACGAAGAGATTGTGGCTCGCGCAATATTTAATTCCGGCCTGCCAGTTGTCTCGGCCGTCGGTCACGAAATCGATTTTACGATTTGTGATTTCGTTGCCGACTTGCGCGCGCCCACTCCGAGCTCCGCCGCAGAATTGATCGTTCCCGATATCGTCGATCTTCAACGACACCTCGACGCTTGCACGCGTGCGCTCTCGCGGCAGTTGGTAAGCCGGGTCCGCGATGCCCAACAGCGCCTCGATCACACGCGCGAGACCTTGCAACGTTGTCTCGCGCACAAGATCGACAGTTACAAACGCAGCGTCCTTCACATGATCCGTGCGTTGCAAGCGCGCAGCCCCACGCGCGAGCTCATGGTGCGGCGCACTCGTTTCGTTGATTTGCAGCGGCGCCTGGTTGCTTCCCCGGCCCGACTGCTGGAGAACGCGAGACATCGTTTCGAGCGCATCGAAGGAATCCTGCGCGTTTTAGGTCCGGACGCGACGTTGCGCCGGGGCTACAGCATCACAACGAACGAGCGCGGAAAAATCATCCGAACGATCTCGGCGGTTCGGCCAAAAATGAAGATTCGCACTCGCGTAAGCGACGGCGAATTCGGCTCAGAGATACCGTAGAGGCACGGAAGCGATCATGCCTTCGGTAGCATCGGAGTTAATAGTGGCTTCCGAGTCCGGGCTGTTCGGATGATCCCGGGGTATAGATTGGTTTGTTGTACACAGGTGTTTCGGGCAGCCCTCTTTGTTGAGTACGCTTCTCGGTATCGACAACAGTCTCCGAATAGGGAGTGTTGGCAGCGCACCCGCAAAGCAATCCGGCCACGAGTACACCGAGCAGCAAATGGATCTTCATCTTTTGATTCCTCATCATTCCGTAGCTTAGCCTGAGACGAGAATCAAGCGAAGCACGTTTGAGGCGCAGGCACGCAGCACATTACGGCCCACGATCTTTTGGACCGAAACACTCTTTGCTAATTATTCACGATACTTGGCGCTGCCGGCTTACCTAGTTCCAGCTGTGCGCTGACTTTCTGTAGTCCCGCGGTCAGCGCGTCAATTTGCTTTTGCTGACGCGCAATGATTGCTTCCTGTTCCTCATTCTTGCGGTGTTCCTTAAGGAATTCGTTTAGCAACATCGCGTTCACTTCTTCGTAGCGGACCGAGTATAGCTTGCCGTCACGATCCAGAACTACCAGGTCAGGATTTACTTTCGCGACTTCTTCTGCCACCAACCCGAACTGCGGAATTCGCTCAGCGTCGTTCTTATACCGGAAGGTAACGGGCTTGAGCGCGAAGATCGCTTCGCTCGCATTATCCATCGGTTTGATGTCCTCTTTGAACCGCGCAGAGGAGACGCCTGTCGCAAGGTGGCCATTCGGAGCGATTCGAAGGGGAATGCTCGCGGCGTCGTTCACACCGAAGGCACCGGCGATATATGTCGCGGTGTGTATTGCCGAGTCGCCAAGACGGATTGTGTTCGCCTCCGCGGCCACGCCCGTGTTGCCGATGTCGATATTGTTATCACCCGTGGTAAGAAGGCCCCCGGCAGTGGCGCCCAACGCAATGTTGTTACTGCCAGTCGTGTTGTTTTGGAGCGCTGCGGTGCCCATACCGGTGTTTGTGTTGCCGATCGTGTTGGCTTGCAGAGTAAAAACGCCAACGGCCGCATTGCCAAGGCCGTCGACATTGCTTCCGAGCGCAGCTCCACCGGTGGCCGTGTTGAAAATGCCGTCTGTGTTGCTAACCAAGGCGTCCGCCCCTATGGCCGTATTGCCACCGCCGATGGTGTTGTTTAACAACGCGGTAAAACCGACGGCCGTGTTGCTGGTACCTGTGACGTTGTTAAAGAGCGCGCCGGCACCAGTGGCCGTATTTTCGTCACCGTCGGTATTGCTGAACAGAGCGCCTGCTCCGATGGCCGTGTTGTTGTTTGCCATCGCGCTTCCAGTTGAATCGTTGTTTGTCAGTGCGCCTGAACCAACGGCGGTGTTCTGATTGCCATCGATATTGGCTAGGAGCGCACCAGCTCCAACGGCTGTGTTGGAGGTCGCTGTCGCGTTTCCGGTTGAATCATTGTTTAACAATGAGCCGTCGCCGACGGCAGTGTTTTGGCCAGCGTGTTGATTCAAAGAAAGCGCCGAACTACCGACTGCGCTGTTGGCATTTCCGTCAACATTGCTTAGCAATGCGCGGTTACCCACCGCCGTATTGTCTGCGCCCGTTGTATTGGTAAACAGCGCAAACGCGCCATCGGCCGTGTTGGCCGCAGCGGTGGTATTACTCAAAAGCGCGCCAGCGCCCGTAGCCGTATTTTCATTCGCGGTGTTGCTAAGAAGCGCGCCAGCGCCGTCAGCTGTATTAAAACTGCCGGTCTGAAGGCTAAGAAGCGAAAGGAAACCGACAGCGTTGTTGTACAAACCGGTGCTAAGGCTCAACAGGGCGCTGTCCCCTTCAGCAGTATTTCCTCCGGGATAGCCACCATCCGGAGGCGGATTAACCCCTTGCGCTTTAGGCAAGAGCACAAAACCGACCAGCGCGAATGTTACAAAAAATAGTGAGATCGCTTTCCCAAGGTCTATGAGTGGGTTCATTTGGTTTTTCCTTTCCTGTTCCCGCGAGGTTGATTCAGCAACGCCGAATCCTGAAACAGGCGAGAACCCCAGCGGGCGAAGGCCCTTCGCCTGATTCACATCCGTTCTAACGACGCTGAGTTTCAGAAAAATCTCGCCTGCTTGTCAAGGTACCATGCCAAAAGCAATAGACTGCAGATTCAATTCGACTCCTCCCCTGGACGCGCGGCCAGCGATCCAATCTAACGGACGCTTTGTCGTTTCACCGCTAGCGTCGCCGCTGGCCACACTGAATGAGATGAAGCGTTCACATGCCTTTTCGCATTTGAATTGACATCGACAGTCTTAAGTTGACCAGGATCATGCGCGAGAACAAGAATCCTTAGTGTTGGAACGTAAGTTTCGAATTGTCGCAGCCCGGTGAACACTCAGTCCGCGAGCAGAAAAGTTCAGATGATTCTTAACGGCAAAGGAGCCGATAATGAAGCAATCCGAACTGCAGTTGTCAGGCAGCGAGGAGCTGGGCATGGCATCGACGTACGAGTGACGTGGGAAAAGGGGGACGCGCGGCGCTTTGCGTCCGAAGCAGGCGAAATCGATTTGCTGATTGCCGCTGGCGGGGACGGTACGTTGAACGAGGTGGTTAACGGTCTAATGGATCTCTCGATTGAGGCACGGCCCGTTTTGGGCGTCGTCCCGCTGGGAACCGCAAATGATTTCGCTACCGGATGCGGCATTCCGCTTGATCCGAAGAAGGCGCTGACGCTTTGTCTGGAAGGCGAAGCAGTCCCAATCGACGTGGGTAAGGCCAATGAGCATTGGTTCCTAAACGCAGCTACGGCTGGGTTTGGCGCCGAGGTGACAGCGACGACATCACCTGAGCTCAAGCGCCTGCTTGGCCCTGCTGCCTACACCGTGATGGGTGCAATTTTGGCGATGAACGTTCGTCAATATCACGGTCGACTCACCTTGCCGGACCGCGAAATCACTGGCAGCGGTCCAGTAGCGATCATCGGGAATGGACGACAGGCTGGCGGCGGCGTTCAAGTCGCTCCTCGAGCACGCATCGATGATGGTTTGCTCGACGTGCTCGTCATTCGCCACATTCCGGCGACCGCGTTGCTCACCGCCGCACGTCAGTTACAGCAGTTTTCACCGGAGGGAGAATATATCTCCTACTGGCAAACTCCCTGGGTTGAGGTTCATTCCGAAGAGGTGATGCCCGTCAATCTGGATGGTGAGCCCGTACAGTTTTCGAGCGTGCGATACGAAGCGGTACCGAATGCGATTCGGCTCGTTGCTCCACCGAATTGTCCTCTGCTATCCGCGACGAGAAAAACAAGATTCAAATCACCTCTCCAGCTTGAACGCCAGATTCGCAAGCGGCGGCAAGTTCATAAGGATTGAATGTTCTCGACCCATCCAGGGAACATCCTGGGTATGAACACCGCCGAGATTTCCTACGTTACTGCCGCCATACGTTTCGGCGTCGGTGTTGATTACCTCGCGGTAGAAACCAGACTCCGGCACGCCCAGGCGGTAATCGTAGCGCACCATCGGTGTCGCGTTCACGATAAACACCACTACGTCGCCATCGTGCGATTTTCTCAGAAACGAGATCACGCTGTTATCGGCATCGTGAAAATCGATCCAATCAAATCCTTCGTAACTATCGTCGAGCTGCCAAAGGGCCGGTTCACTTTTGTAAATGTAATTGAGATGTTGCACCAGCCTGCGCAAACCATCGTGTCGAGGTAGGTCAACGAGTTGCCAGTCAAGACTCGTGTCGTGGTTCCATTCGTTCCCCTGGCCGAATTCACCGCCCATGAAGAGCAGCTTTTTGCCGGGATGTCCGTACATCCATGCAAGAAACATTCGGAGGTTGGCAAATTTTTGCCATTCATCGCCGGGCATCTTGGATAACAAAGAACGCTTGCCGTACACCACTTCGTCGTGGCTCAGCACAAGGACGAAATTTTCCTGGAACGCATAGAGCAGCGAGAACGTGATGTTGCCGTGATGAAAACGGCGATAAATCGGGTCGAGACTCATGTATTGCAGAAAATCGTGCATCCAGCCCATGTTCCATTTGAACCCGAACCCGAGCCCGCCCAGATAAGTCGGGCGCGATACGCCGGGCCACGCAGTCGATTCCTCGGCAATAGTCATTACTCCCGGGAAACGCTCGTAACAAACTTCGTTGAACCGTTTCAGGAAATAAATGGCGTCGAGATTCTCGCGGCCACCGTAAACGTTCGGGATCCATTGGCCAGGCTTCCGCGAGTAATCGAGGTAAAGCATCGAAGCCACAGCGTCTACGCGCAGCCCATCAATGTGATATTTGTCGAGCCAGAAAAGCGCGTTGCCGATGAGGAAATTGCGCACTTCGTTGCGGCCAAAATTGAAAATGAGCGTCCCCCAATCCTGGTGCTCGCCTTGACGCGGATCCATATGTTCGTACAGATCAGTGCCATCAAATTCGGCGAGCGCGTGCGCATCCTTTGGAAAATGAGCAGGCACCCAGTCCATGATCACGCCGATGCCTGCCTGATGACATTTGTCGATGAAATAACGAAATTCATCGGGCGTACCGAACCGGCTGGTGGGCGCGTAATAGTTAGTGACCTGATACCCCCAGGAACCTTCAAAGGGATGCTCGGCAACCGGCAATAACTCAATATGGGTGTAGCCCATCTCCAGGACGTATGGCAGCAGCGTTTCGGCGAACTCGAGATAACTGAGATGACGATTTCCCTCTTCAGCTTTGCGCTGCCATGAGCCCAGGTGAACTTCGTAGATGCTGATGGGACTTCTCGGCCAATTGCGCGTACGGCGCGATTCCATCCACGCGCCATCGTTCCAGGCGTAACGTTCCAGATCGTAAACCATGGAGGCTGTCGATTTGCCGTGCTGATTGAAAAACGCGAACGGATCGCTCTTGAGAAGCACTGCGCCGGTCTGAGTACGGATCTCGAACTTGTAGTGCGCGCCTTGCTTGATGCCCGGCAAAAATAATTCCCACACGCCGCTGCCGATAAGTTTGCGCATGGGATTGACCCGGCCATCCCAATCGTTGAAATCGCCAACGACACTGACTCGTTGCGCGTTTGGGGCCCACACTGCGAAATAGACGCCCGCTGCATCGCCGATGGTGCGCACGTGCGCACCAAGCTTGTCGTAAATCTTCCAATGTTGTCCTTCGGCAAAAAGATGCAGATCCACTTCGCCCATGATCGGGCCATACTGATAGGGATCGCGTATCAGGCAATGGGATCCGTCCCACGCGGTAAGTCGCAGGTGGTAGGGAATATCACGGGTGGCGTTTCGGACAGTCGCGCAAAAGAAACCATCCTGCTGAATCTTCTGCGCTGTGATTGGTTCTTCCGGATGTTGATCCAGGACGATCTCGACCTTGCGGGCGTCAGGACGAAAGACACGAATCTCCAAATCGTCCCCCGCCCGGTGTGGACCTAGCACCCGAAAGGGGTCGGAATGCGTCCCGCCGACAAAGCGACTCACTTCGTCAGAGGGCAGTCCAGCGATCTCGAAAGGTTCCATGGTTGCTCGTTTAAGCGTTGAACCGATAAAGCGCTAATCTATTGGACTTTCAGTCGCTTCAACTCTTCATCGCACCGCGCTTCAACGTTCTCTTCCATCGCTTCAATCCCTCATCGTTTCAACGAAACGTTTTGACCGTGTTCACCGTCGTGACTTCTCATTTCCCCGATCAAAAGTGCTTTGCCTGCCGAAAAATCGTGCTCATGATGTTGCTGCTATGAACGGCATCATCGTCGTCGTCGCGTATCGGCCCAAACCCGGAAGAGAAAGCGAAACTCTGGACCTCGTTAGGAGTCGTGTTCCCACGCTGCGCAAGGAAGGCCTGGTGACGGACCGCCTGCCCACGATCATGCGGGCGCGCGATGGCACAATTATTGAAGTCTCGGAGTGGAAATCGCAGCAAGCAATCGACGCGGCGCACAAGAATCCAAATGTCCTCGCGATGTGGAAAAGATTCTTTGAAGTTTGCGATTGCGTCCCGCTCAACACGTTATCGGAATCCGCCGAAATGTTCGCCGGTTTCGAATCGATTCCAGACTGATCTTACCCTCCCCTTCCTCCAAGGGGCTGAGTCGATCCGCTTGGACACTTGAACTGCCTGCTGCCCCAACACAGTCCACCATTTTCCCCGCAGGCCATTTCGGTTTGGAAAAATCTGGGGCAAACACAATATTATCGGATGTTTACGATCAGACGCGCTTCTGCGCGCTCTTTCGCGCCGCACCTCTCCAGCGCTCTGATCGCCTGTGCAGTGACGGTTGCGATCCTTTGCGGCGGCAGATTGCTGGCAATTTATCTCGAAAAGCGCACGATCCATTCGACCGCTCCAAAAGATTTCTTTATTAAGAATCAGGGGCTTGCATTTGAGCGCGCTGCCGCGCGCGCCCCAGACATTTTGCTTCTCTATGGCAGCTCGGAATTAATCGATCCGATTCCCAACAGGGCTTCCGATTTCTTCCGCAAAGAGCCCACCGGATTTGAAGTGTGCCCCGTCGGAAAGGCCGGCACCACATCACTGATTGTCCTGCAGAAACTCGGCGCGCTCGGCTCTGCGTTGCATGGACGAAAGGTTGCAATCTCGCTATCGCCGAGCTCGTTTCTAACGCCTGCCGTCAGACCCGACTTTTACGATGGGAATTTCTCGTTGCCGGCTGCGAGCGGCATTCTTTTTGGCAATACTCTTGATTTGAACCTGAAGGCCGACATTGCAAAGCGGATGCTTCAGTTCCCGAACACGCTCGGAAACGACAGCCTACTTCGGCTCGCGGCCAGTTGCCTCGCTTCCGGCCACCCATTGCACCGTGCTGTTTTGGTAGCCATCTGGCCGCTGGGAAAACTACAAAACATGATACTCGATTTGCAGGACCATTTTGAAGCGCTGGTTTACATTTTGGGCCGAGGCAAACCAATCCCCAATTGGTTGCGTCCGCTAAGTTGGAACAGGGCACATCTCCACAAGGTGAGCGCCGGCGACGCTCGAATGTCGATGACGGCGGAGTCTCTCGATGGGATTCATCCCGTCAGGGACGCCGCATTTCGTGCGCGCGTCACGACCGCCAGCGAGTGGATCGATTTGGAATTGTTGTTTCGCACGCTCACCGAGCTCCGCGCCCGACCGCTCATTCTAAGCATGCCGATCGACGATTATATCGCGCCAGGCGTTTCGCGATCGGCTCACGAAGTGTATTACGAGAGAATGCGAGAATTGGCGCGACGATACCGGTTTCCGCTTGTCGAGTTTGAAGACCATGATGCCGATCCGACGTTCCTGATTACTCGTCGGGAACATCCCACGCCTAAGGGATGGATGTATTATAACCGGGCGCTCGATAACTTCTTTCATAAGACCAAATGACGAACCCCAAAGACCATATCCAACTAAGCGCTGTAGAAGATCACGATGGGATATTGACCATTCGTGGCGGAGGCGCTCAAAGGGATTGGAACGGCATTCATTACAAGCAAGGCATGTCCGCGAAGAATGTCGGCACAAAGAATTTGTCCGCGAACATTGCCACCATCCCTCCAGGGGGCGTTGCGTACGCGCACATCCACGTCGATTTCGAAGTGATCCTTTACATCATCGAAGGAACGGTCCGCCACGAATTCGGGGCCGGCCTCAAACAAGTAATCGAGAACGAGGCCGGTGATTTCATTTACATCAAGCCCGGCGTCCCTCACGAAGTCTTCAACATGAGCAAGACCGAACCGGTCGTTGCCTTTGTTGCGCGTTCATCTGCTGACGAGTGGGATAACATCATTCCATATGATCGTAATCGGGCGGATGCACAATGAGTGCAGTGGACGATCCATTGGTGGAAGCAGAGCATTTGCTCAAACGCGACGCCGAATGGGCGGCGCTCGCTCTGGAAGGCCGCGACGTCGACGCGATTCTCTCCTACTGGACCGACGATGCGGTTGTTTTCGCGCCCGGCTTTCAGCCAATTATTGGAAAAGTCGCATTACGCGGTTACGTGGAGAACAGCTTTCGAATTCCCGGCTTTCAGATCAGTTGGAAATCAAGCGAGGTGCATTTTTCACCGGATCTCAGACTTGCCTACATGTTCAGTGAAAACGCTGTCACCATGAACGAACCAGATGGCACGCCGCTGACGACAAAAGGCCGTGGCATCACGATCTGGCGTCGCGAACCCGACGGGCAGTGGCGTTGCACCGTCGATATTTGGAACGAAGGAGCGCGATCGTGATCAACACCGGAGCAGCGCCTACCGCGCCTTCCTTGCGTAACCCGGACATTTTCTAAATTCCATGTGGACGTTCGAGGTTGAGCGTTCGGCGTTTACTTCTACGCTTTCTTCATGCCAAAGCACCTTGTTATCAGCACCAGCGGTAATCCGGGTAGCAACAGCCGACGGATGGGACGCGCCGCGTTCGCGCATCTGCAGAAAAAAGAAGTCGATTGCGATTGGATCGATATCCGGGAAATGGATCTGCCGCTCTGCGACGCCGACAAATGTTATGAGATGCCTGGTTCAAAAAAATTGAGCACGGCAATTGAGCGCGCCGACGGTATCCTGATCGCGGCGCCGGTTTATAATTACGATGTCGCTGCGGCAACCAAAAATATGATCGAGCTCACAGGAAGCGCATGGGAAGATAAGATTGTCGGTTTCCTTTGTGCGGCTGGAGGCCATGCGAGCTATATGTCGGTGATGGCGTACGCGAACAGTCTCATGCTCGATTTTCGTTGCGTAATTATTCCACGGTTCGCCTTCGCCACGTCCCGTGCTTTCGACGGTGAGCACATCAGCGACAAAAAAATCCACGAGCGAATCAGGCAAGTCGCCGACGAACTGATTCGCTTCACAAAAGCGCTTCGAACCTAGCGTTCGTTCGAGCATCGCAGCTCGAAAATATCCGCAGGCTGAACAAAGCCGCACCTGCGGTACAGCGACTTGCCTCCGGGAGTTGCCCAGAGAATAATCGCGTCGGTCCCTCGAGCACAACACCACGATAGCGCTGTATTCAACAACCTTTCGCCGAGTCCGTGGCGCCGCATTTCAGGGACAACGTAAAAGTTCGTTACATAAGCATGAAGCTCGGGTTCGTCGTGAATTGGGTTGGGGACTTTCTCAAACAACTGGACGCAAACGTGGCCGAGCAACTGATCGCCATCGTCGAGCACCCAACAGCGCCACGGAGAAGAACCGGAGCGAAAACGCTTCTTCATCCACGATGTACATCTGCGCAGAAACCGCCGTTCGGTTTCCGTGGCAGGTTCATTTTCAGTACGGAATCGATAGCGCAAATCGGCCAGGGCACGAGAATCACCTGATCTCGCCAAGCGGATCCGGACCCGAGTCATCGGTCCATGCTACGTGATTGAATGATTCGCCGCTACTTGTAACCACACGATTCGCCCTTTTCTGCCGCGGGACAGCTTTGGAATTGCTGAGCTAAGGCGGATGATCTTGCTGCTCCGTTCGGCCTTTGTCAGGATCACAGGATGAAGCATCTTGTGCTGGCTTGCCTTCTTCCGATGACGTTAACGGCTCAGACTATGCAGCAATTGACTGAACAGCTGG
>Ga0114129_10005412_pt1 | contig 18029 bp, 17 predicted proteins | sample RhiMetdeltSRZDD1_FD_80071 | JGI IMG/M metagenome (GOLD analysis project Ga0114129, IMG submission 80071) | Populus rhizosphere microbial communities from Tennessee, USA - Rhizosphere MetaG P. deltoides SRZDD1 (version 2) (version 2) | ecosystem: Host-associated > Plants > Roots > Rhizosphere >...
GATCCCACCCCACCGAGGCGGCTGGCTCGAGGTCATCTGCGGGCCGATGTTCAGCGGCAAGAGCGAGGAGATGATCCGCCGGCTGCGCAGGGCCGAGATCGCAGGACAGCGCGTGGTCATCTTCAAGCCGCAGATCGACGATCGCTACGACGCGACCGACATCGTGAGCCACGCGGGCGCACGGATGCAGGCCGTGCCCATCGTGTCGGTCTCGGAGATCGAGGCGCACGCCGAGGGCTACGAGGTCGTCGGCATCGACGAGGCGCAGTTTCTTGGCGAGGGCGTCGTCGCAACGGCGCTCGGCCTCGCGGACCGCGGCGTGCGCGTCGTCGTGGCCGGGCTCGATCAGGACTTCCGCCGGCTCCCCTTCGGACCGATGCCGAAGCTACTCACGCATGCCGAGTTCGTCGACAAGCTGCAGGCCGTCTGCCACCGCTGCGGCGGGCCGGCGACGACGACACAGCGACTCGTCGACGGCCTGCCGGCCCCGTACTCGGGTGACACCGTGGTCGTTGGCGCGGCGGAGCAATACGAAGCACGGTGTCGCGTCTGCCACGAGGCAGGCGTCGGCGCGGCCCTCGTCGCCGCCTAGCGCCCCCGGACGACGCCGACCCCGAGCGCGACGAGATACGCGCCCGCAGCCACGAGCACGATCGTCCCACCCGGCGGGAGATCGGCGTAGTACGAGATCGTGAGCCCACTCAGGGCCGAGGCCAGGCCGATCGCGGTCGAGAGCACGAGCGTCGAGCGCATGCTCCACGCCACACGAGCCGCCGCGCTGACCGGCAGGACCATGAGCGCCGCCACGAGCAGGATCCCGACCACGCGCATCGAGAGCGCGATCGTGACCGCCGCGAGCGCTGCGAGGGTCACGTTCAGAGAGCCGATCGGGACGCCTGCGACGCGGGCCCCCTCCTCGTCGATGATGACCGCCGCGAATGCCCGATACAGGACGGCGATCATGGCGAGACCGACCGCGCCGAGCGCCGCGATGAGAGCGAGGTCGCCTCGCGTGATCGTGAGGATCGACCCGAACAGGTACTGGAAGAGGCCGACGTTCAGCGCCCCAGCCTGCGCGACGAGCACGACCCCGAGCGCGAGCCCCGTGTAGAAGACGATCGCGAGCGCCTGATCGCCGGCGGCACCGCCGCGCGAGCGGAGCAGCTCGATCGCGATGCCCCCGAGCACGGCGGCAACGAGCGCGGTCAGAACCGGCGAGACGTCGAGCAGGATCCCGGCGGCGACGCCCGCGAACGCAACGTGCCCGATCCCGTCGCCTACCAGCGACTGCCGTCGCTGTACGAGGAAGAAGCCCACGGCAGGGGCGAGCACGCCGACGATCGCGCCCGCCGCGAACGCGAGGCGCATGAACTCACTGTCGAGCATGGACATGAGCCGGGTCGTGCCACAGTCCGGGAAGGTCGTGCGGCGACCCGTCGAAAACGATCGTCCGCCGGACGAGGACGATCCGCTCGACGTGATGCTCGACGGCGCCGAACTCGTGCGAGACGTACACGATCGTGACTCCGAGCTCGCTGTGCAGGTCGGCCAGGAGCTCCGCGAGCGACTCCTGCGACTCGGCATCGACGCCCGTCGTCGGCTCGTCGAGCACGAGGAGCGAGGGTTGCGCGGCCAGTGCCTTCGCGATGAAGGCACGCTGCTGCATTCCGCCCGAGAGCGTGCGGAGCGGCGCGTCCGAGACGGCGGTCAGTCCAACCCGTTCGATCGCCTCCGCGACGAGAGCGGCGTCCTCACGACTCGGCCGCCCGACGACCCGCCTGCCGTTGACGCGCCCTGCAGCCACGACTTCTCGGACCGTCGCCGGCGCGTCGCCGCCCGCTGTCGAGCGCTGGGCGAGGTACCCGAGCGCGCGCCGGCCCGAATAGCGATGGGCGGGTTCGCCGAAGAGTTGCGCGCTTCCGGCGGAAGGCCTCTCGAGGCCGAGGACGATGCGGACGAGCGTCGTCTTGCCTCCGCCGTTCGGTCCGGCGACGGCGACGAACTCTCCCTCGCCCAGCCGGAGATCGACGTCCTCGAGGACGCGCTGACCGGGTCGATACCCGAACGAGACGCCCCGGAGCTCGACGGCTAGCGGCATCCGAGCGCCTTGCGCAGCGCCGCGAGGTTCGAGCGCATGACGGAGAGGTAGTCGTCGCCCGCGCCGAGACGATCCTGACTGAGCCCTTCGATCGGGTCGAGCGTGGCCACTCGAACGCCCGACTCGCGCGCCACAGTCTCGGCGACACGGCTCGAGACAAGCGGCTCGACGAAGACCGTCGTGGCCCGCGATCGACGCACCTCCTCGATCAACCGCTCGAGGTCGCGCGGGCTCGGCTCAGACTCGGGCGAGCGCCCGGCGAGCGCGATCTGCGTGAGACCGTACCGAGCCGCCAGTTGTCCGAACGCGGCGTGAGTCGTGACGATGGTGCGGCGGTCACAGTCGGCCAGCCCACGGCGATACCTCAGGTCGAGCTGTTTCAGTGTCTGGATCACGCGGCGGGCAGAGCCGGCGCCTCCGACGGCTCGGGCGATTCGCTCGACCGCGCGCGCGAAGCGAATGGGATCGAGCCAGATGTGCGGATCTTCGCCCCCTTGCAAGAGATCGAGCGAGCGGCCGTGGCGCGACTCGACAGCGTCCTCGAGCGCAGGCTGGAACCCGTCGCCGAGGTAGATCACCAGCTCGGCGTCGTCGATGGTCTTGACGTCGCTCGGCGAGAGCTCGATGTCATGGGGCTCAACCCCCGGCGGCGTGAGGTTGACCACGTCAGCGGACGATTCACTCGTGACACGCTCCGTGGCCCAGGCAAGCGGGTAGAACGACGCGAGGTAACGGTGCGGCTCGCGCGAGAAGTCCTCCTGGCTCGACGCGCAGCCTGCGAGAGCGAACGATGCGATGCCGATGGCGAGGACGCGCACGGGCCGAGACCGTAGCACGTCGTTGAGAACGGGTATCATTATCGCTATGTCCGCTGTCTGGACCGAGACCGCCCTCACGCGGCTGCGGGCCGCAAGCGGGAGAAACGGAGGCGCGCGTCGGCTCGTGGTCGAGCTCCTCGGTGAGCAGAACTGCTGCCTCTCGGCGCAGGAGATCCACGACGCCGTGCGTGCGCGCGGCGGCCGCGTCGGGATCGCGAGCGTCTACCGCGCCCTCGACGGGATGGACGCGCTCGGACTCGTGCAGCGCATCGATCTCGGCGACGGCGTCGCGCGCTTCGAGCCCGCCCACGCGGGTGGTGATCACCATCACCACCTCGTGTGCGACGACTGCGGCAAGGTCGAGCCGTTCGAGGACGCCGTCCTCGAGACCGCGATCGAGCGTGTCGCGGACGGCCGGGGCTACAGCGTCGCGGCGCACGACGTCGTCCTGCGCGGGGCATGCGAGGATTGCCGCGACCGCGATGGCTGAGGCGATGCCACGGAAGACGCTCGGGGAGCTGCTCGCCGAAGCACGGGACCGGCTGGAGCGGCTCGAGCCGGAGGCGGCGCACGCCGCCCAGGCGGAAGGCGCAGTACTCGTCGACACGCGCTCGCACGACGAACGCGTGCGCGACGGCGTCATCCCCGGCGCTCTCCACATCCCCCGCTCCGTCCTCGAGTGGCGGCTCGACCCGGATGGCGATCCGGCGTTCCACAACCCACACGTCGTCGGACTCGACCAGTGGATCGTCCTCGTCTGCGCGCACGGCGAGTCGACGAGCCTCGCGGCTGCAACGCTTCAGGAGCTCGGATTCTTGCGTGCGACGGACATCGTGGGCGGCTTCACGGCCTGGCACGCTGCGGGCCTCCCGGTCCACGCCGCGCCTGCGGTCGACACGGACGTTCGGCCGGGGATGGGTGGACCGGACTCGTAGAGTCCCGGCGTGACCCTCGAGCTCACCGGAGCGAACCTGACGCTCGACGACGTCGTCCGCGTCGCGCGCACCGACGAGCCGGTTGCGCTTTCAGCCGCGGCTGAAGCGCGGATGCGCGAGCGCCGGAGGATCGTCGAGCTCACGTTGAGCGAGGGGACGCGGACGTACGGCCTGACGACGGGGGTCGGGATGCGCCGTGACGCGAACGTCGTCGAAGACGACGTTCGCGCGTTCAACCGCTCCGCGATCCTGGGTCACCTCGTCGGCCTCGGTCCGCCTGCGCGCGACGAGGTGGTGCGCGCCGCCCTTCTCTGCCACGCAAACGCGCTGGCCGCCGGATACCAGGGTGCACGCCCCGAGGTCGCCGGCGCCTACCTGGCCGCGCTCAACGACGGCAACGTGCCGCGCGTCAGCTCGCTCGGCACCGTCGGCCAGTCGGACCTCGCCCAGAATGCCGACCTCGCACGCGGGGCGATCGGACAGCTCGAGCTCGAGGCCGGAGAAGCGCTCGCGCTGCTGAACGGGAACGCGTTCTCGACCGGACAGGCCGCGCTCGCGATCGCCGATGCCCGCTCGTTGCTCGAGTGGCTGGACGCGGCGGCCGCGCTCGACTTCGAAGCGTTCCGCGCGAACGCCGGCGCCCTTCACCCCGCGATCGCCGACGCCAGAGGGTCGACGGGGCTCGCAGAGACGCTGACGCGTCTCCATGCACTCCTCGCAGGGAGCGGACTCTGGGCCGGCGACGCCGCGCGCTTTCTCCAGGATCCGCTGAGCTACCGCTGCGTCCCGCAGGTGCACGGCGCCGCCCACGACGCCCTTGCATTCACGGAGAGCCAGGTCGCCGTCGAGCTCAACTCGCACCAGGGGAACCCGCTGGTCGTCCCGGACGAAGAGCGGCTCGTCTCGGTCGGCAACTTCGACTCGCAGGCGCTCGCGACCGCGCTCGACCTTGCGCGACTCGCACTCGCCCCGGTGCTCACAGCGGCCGTCGAGCGGACGTTGAAGCTCTTGAGCCCCCGCTTCAGCGGCTTGACCGAAGGACTCGTCGCGGCGGAGGGGTCCTGGCAGGACGGCCTGTCCGAGCTCGGCGTCGCCGCACAGGCGATCGCCGCCGAGGCGAGGCTGCTCGCGCAGCCCGTCTCGATCGAGCTGGCGTCCACGATGCAGGAGTCCGGGGTCGAGGACCGGATGTCGCTCAGCTCGCTCGGCGGACGCCGTCTGGACGAGATGATCGGGCTGGGCGCGCGCCTCCTGGCGATCGAGCTCGTGGTCGCCGCCCAAGCGATCGACCTCCGCGGAGCGCTCGAGCTCGGAGCCGGAACGGCCCCCCTCCACGCATACGTGCGCGATCGGATCGCGTTCCTCGACGCGCCCGAGCGCATGCCCCTGCCTCTGGAGGAGCTCGCGAACACGATCCGCGCGGAGGAGCCGCCGGCGTGACGACGTACGATCTGCACCAGCACCTCTGGCCGAAAGCCTTCATCGCTGCGCTGCGCGCACGCACGGCGCCGCCTCGACTCGACGGTGACGTCCTCGAGACCTGCGAGGGTCGTTTCCCGGTCGATCTGGACCAGCACGACCTCGACAAGCGTGTCTCGGCGCTCGACCGCGACGGGATCGAGGTCGCAGTGCTCTCGCTCCAGCCGAGTCTCGGGCTCGGCAACCTGGCGTCCTCGGAGTGCGACGAGCTCGAGCTCGCCTGGGCGGACGGAGTTCGCGAGCTCGACTCGACGCGTTTCCGAGCCTTCTCGCCGTCGTGCGTCCGAGACGGGTTCGCCGGCGTATCCGTCGGGTCGTCCGCGTTCCACGACTTCGACGCCGCAGCGCCGACGCTCGACGCGGCGGCCGCTGCGGGAGCCACCGTCTTCGTGCATCCGGAGGCGGGCAGCGCGCCCGACACCACGCGGCCCGACTGGTGGGAATGGGTCGTCGGCTATCCGGCGCGAATGCAGGAGGCCTACGTCGCGTGGCTCGCCTTCGGCAGGGAGCGGTGGCCGACGGTTCGTGTCCTCTTCGCGATGCTCGGCGGGGGCGGGCCGTTCCAGCTCGAGCGGCTCGCGCGCCGGGGGGTCGATGTCCGCTCGGCTCTCGATCCGAACACGTTCTTCGACGTCTCGACGCACGGGCGGCGCGCGATCGAGCTCTGTGTCGAGACCTTCGGCGTCGGGCAGCTCGCATACGGGAGCGACACGCCGGTCGTCGACTCGCGTCCGACACTGGATGCCGTCCGCGGTTTCGGAGATGCTGTGACCCACGTTCTCCAGTCCGACACACCGGCGCGCATCCTGAGTTGAGTCCACTCGGACACTGGCTTCGTGAGCGGGTCCCCCCGGACACCGACCTGACGCGCGCGCGGATGTCCGAGCTGGCAGCCGAGCTCGTGGCGACCGAGCATCTGTGGCGGCCGTACGTCCGCCACGACAACGAGGCTCGCTTCTACCAGCAGCTCTACCGTGATCCGAATCTCGACGTGTGGCTCATCTGCTGGGTCGACGGTCAGAGCACGGGCTACCACGATCACGACCGCTCGTCGGGCGCCGTGTGCATCTGCGACGGGACGCTCTACGAGGACTGGTTCCGCGTCGAGGAGGACGGCTGGGTGCGCGAGCAGACGACCGAGCACGGACCCGGCGGGCGCTTCGACTTCGACGCCTCGGACATCCACGGTGTCCGGCATCCCGGTCCCGACGCGGCGCCGGCGACGTCGATCCACTTCTACTCCCCCGCCCTCTGGCGGATGGGGCACTACGAGCCCGGCCCGCGTGGGATGCGACGAGTCGGGATGACGTACGCGGACGAGCTCGTCGGCGCGGCCTGAACAGTCGCCGACCACCCCGCCTTGACGAGCGCGGGCCCAGCCTGTCATAAACGGTCGATGCCGATTTCGCGAGAGAACACGAAGCGGCGACCGCCGTAACCACGGAAGGGAGACCCGGGGATGGATCGCGAGACCAGAAGACTCGTCGAGGAGTTCCGCCGCAACGAGGCGAGCCCGATCGAGAACAACCTGATCGACGAGCTCGTCGCGGGCGAGCTCGACCGCCAGGACTTCCTGCGGCGCGCGGCCGTGTTCGGCCTCGGCGCCGGCACGGTCGGGCTTCTCTTCAAGTATCTCGGTGAGCCGGAGCTCGCGTTCGGCGCCCCGGTCGCGGGCGGCAAGGTGGGCGGCACGCTGCGCGTCGGCACGGTCGCCTACAACTCGAGTCTCGAGCCGTATGGATTGAGGGAGGCAGGCTCGCTGGGGCTCGCCGGGATCCCGGGCGAGTATCTGACCTACACGAACAACAACCTCCAGCCGAAGCCCTGGCTCGCAACCAGCTGGAAGCCCAACAAGGACCTCACGGTCTGGACGTTCCAGATCCGTCGGGGCGTGAAGTTCCACAACGGCAAGACGCTGACCGCCGACGACGTCGTCGCGAGCTTCCGGCAGTACCTCAACCAGAAGACCTCGCAGATCCTCTCGGCGCTGCCGGCGACGATGATCGAGCCATCGGGGGTCGTGAAGACCGGGCCGTACTCGGTGCAGTTCCGGCTCAAGGCGCCGAACAACGCATTCCCGTACCTCGTGAGCCAGACGACCTACCAGGCGATCATCCAGCCGGCGGCGATCGCGGCGAAGCCCGACACGTGGGTCTCGAGCGGAATGATCGGGACCGGCCCGTTCCGGCTGAAAAGCCAGAACAAGCAGCGCGCCGAGCTCGTTCGCAACAACAACTACTGGGGCGGAAGGCCGCCGCTCGACCGTGTCGTCGTCACCTTCTACGCCGACCCTGCCCCGATGGTGCTCGCGCTGCGCGGCGGACAGCTCGACGTGGTCGTCCAGATGTCTCCACAGCAGTCCCGGAGCTTCAAGAACAACAGCAAGTACCGCGTCTACACGGTGCCGGTCTCGTCGCACAACATGTTCGGCCTCAGGGTCGACACCGACCCCTTCAAGGACGCCCGCGTGCGGCGCGCCATCGCACTCACGCTCAATCGGCCCGACATCATCAACCGAGTCCTGCTCGGAGCCGGCGCGCTCGGGAACGACTCGCCCTTCTTCAGCAAGTTCCCGTCGTCCGTCCCGCTGCCTCAGCGCAAGCAGAACCTCGAGCAGGCCAGAGCGCTCTTGAAAACCGCAGGACAGGAGAACCTGAGGTTCACGATCACGACGCACAACCAGTTCGACGTCCCCGACTACGCGGCGGCGATTCAGGCTGCCGCGAGGCAGGCGGGCATCACGATCGATCTCGACGTGATGACCTACGACGACTACTACGCCGCGGTGGGCGGCGGCGACTATGCGACGACCACGCCGTGGCTCAACAAGCCCGCGACGATCACGGAGTACGGCGCCCGCGGGGCACCGAATCTGTACCTCACCGCGGCGTACCAGACGAGCGGGATCTGGAACGCGTCGAAGTACTCGAACAATCAGTTCGACGCAGCGACGCGGGCGTACCTCGCGTCCGCCGACCTCAAGACGCAGCGGAAGCACGCCAAGACGATGGAGACCCTCCTCCTCAGAGACACGCCGGTGATCACCGCGTACTTCCTCGCGTTCACGGGCGCCTCGTCCAGCAAGGTGCGGAACTACGCGGCCGATCCGATTTCGCACATCCGTGTCGCGAAGACCTCGCTCGCCTAGAGGAAAGGACCGGGCGGCCGGAGGCTGACTCCGGCCGCCCGCGACCACGCGAGCGCAATGGGCCGATACGTCGCGAAACGTCTCGGTCTCGCCGTGATCACGCTCGTGCTGTTGAGCATGATCATCTTCGGCGCGGCCCAGCTCCTGCCGGGCGACCTCGGGCGGTCGGTGCTCGGACGTGACGCCTCGGCCGAGGCGGTCGACGAGTACAACCACGAGCACGGCACCGATCGCGCGGCGGTGGTCCAGTACCTCGATTGGGCGGGCGGCGTCGCGCGCGGCGACTTCGGCAACTCGCTCGTTCCGCCCGAGCAGCCTGTATGGGACGTGCTGCGGCCCGCGCTCGCGAACTCGTTGAAGCTCGCCGTCTTCGCGTTCGTGCTCGTCGTGCCGTTCGGGCTGCTCGGAGGCGTCCTGGCCGGGCTACGAGCCGGAAAGGCGGCCGATCGCGGCATCACGGTCGTGGGGCTCTCGCTCGCGGTCGTGCCCGAATTCGTCACAGGTCTCGTGCTCATCCTGGTTCTCTCGATCTGGGCGGGCTGGCTTCCGGTCACCGCCCAGTGGGAGCCGGGCTCGGGGCCACTCACCCAGGTAAAGCATCTGACACTTCCGGCGATAGCGCTCACACTCGTGCTGTTCGGCTACATCGCCCGCATCACTCGCGCCGGAGTCGTCGAGGCCCTCGACGCCGACTACACGCGAACGGCGTTTCTCAAGGGATTGCCGCGCAACACGGTTATCCGGCGGCACGTCCTTCGCAACGCCCTCTTTCCGACCATCGCCGTCGTCGCGACGCAGGTTGGCTACCTCCTCGGCGGACTCGTCGCGATCGAGCTTCTCTTCAACTACCGGGGTATCGGCCTGACCACACTCGAGGCTGCACAGCTGAAGGACTACACGGTGCTCTCGGCCGGCGTGCTCATCATCGGGTTCACGTATGTCGTCGTGACGCTCGTCGCAGACGTGATCTCCGCGCTCCTGAACCCACGCATCCGGTTCGGGGCGTCCGAGTGAGCTCTGCGGCGGTACCGACGGGACGCTCCGAAGCGAGCGTCGCCCGGCGAGAACGGACGCGCCTGCTACTGCGGAGCCCGAGTTTCATCATCGGCGCCGCGGTCATCATCTTCTGGATCGTGTGCGCCGTCCTCGGCGAGCACATCACGCCCTACGACCCGCGGTTCGACCAGACGCCGGAGATCGGTGCCGCTCCCTCGGCACAGCACTTCTTCGGAACGGACAGACTCGGTCGTGACGTCTTCTCGAGAGTCCTCGCCGGGTCGAGGGACATCCTCCTCATCGCGCCGCTCGCAACCTTGCTCGCGACGCTCGTCGGGACGACGCTCGGGCTGATCACCGGGTACTTCAAGGGGATCGCGGACGACACCATCAGCCGCGTCATCGACGCGCTCCTCGCCATCCCGCTCATCCTCCTCGCCGTCACCGTCGTGGCCGCCCTCGGCAGCCGGTCGACGTGGACGGTGATCATCGTCATCGCCGCCGTCTTCTCCCCGATCGTGGCGCGCACCGTACGAGCGGCGGTGCTCGTCGAGGCGGATCTCGACTACGTCGAGGCGGCACGGCTCCGAGGAGAGCGCTCGCCCTACGTGATGTTCTCCGAGGTCCTCCCCAACGTCATGCCGCCGATCCTGGTCGAGGCGACGATTCGCCTCGGCTACGCGATCTTCGCGGTGGCAACGCTCAGCTTCATCGGATTCGGCCTGCAGCCGCCCTCCCCGGACTGGGCCGTGCAGATCGCCGACAACTACCAGGATCTCGCGTTCGAGTGGTGGTCGGTGCTCTTCCCGGCGCTCGCGATCGCCTCACTGGTCGTCGCAGTCAACCTCGTCTCGGACTCGGTTCAGCAGGTGCTCGAGCGATGACGGACACGCCTGCACTCGAGCTTCGCGACGTCGACGTCGTGTACACGGTGCGCGGGATCGACCGTCCCGTGCTCCGCGGGGTCTCGCTCGAGGTCGGCGGCGGCGAGTCGTACGGGCTCGTCGGCGAGTCGGGCTGCGGGAAGTCGACCGCGGCGCTCGCGATCGTCCGCTACCTCGCGCGGAACGGTCGCGTGTCGGGCGGCTCGATCTCCGTCGCCGGACGAGACGTGCTTGGGCTTCGCGGCGGAGGCCTGCGCAAGTACCGCGCCGAGACCGTCTCGATGGTCTACCAAAACCCCGGCGCGGCGCTGAATCCCTCGATCCGCGTCGGCGCTCAGGTCGCAGAGGCCTTCACCGTGCTCGGAGCATCACGGGACGCGGCGCGCGCACGAGCACGCGAGACGCTGGCGCACGTCCAGATCGCCGACCCCGACTCGGTGATGGCCCGGTACCCGCACCAGCTCTCGGGCGGGATGCAGCAGCGAGTCGTGATCGCGATGGCCCTGGCCAAGAACCCGGCGCTCCTCGTTCTCGACGAACCCACGACCGGACTCGACGCGACCGTCGAGGCGGAGGTGCTCGACCTCGTCTCCCAGCTCCAGCGCGAGCTGCACACGTCGGTCCTGTTCATCAGCCACAACCTCGGGGTCATCTCGAAGATGTGCTCGCGCGTCGGCGTGCTCTATGCGGGTCGTCTCGTCGAGGAGGGGCCTGTTGACACCGTCCTACGCGACCCGCGGCACCCGTATACCGTCGGGCTGCTGCGCTGCATCCCACGCGGTGGCGTGCGGAAGGACCACGGCCGCCTCGACACCATTCCCGGCTTCCTGCCGCCGCTCGGAATCGACCTCCCTGGATGCGTGTTCGCGGACCGCTGCGCTCTCGCAGACGCACGCTGCCACGACGAGGAGCCGCCGCTCATCACGATCGAGGGCGGCCATGAGAGCCGATGCTGGTACCACGAGCGCGCCCCGCACCTGCCGCGCGCCGAGGCAGCGGATCTCGAGCTCTCGGGCGTCGACCGCGCCGAAGCGCCGCTCGTCCGCGTCGAGGAGCTCTCGAAGGTGTTCAAGCAACGAGGCCACGAGGTGCACGCGCTGACCGAGGTGAGCGCGGCGATCTGGCCGGGCGAGACGCTCGGGCTCGTCGGCGAGTCGGGTAGCGGCAAGACGACGCTCGCTCGAACGCTGCTCGGGATCGTCCCGCCGACGGCCGGCACCGCTCTGCTCGAGGGTGTTCCGCTGCCGACGACGTATCAGAAGCGCTCCCGCGAGGAGTTACGGGCGCTGCAGATCGTCTTCCAGAACCCGGACTCGGCACTGAATCGGCGCCATTCGGTCCGCCGCATCTTGCTCCGCTCGCTGAAGAAGCTCGCGGGTGTCAGTGGTGCGGCGGCAGATCCGCTCGTACAGGACCTCGCACTGCGCGTGCGGCTGACCGAGCGCACGCTCACGCAGAAGCCGGTTCAGCTCTCCGGCGGACTGAAGCAACGCGTCGCGATCGCGCGGGCGTTCGCCGGCGACCCGAAGCTCGTCGTCTGCGACGAGCCGACCTCGGCGCTCGACGTCTCCGTGCAGGCGGCGATCCTCAACCTCCTCGTCGAGCTGCAGGCGGAGAAGAAGGTCGCGTACCTCTTCATCTCACACGATCTCGGCGTCGTCCGCTACATCTCGGACCGCATCGCGGTCCTCTATCTCGGCCGGCTGCAGGAGCTCGGTCCTGCGGACGTCGTCTTCGACGGACCCCACCACCCGTACACGGAGGCTCTGCTGTCGGCCGTGCCGACGGTCGACGGCGGAGGGCGCGAGCGCATCCGCCTCGATGGCGACATCCCGAGCGCCGCCTCTCCCCCGTCAGGCTGCGTGTTCCACACCCGCTGCCCTCGGAACCTCGGCGCGGTGTGCGAGCAGACGGAGCCCCCGCTCGTCGAGGTCGAGGACGGTCACCACATGCGCTGCCACATCCCGCTCGACGAGCTTCGACGCCTGCAGCGGAAGGAGACGGCGACGGCGTGAGGATTCGCGCGGTGGTGCTCGAGGCGACGGGAGGGCCGCTGACGCCGAGCGAGCTCGAGCTCGCGCCGCCCGGACCCGAGGAGGTGCTCGTCCGCCTGCATGCGAGCGGCGTCTGCCACTCGGACTGGAACGCTGTCGACGGCACCGCCGAGAACCCGTGTCCGTGCGTTCTCGGCCACGAGGGCGCCGGAGTCGTCGAAGCAGTCGGCGCAGGCGTGACGCGCGTCGCGGTCGGCGATCACGTCGCGCTCTCCTGGGCGCCCTGGTGCGGCGACTGCCCGGAGTGCCGCCGCGACCTACCACAGCTGTGCTCGACCGTATGGCCGGCGATGGGGACGGGCGGGCTGATGGACGGCACGCCCCGCCTGTCGCGCGACGGTCAGCCTGTGTTCCACTACTCCTTCCTCTCGACGTTCGCGGAGGCGTGCGTCGTACCCGAGCGCTCGTGCGTGAAGATCGACGATGACATCCCGTTCGACGTCGCAGCGCTCGTCGGGTGCGCGGTGACGACAGGTGTAGGCGCAGTCTGGCGAACCGCAGGCGTACAGCGGGGAGACCGGGTGGCCGTGATCGGATGCGGCGGGGTCGGTCTCTCGGCGCTCATGGCGGCCGTCGCCTCCGGCGCGGAGCCCGTGATCGCCGTCGACGCCGCACCGGGAAAGCTCGAGATTGCACGCGACTTCGGAGCGACGGACACCATCCTCTGGCAGGGGAGCGCCGCGGACACCGCAGAAGCTGTGCGCGCCGCGTCGGGCGACGGCGTCGACTACGCGATCGAGGCAACCGGGCGGCCCGAGGCGATGGAGACCGCGTTCCTCTCGACTCGCGCGCGCGGCGCGGCCGTGCTCATCGGGATCCCGCGCCCCGACGCGGTGCTGTCCCTCCCGGCGGCGACGATCCCGCGCATGGAGCGCCGCGTCCTTGGCTCGATCTACGGCTCGTCGAAGCCCGAGCGGGACTTCCCGGACACGCTCGACCGCTATCGCCGGGGAGACCTGCCCCTCGATCGGCTGGTCTCGCACCGCCTGCCGCTCGACGGCGCCGCCGAAGCGTTCTTGCTGATGCAGTCCGGAGAGGCGCTGCGGGTGGTGCTCGAACCGTGAATGCAGACCAGCTCGACGGACGGATCGGGGAGGGCTGGAGCGGCGAGGCCCCGAACGGCGCGCACGTGAACGTGGTCCTCGCCCGCCGCGGAAGCGCCACTGCTGCCGCCGCTGTCTCGATGTTCGCCCACCCGACCCCGGGCCATACACCGGTGCTCGTCTGCGTCGGGCCGACCCAGGCCGAGTACGAGCCGGTGTGGCCGCCGACGCTCATGATGAACAAGGCGACCGCGCTCGAGGATCGACACCAGACCATTACCTGGGGCGCGGCGCAGCTCGGAATCGGGCAGGGCGTGCTCGACGCAGTGGCGGACGGGTTGCTCGAGGCAACCGGCGACGTGCTCGTGCTCGTCGCCGTGTGGGTGGATCCCACCGCTCACGACGAGACGGCCGTACGCGAGGCGAATCGAGCGGCGACGCGAAAGGCCATCGGCCTCTGCGTGGAGGGGCGCGACCCACTGGCGGCCGCCGCACTCGTCAAGGGCCGGGACGGTCTCCGAAACCCGTTCTACGGCGGCGAGTGAACATCGCCTCGATCGAGACGCGGCGGTACCGGTACCCGCTCGATCCGCCGTTCCTCGCCGCGTGGGATCCCGAGCCGCGAACCTCTCAGGAGGCAACCATCGTGGTGGTCCGCTCCGACGACGGGACCGAGGGCTACGCGAGCGGCGACGCCCTCCCCGATCGCAGCCTGCTCGAGCGGCTCCTGATCGGACGGGATGCATTCGACGTCCGGGCCGTCCACGGGATCGTCGAGACCGTCGACTTCCACCACGGACGCAACTGGATCGTCGAGGTGGCCGTCTGGGATCTCCTCGGACGCGCTCGCGACGAGCCCGTCTGGCACCTCCTCGGCGGCGAGCGCGACCGGATCCTGGCGTACGCGTCGAGCGGCGAGCTCGTCGACGCCGACGAGCGCGTGCGCCGCTGCGCCGCGCTGCGCGACGCGGGAGTGCGCGCGGTCAAGCTCAGGCTCCACTCGCAGGACTGGCGCGTCGACCTCCCCGTCATCGCCGCGGTGCGCGACCGGGTTCCGGAGCTCGACGTCTTGGTGGATGCGAACCAGGGCTGGCGCATGCCGGGCGACCTCACGCCGCGCTGGGACCAGGCGACTGCGGCAGAGTTTGCGCGCGAGCTCGAGCGGCTGGGCGTGTACTGGCTCGAGGAGCCGCTCGCGACCGACGATCTCGAAGGCTACGCCGCGCTAGCGCACGGCACCGGAATTCGCATCGCCGCGGGCGAGATGGTGCGCACGGAGGCCGAGGCGCGTGCGCTCCTGACGACCGGGTCCGTCGCCGTCGTGCAACCCGACGTCGTGCTCTCGGGCGGACTCGTCGGCGCGGGCCGGATCGCGAGGCTCGCCTCCGAGCTCGACCGGACGTGGAGCCCGCATACGTGGTCGAACGGCTACGGGCTGCTCGCGAACCTGCATGCCGCTCTCGCCTTCTCGACGTGCCCGTACGTCGAGGTCCCGCTCGATCCGCCGGCGTGGTCGGCGGAGCGCCGCGACTGGCTGCTTCCCGTCGTACTCGAGATTCGCGCGGACGGGACGATCTCGCCGCCCCCCGGATCGGGGCTCGGCGTCGCGCCGGACTTCGACGCCATCGAGCAGTACAGGATCGGCTGATGCGCATCCGCGCAGCCGTGCTCCACGAGCCGCGCCGTCCGCTCGTCGTCGAGGAGGTCGAACTCGCGGCGCCGCGGGACGACGAGGTGCTCGTACGCGTGGTGGCGGCGGGTGTCTGCCACTCGGATGTGCGCCTTGCAGACGGTGAGCTCGGAAACGGACGGTGGCCGCTGGTGATGGGGCACGAGGGCGCCGGGATCGTCGAGGTGGTCGGCTCGGCGGTGACACACGTCGTGCCCGGCGATCACGTCGGGTTCTGCATCGTCCCGGCCTGCCGAGAGTGCGACGAGTGCGTCGCCGGGCGGTTCCACCTCTGCATCCCAGCGGGCGAGAACGGCCCGCGCGGGACGCTCATGGACGGAACGTCGCGCCTCTCTTTGACCGACGGGACGCCGCTCCAGCACGCGCTCATGACCGCCTGCTTCGCGGAGCACACGGTCGTCGCTGCTGCAGGTGCGATCCCGCTTCCCCGTGAGCTCCCCCTCTGGCAGGCATCGCTTCTGGGCTGCGGCGTCGTGACCGCGTTCGGCGCGGTGCGGAACACCGCCCGCGTCCGCGCGGGTGAGTCCGCCGTCGTCGTCGGCTGTGGCGGCGTCGGACTGCAGGTCGTCGCCGCACTCCGGCTCGCAGGGGCCAGTCCGATCGTCGCCGTCGACCTGGACCCGACGAAGCTCGAGCTCGCGCGCGCCCGCGGCGCGACGCATACGGTCGAGTCGGGCTCTGCGACGACGGCCGCGCGCGTCGTGAAGCTGACCGGCCGCGGCGCCGACCACGCGTTCGAGGTCGTCGGACGCGCCGAGACGATCCGACTTGCGTGGGACTGCCTCCGCTCGGGAGGAACGGCCGTCGTCGTCGGACTCGCACCGCGCGGCGTCGACGTCTCGCTCCCGGCTATCGAGTTCCTGTCCGACAAGGGAGTTCGCGGGTCGTACTACGGCTCGGGCGACGCAGCGGGCGATCTTCCGCGGCTGGCCGAGCTCGCTGTCGGAGGCGAGCTCGACCTTGCCGGCGTCGTGACGGCGATCGAGCCGCTCGAGGCGGTCAACGACGCGCTCGACCGGCTCCGAGGCGGTGAGGGCGCCCGCACCGTCCTCGTCGTCGATCGAGAGCTCGCCGGATGACCGCCTGAGCAGCTCGCAGATCGAGATCTGCAAGCGCAGATCTCGATCGCGAACGTCAAAGACGCTGCCGAGCAAGGGCAACGTGCTCGAGCCCGAGCTGCGTGCGCGGCTGCTAGGCCGATTCGGCGAGCTCGTCGTCGGAGGCCTCGACCACGCCCTGCAGCGTCGTCTCGAGCCGTCCGAGCGCTTGCCTCTCGAGCTGACGCGCGCGCTCCCGCGAGACGCCGAGCTCACGTGCGATGGCATCCAGCGACTGCTGCTCGCCCTCGAACCCGAACCGGAGCTCGAGGAGTCGCCGCTCGCGCTCGGGCAGCGCGAGCAGCGCCGTTCGAACCGCAACGCGCCGCATGACCTCTCCCGCCTCCTCGCTCGGATCGAGTGCATCCGGATCCGCGAAGAGGTCACCGAGCTCTCCGTCGCCGTCGTCGCCGACGGCCTGGTTCAGCGAGACCGATGCCTCGACCGCGCCGAGTGCTTCGACCACGTGCTGCTCCTCGTAGCCGCTCATCGCAGCGAGCTCCGGCTCCGTCGGCTCGCGACCGTTCTCGATCTCGAACTGCCGTCCCAGGCGCGCGAGCTTGATCCGGCGCTCGTGCACGTGAGCCGGAACGCGGATCGTCCGACCCTGGTTCGAGATCGCACGCTGGCACGCCTGGCGAATCCACCAGGTCGCGTACGTCGAGAACTTGAAGCCCTTGCGCCAGTCGAACTTCTCGACCGCCCGGTTCAGTCCGATGACCCCTTCCTGGATCAGGTCGCCGAACGACACGCCGTGTCCGCGATAGCGCTTTGCGATCGAGACGACGAGACGCAGGTTGGAGTTGATCATCCGCTCCTTCGCCTGCCGGTCGCCGCGCTCGATCCGCTTCGCGAGCGCGACCTCGTCGGCAGCGGTCAGCAGATCGTGCTTCCCGATCTCGTTCATGAAAAGCGTCACCGAGTCGGTCACGCCCGTCAGATCGGACTCGAAGCGTGCGGCGGACGGAGCCGCCTCGATCTCGCCGCCCTCGGTGTCGGCCGCGTCTTCTTGCTCCTCGTCGTCCGCGTCGAACGCTCTGATCTCGACGCCGCGCGACTCGAGCTCGAAGCGAAGCAGCGTCAGCTCGTCGTCGTCGAGATCGAGCTCGATGGCCTTCGCCTCGAGCTCGACCGCGTCGAGCTCGCCGTCGTTCTCGGCGTCCTCGATGAAGCCCGTGAGTTCCTTCGTGTCGGTGATGGTGCTGATGTCTTCCTCCTTCTCGTTCAGGCGACGACTGCGCGCGCCCGACGGCGCTCGAAGCGCTCGACTCGACTTCCCTGCGCGACCGGTCGCTCCACGCCCGTGTAGGCGGGATGACAGTTCGCGCACACGTCGAGCACGAGTGCGTCTCGCACCGATCGTGTCGTGAATTCGTTTCCACACGCGCTACAGCGCACGTGGGTCGCTTTGAGGTCGGGGTGCTTCCCCTGCATTCGATTCTCCCTTCAAGAGCTGCAGATACGCGGCGACACCGCCGTCGGGCGCACATGGCGCACGAGTCGGCGTCTTCTGTCCGCGCTGTACCTAGAACGACCGAACTGCCGCGAGCATTCCGCTATTGCACGAGCTGCAGCAGCTTGAACATCGGCAGGTACATCGCGATCACGATGATCCCGATGATCGCTCCGACGCCCATCATCATCAGCGGCTCGATGATCGAGGTAAGGGACGCGATCGACGTGTCGACCTCGTCCTCGTAGAAGTCGGCGAACTTGTCGAGCATCTTCTCGAGCTCGCCCGTCTCCTCGCCGATCTTGACCATCTGCGAGACGAGCGGGGGGGAGCC
>Ga0114129_10005413_pt1 | contig 18028 bp, 16 predicted proteins | sample RhiMetdeltSRZDD1_FD_80071 | JGI IMG/M metagenome (GOLD analysis project Ga0114129, IMG submission 80071) | Populus rhizosphere microbial communities from Tennessee, USA - Rhizosphere MetaG P. deltoides SRZDD1 (version 2) (version 2) | ecosystem: Host-associated > Plants > Roots > Rhizosphere >...
CCAGCCTTGCGCTTCTCTTCGCGGTAAGCTTGCTTGCCCGCTTCGATGGCGGCCGCAATCTGTTCTTTCTGGCGAGCCGCGACCTCCGACACTGTCTCCGCGCCGGCTGTGACTTTCTCGCGCGCGGTGCCGTAGACTTCAGAGACCCTTCCGGCTGCGGCGCCGTAAGCCTCCGATGCCTTGGCTGACGCGGTCCCGTACAGTTCGTTTGCTCGATCGCCAATCACACGCGCGCGCTCACCGGCCGCGTCGACTCCACGCTTGGTGTAGTCGGCGATGTCGTCGCGCAATTCGCGACCGCTCTTGGGAGCGAACAACAAGGCCAATGTCGCTCCGATGCCGGCGCCTATCAGCAAAAATGTTAGTTTCTCGGCTGCTCCTGATCCGTCGTTCTCTGCCATCTCATCCTCCAATGAAAGAGTATTTGTTCTATAGCCGTCGTCCACGCGTGATGATGATAGTTGAATATATCACTTCGATTTGACTCGAACAAGACAGGCACGCCGGTGGTGAGGCTAAACTGTAAAGCTCATTTCGCAAGCGGTGGAGGATAGTTGCGCTCGTTTAAGCTCCGAGCTCTGAGCAGTTGCCCGGATCGCGCAGTAGAGCCGATTCGGAGTCGCGTGCGCTACATACACGTCGTGTATGCCCGGAGCGAGATCGCCATTCACGACCGCGACGTGATTACCGCGTGTGTGGCCCTGCACAAAGCCTTCTTCCTCTGCCGGACCTTTGATCAGGACTTCAACCTCGCGCCCTATCCATTTTAAGTTTTGCTCCAGAGAGATCTGTCGCGACAACTCGATGAGCCGCGACAAACGCTCAACCTTCACGCCCCGCGGCATATCCTCGAAGTGTTTGGCCGCGGGCGTGCTTTCACGTTCTGAGTAGACGAACATGTAAGCCATGTCGTAGCGCACTTCGCGATAGAGCGAGAGCGTCTGCTCGAAGTCTTCCTCGGTTTCGCCCGGGAAGCCTGCGATGAAGTCAGTCGAAATTGTGGCGTCGGGCAGAAGCTCGCGCACCTTGCGCACGCGCTCGAGGTAGAACTCGCGCGTGTACTCGCGCGCCATTCTCTTGAGCGTGCGGTTCGAGCCCGACTGAACCGGCAAGTGGATGAACCGGCACACCGAGGGCGTGTCGGCGATCGCTTCTACTACGTCATCATCAAAGTTGATCGGATGCGACGTGATAAATCTAACGCGAGGGATGCCAACCCGGCCGACCATTCGAAGCAACTCGGCGAACGAAGGGAAACGGGGCAGTCTGGCACGCCGCGAGCCGGTCCCATCAACCAGGCCATAAGAGTTGACGTTCTGACCCAGAAGACTCACTTCGACTACGCCGGCTTCTTTGAGAGCGACCGCTTCGTTGATGATGTCTTCAGCCGGGCGAGAGACTTCGGGACCTCGCGTGGCAGGGACGATGCAGTAGGTGCATCGATGATTGCACCCGCGCATGATCGTCAAATGCGCGCTTAGCGCTCCGGTTGGCGAAGGCGGCGAGTAGAATTGCAGCTCGCGTTTGAACTCGAATGATTGAAACTTGCCGCGCTCGATGGCGGGGACTATCTCGGTGATCGCTCCGGGCCCGAGCATTATGTCGACTCCGAATCGGCGACCCATTCGCTGACCTTCCGGAAGCTGAGCCAGACAACCCATCAACCCGATCGTCAAATGCTTCCGCTGACTCTTTTCCTTTCGCAGCTCGCCAAGCAGCGTTTGCACTTTCTCGACAGGCTTGCCCCGCACTGCGCAAGTGTTTACCAAAACGAGGTCGGCTTCTTTGAAGCTATCGACGAACGAGTACCCGATACCCGCAAGCTCCGACTGGATGGCATGCGTGTCGTACTCGTTCATCTGACATCCAAAAGTGACGACGTGTGCTCGCATTAGAATCCAGATCGTCTTCTAAGCCTTAGCTGATCGAGCCGCGCCATTCCGAGAGCGCGCGGGCTTCCTCGCTGCTGCATGTTTTCGCGCAGCTTGCTTGTGTTTTCGCTCAGAAAGTCTTTGCTGCTCGCAGATCTTCTCTTGTAGCCACAGGTTGATGGGTGCTTCCGTACTCAAGCCTTGCTGCCGCGCAATTCTTCTCACTTCACGCACCACGTCATAGGCGACGCGGAGTTCCTCTACGACCCATTTTAAACCGACGTCGAAGTGCGCCTCCTTCATATGCTCTTCATAGTCTGCGGTGCTGTGTGTGTCCCAGAACTCCGCAGCCTCTTCCAAGCTGTCAAAATGCTCTGGCAATGGGTCTATCTTTCCTTTCCTACTTTTTCCAATATCGCCTCCGCTCCTTCGCATCCATATCGCGAGCGGAGATGACCAGTGCCTTGCCCGCCCCCTTATGAACAAACAACACCGCCAAGGACCGTCCCGCGTCAGACTGTCCAAGCGCTCGATAGAGATTTTCTCCCTTCACATTGCCTTTAGCAACGAAATTGTAGCGCGGGAGATCACGAAAACCTCTTCTACTTCATCCTGTAGCACACCGTGTTTGTGCCCCAGCTTCTCAATGAACTGTTTCCTCCATAGGCACGGAGTAATTCTCATAGCGCAGCTTGGCTGGGCGACTACAGAGTCTCACTTCTTTATTTCGAATCGCTGATGAGCACAGCATCCCTCGTTAGGCTTCCGCGTGAGAGGGCCAGTTGTCTGCCGTCTCGCGAGTAGGCGAACGCGTAAATGCTGTCTGGTTTGAATTCTACAATTGCGATAGGATCAGTACCGTCAATAGATTGACGCCAGATGCTCGCCACGCCTGCGAATGCACCCCGGCCCAAATACAACAGCGCGCGACCATCTGGGGTCCAGCGCAGGTCGCTAGCCAAGAGCGGGACATCGAAAGTCTTAACGGGCACTCCCTCAATTGAAATCAAGACCAGTCTGTAAGGCGCTTTGGAGTTTGAAGCCACTTCAATATAAGCAACCTGTTTACCGTCTGGCGAAACGCTCGGGTTTGTAGCCTGGGCAGCTACGGCGAGGCGAACTGGCGCTCCACCCTCGATTGGCATCTTCCAGATCGTGGTGTTCGCAATCTCCTTAGCGCAGTAAATCACCCATTGACCGTCTGGAGTGATGTCCGGGTCGAGATCATTATCGCCACTCGTTAGTTGCTTCAGATTATTCCCATCGCTCTGCATCCTCCAGATATTCCAATTGCCAGCGCGAAGCGATTGAAAAACAACGTAGCGTCCATCTGGCGAGACGACAGGATTCACATCCGCTTGCGGGTCATCAGTCAATTGTTTCTGATTACCGCCATCGGCGTTCATGCTCCAAATATCGGCATTATCGCTGGCGTTGGAGCTATAAACAATCCGGCCATCGGGCATCCATGACATCCCGCGTGCACCATTCTGTCGCTGGTTTCTCGTCGTGATTTGTCGCGCTTGAGAGGCGTCAACACCATTCGAGGGCGCAATCCAGATATCAGAGCCTCTTGTCACTTGCATCGAGACCACTATTGACCCGTCTGAAGTTACTCCCAGACTCGCATCGCCGTAGCTGTTCAAGTCGTTGGTGATCCGGCGCACTTCGCCGCTTGGATAAGAGAGTTGCCAGATTTGCCGGTCGGTGGTCATTAGCGGTGCGGCGAGAAAGACGATCCCGCTGCCATCGGCGAACCACGCGACGCGATTCACACCCGACCATTGTTGCGCGGTGAGCGGCCTGATCGCGCCATTGTCTACCGACGCCACAGAGATAGTCATGCGCTGGCTGCCTGTCGTACTTCCCGTGGCGCACGCGATTAACTTGCCGTCCGGCGACCACGACGGCCCATTAAGCGAGAACCGATCGCTGCCCGACAGCGATGCCAACTGACGCTCGTTTGTGCCATCGGAGTTGGCGATGAAAAGTGCCGTAGCACTCGAATCGAGAATTCTGACAAAGACAAAATGCTTGCCATCGGGAGAGAAGCTGATCGAGCTCCGGATATTCTCAAGAACCTTCTTTGTATTCCCTCCCAGGACTGGCACTATAAAAAGCGAACCATTTGGATTGTTCTTGTCCCACAATATGTAATAAACGAAGTTTCCATCGTGCGAGAAAGTCGTTGAACCCAACCCTAGCACTTCCGCCGGGGGGACGATCTGGACGGTGCTGCCGGTCGGCAGGTATTTGGTCCACAGCCCTTGCCGGTTGCCCTCGGTCACGTCGTAGACAACGTACTTGCCATCTGGCGATATCACGACGTCCGAGACGTTGCCGAGCGTCGTCAGTTTCTTTATCGATATGTTCTGGAAATGGGTGAATACAGGTTTGGGGCGAGAACCGAAGCGATACACCCCATAGAGGAGACCAACACTGGAGAGCAAGAACAGAGTCAATGCAATAGACGCGCGTTTCTTGTGGCGCCTGATTTCACTGACAAGGTAGTCAGCACTTGACCGAGAATGCGCGAGTACTTCTTTTGCAGCGGCCTCACCGGCTGCTCGGGATGGTCCGATTGAGTCTCTTGAGGCGGCTTCCGCCGGACTATCGCCTGACGAAGTCGCGGCCGACGTTCCGATTTGCGGCGCAGCGGAGACTTCGATCTCGTGCTGCAAATCCAGTTCACGGCGCAGATTCTTGAGATCAATCATCAAGTCTCGCGAAGTCTGGTAGCGGTTACCGCGATCCTTAGCCAAAGCCTTGCGGACGATGCGTTGGAGTTCAGTGGGCGCACTGGGCGCGAATCGGCCGAGCGACGGCTGTTCATGTTCGATGATAGAAACAATAACATGGCTTGCAGTCTCGCCCTGGAACGGCGCGCGTCCCGCGATCATTTCATAGATTACGACGCCCAGGCTCCAAATGTCCGTCCGCGCGTCAATCTCCAACCCTCGAGCCTGCTCCGGCGACATGTATGGTGCGGTTCCCACGACTATGCCCGAATCGGTCATCGCCAGGGCGCGTGTATCTTCTTCAAGATCGATTAAAGCAGCGCGTTTATCTTCGGTGAGTTTGACTAGACCGAAATCCAGAACCTTCACGATGCCATCGCGCCGCAGCATAACGTTTTCAGGCTTGATGTCTCGATGCACGATGCCAGCGGCGTGCGCCGCTGTCAGCGCGGACGCTATTTGTTGCGCTACATCCAACACCTCATCGATTCCCATAGGTTCGCGCTTAAATCTTGCTCTTAGCGTCTCGCCATCGATGAACTCGGTTGCGATGTAATGCGTCGAGTCCGTTTGCCCGATTTCAAAGATCATCAAAATGTTCGGATGATTCAGCGCCGATGACGCCTTCGCTTCCTGCACGAAGCGTCGCACGGGACCTGCATCTTGCGTGAACTGCGCGGGAAGCAGCTTGAGCGCGATTTTGCGGTCGAGGCGGGTATCTTCTGCGAGATAGACTTCACCCATTCCGCCCTTGCCAATCAAGGAGATAATCTCGTAGCGGTCTATATGGTCGCCGGGAGTCAGGGCCACGGTACGGTCTCCTAGTCAGAGAGCAGGCGCATTCTAACATCGAAAGGCGATGCTTCGACAACTATCATCCCAAGAGCTGGGGTCCGCTTTTCAACCTTCGGCGCCTGCGCACCAATGGCTGCTCGGCAAAGTCTTACGACTCAATTGATGATCATCTTGAGTGGCTTCCGGTGTGTCGAGTCTTGTTGCTCCGGCAGGCTGCCAATTACAATGCGTGTCTCCCGCGCGCACATTGTGTAGACATTCAGCGTGGGCAAAGCAGCGCGTGCTGACCAAGGTGATGACTGAAGCGTACAACGAGGATCTCGCCTACATTCACGATGTCGGGTTCGGCGAATTCGCGAAGACCTCTGCTCCGGGGCTCCTCGAGATTCTGCGCAGGAATGGAATAGCAAGCGGACTAGTCGTAGATCTCGGATGCGGAAGCGGCATCTGGGCCCGAGAGCTATCGCGCGCAGGTTACGAGGTTCTTGGGATCGACATTTCGCCTGCGATGATTGAGATCGCTCGCAAGCGAGTGCCGCGCGCAGAATTCCAAACAGGATCGCTTCTCAATGCCAAACTTCCCGAATGCGGCGCGGTCACTTCACTCGGCGAGTGCTTGAACTATCTGTTCGATCGCAGCAACAGTATTGGCCGGCTTCGTCAGCTATTCGATCGCATCTACGCGGCCTTGCAGCCCGGCGGTTTGTTCATATTCGATATTGCTGAGCCCGGTCGCGGACGAGGACCGCGCCAAAAACATCGCGAAGGAAAGGACTGGGCGGTTCTCATTGAAGTGGACGAGGACGAGAGAAGCAATCGGCTGACTCGTCGAATAACGTCATTTCGAAAGATGGGCGAATTCTACAGACGCGGCCAGGAGCTCCACCGGCTGCAGTTGTACAAGCGATCCGACGTTTCGAGGGAACTTCGTGCCGCCGGCTTTTGCGTGCGCACTTTCGGCAGCTACGGTGAGCAAAAGATGATCGAGGGATGTGTTGCCTTCGTGGCGCGAAAGCCTCGCAGATAGCTACAAATGCCAGGTCGCTCACTCGGATTCTTCCTGCGCCCTCACCGCAACGCCAACTCCAGTGAAGTATGGTTCTCCGTAGCGGATTACCGGCTCACCCTCGACTATCACGTGCTCGATTCCAGCCGGATACCGCTTCGAATCTTCAAACGTCGCGCGGTCGATCACTCGTTGCGGATCAAAGACGACGAGATTAGCTTGCCGGCCCTGTTCGATTAGCCCGTAACGTTTGAGCCCGAAACTTTCCGCCGCAAGGCCCGACATCTTGCGCACCGCTTCCTCGAGCGTAAGCACACTAAGCTCTCGAACGTACCGTCCTAGAATCCTCGGATAAGTTCCGTAAGCTCGCGGGTGAGGCTTGCCCCCAAGCAACCCGTCAGTACAGACGTTCACGTAAGGTTCGCGCATAATTTTCTGAACGACTTCTTCGGATTGGCTGAACGAAATCATCCCGACGCCCATCCGTTCTTCGGCGAGCAGATCGAAAGCGAAACCGGCAGCCGCTTCTTCACTCACTCCGTTGTCTGCCTGCCTGGCGCGCGCTGCGGCTTCTGAGAGATTCTTGCCGACGTATTCGGGATGACGGCCCGATGGAATATCCGACACGATGATGCCTTCCGGACCTGACCACTTCCAAAAGTTGTCCCACTCGGAGCGCGACCGGTCGAGAATCGCGTCGCGCATGCGACCGCGCTCGTCGGCGCTCGCAAGCCGCGCAAGCGTTGCTTCAACTCCTCCAGCGTGAGCCCAGGGCGGCAGTATCGCGCCGAGCATTGTAGAACCCGCGATGTAAGGATACTGGTCCGCAGTCAATCGCAGCCCTTCAGCTTGAGCGATGCGAACCATCTCGAGCACGCCGTCGATCACGGGCCAGTTCTCGCGTCCGGCGACTTTGAAGTGCGAGATGTGAACCCGCACGCCGGATTGCTTGCCGATCTCGATCATCTCGGCGACCGCGTCTTCCAGATAGTCGCTCTCGCTGCGCATATGAGCTACGAACACGCCGTCGAACTCGGCTACCGCCTTGCACAGCTCGATCAATTCGGCAGTGTCGGCGAAACAACACGGCGGGTAGATCAAACCGGTCGACATGCCGAGCGCGCCTTCGCGCATCGACCGGCGAATGAGTTCCTGCATCGTTGCTAACTCGTCCGGCCTCGTTCGGCGGTCTTCCATACCCATCGCCTGTAGCCGAACCGCTCCGTGCGGAATCAAGTAGCTGCAATCAAGCGACGGCTTTGCACGCTCAATGGAATCGAGATACTCGGCCACGGACTCCCAATCCCATTCGCGGTCAAGCTTGCCAAGAAGACCGGCCAGTGATCGCTCCATCTGCGGCCGGTCAGCTTTCCGAATTGGCGCGACCGAGATGCCGTCTTGTCCGAAGACCTCGAGCGTGATGCCCTGGCGGACTTTCATAGGCAATTCAGGTTCGGTCAATACTCGGAGATCGGAATGGCTGTGAGTGTCAATAAACCCCGGAGCAATGACGAGACCATCGCAATCGAGCTCCTCGGGTGCGCCTTCGAGAGAGCCCGGCGCATCAACGGCAAGAATCCAGTTGCGGCGGATCGCTACGTCTCCAATGATCGCGGGGCGGCCGGTGCCGTCGATGATCGTGCCGCGTTTGAGAATGAGGTCTGGCGACTTGGTCATTTGGCGACCTGATCGCTTTCTTGCTTGCTCGATACTGCTAACAGCTCGAGTGGGTTGCCGTCGGGATCACTAAAGTAGAGCGAGGTCGAGCCCATCCACTGATGAAACACGGGGCCCTCGACTTCAACTCCTCGCTCGCGAAGCATCGTGGCGGCACGCTCCAGATCGGCTTCATCAATCGTGAAAGCGAAATGTTGCGAGGGCCATTCGCTTTTGTCTTCCTGAAGCACGACCATTCCCGCGTCACCACCGGCGCGCAGGAACAGCCAGTTCCGTTTCTCATCTCGAATGCCGACTTCGAGGTCGAGCACTTCTCGATAGAACGGCTCGGCCTTTGCGAGGTCTTTGACTCTCACCGCGACTTCATAGACGCCTCGGATGGGTAACATACGCCTTCCTTCTTTCGAAGTAGTTTACGCTGCCAGGAGCGGCGACACTTCGCTCGGTTCGACAGGGCGAACGTTGAGTTTGGTAAGAACTTCGTTTAAGATGTCCGCGCTGATCTGATCTGGAGCAGTAATCTCGATATCGATCGGCCGACCACCGTTTCCGTAGTCGATCAAAAGTCCGTTTCCAGCCTTTTCTGTGCGCTTACTCTTCTCCCCTGGTTCTCTGGGAAGATATAAGTACGCGGCAACCGGCTTGCCCTTTCGAAATGTAATTTCTAAGTAACGATCTTTCATTTTGCCTCCTTATGAACAGGATAAGCTGTGACCACAACCAACAGCTTCAACGGCTCATCCGGTTCAACGATGACTTCCCATTTCCGTCGTTTGTATCTGGTCTCTATCACCCATCGTCCTTGAACAACGTCCGAACGATAGCCAGTCGCTCTTTCAAGCATCGCACGCAAATCAATCTCGTTGAAATCGCGATCCAGCATCCTCTTTTCCCAATTAGCGGTAAGCTCAAGTTCCCATTCCCACGATGCAGGCCAGTCAGGCATTCTGGTCGTCATCCAGCTCTGATTGATTCTCGCTCTCAAACGGCGCGCGAGGGTAAGTTAACACGGAATCGGAGACTCCTTGCAAGCAATTAGGAGTTTGCTATGATGCATCCGCCATTTACACACACCGTAGTTTTGGGAGCCAAACATGTCTGTCTCTCCAAGCCGCGTCGCCCTCTATCTACAGGACAAACACCCGCTGCGCGAAGCTATCGACTATGTCCGTTACGCCGAATCTCGAGGCTTCGAAGCCGTCTGGCAAGCCGAATCGCGACTCGTGCGGGACGCTATCGTCCCGATGGCCGCCTATGCTGCAACGTCCGAGCGAATCAAGATCGGCTCGGGCGTAATCAACAACTGGACTCGCAACGCGGCGTTGATTGCCGCAACGTTTTCGACGCTCGATGATCTGGCGCCCGCGCGGATGATGTGCGGACTGGGCGTGTGGTGGGAACCGCTCGCGACCAAGGTCGGAGTCAACCGCCGCAAGCCGCTTCAAGCGATGCGCGAGACGGTCGAGGTCGTGCGCCGCTTGCTCGCGATGGAGAAGGTCAGCTTCAAAGGCGAGTTCGTGCAGGTCGAAGACATCGAGATCGACATCGTGCACGGCGACCGCTCGCCGAAGAACGTTCCGATTTACATCGGCGCTACGGGAATGAAGATGATGGAGCTTTCGGGCGAGATAGCCGACGGAGTTCTGCTCAACTATCTGGTCTCACCCGCCTACAACCGCGAAGCGATGGACCACCTTCAGGTCGGCGCCGCTCGTGCAGGCCGCAGCGTAGAACAGATTGACCGGCCTCAACTGGTCGTTTGCTCTCTCGACAAAGATCGGTCGCGAGCTTTGGACAACGCTCGCGAGTTAGTGACCCAGTATCTCGGCCAGCAGCCGCACATAATGAAAGCGAGCGGCGTGAGTCAGGACTTGCTGGATGAGATCGGCCGAGTGTTGACCTGGCCCGCCGAAGAGCATCAGATCCGCGAAGCAATGAAACTCGTCCCTGACGAAGTGGTCCAACTCATCACTGCTTCGGGAACTCCCGACGAGTGTCGCGCAAAAGTTCAGGAATACATCGAAGCCGGTTGCACTTGTCCGGTGCTTTATCCGTTGGGTGATGATGTTCACGCGATGATTGATGCCTTTAGCTGAGTGAGTGATCGGTAAACACGTTGGTCCATGCGCGCTAAATGGCGCGGGGCACGCCGGTCGGGCGCGAGGATTCGTTGGAAGATGGAAAATCACAAATGGAAAATGGAAAATCCCTTCAGCCTTCTGGAGTAAGAATAGTGACTGCCACGAGGTACGTAACCCCGCTGCGGGAGGGCGGATCGCTTCCAGCGATAGTCGAAGCCGATGACGATGGAATGTATGTGCTCAAGTTCCGTGGCGCGGGTCAGGGGCCAAAGGCTCTGATCGCGGAGCTGGTGGCGGGGGAGATCGGTCGCGCATCAGGGCTGCTCGTGCCTGAGATTGTCTTCGTTGAACTCGATCCCGAACTTGCTCGAACCGAGCCTGACCCCGAGATCCAAGACCTGATCAGGGCGAGTGCGGGTCTAAACCTCGCGCTCGACTACCTGCCCGGTTCTGTGATGTTTGATCCGGTTGCCGAGAAGCTCGACGCCGATCTCGCCTCGATGATCGTCTGGTTCGATGCTTACGTGACTAATGTTGACCGCACGCCGCGCAACACTAACATGCTGATGTGGCATCGGCGGCTCTGGCTTATTGATCATGGCGCCGCCCTCTACTTCCACCACACCTGGACCAACTACCTCGAGCGCAGCCGCGACGCCTTCGCAATGATTAAAGATCATGTCTTACTCCCGTCAACCTCTAACATCTCTCTTCGCGTGGCGAACTCGAAGATGCGCGGGCGGCTTACACCGGACATCATTCGCGGTATAGTAAAGCTTATTCCCGACGCCTGGTTGGCGGCTGAGTCCGGGGTTAGCGACTCTCCGTTCGCCGGGCCCGCCGGACATCGGGATGCTTACATTGAGTACTTGCTGAGCCGGCTCGAGACGCCGCATGTTTTTCTGGAGGAGGCGATCCGTGCGCGATCACTATCCGTATGATTACGCCGTATTCCGCGTAGTTCCGAGAGTCGAACGTGAAGAGTTCGTAAACGTGGGAGTGATAGTGTCGTGTCCAGCCAAAGATTTTCTCGAGGCACGCGTTGAACTGGACGAGCAGCGGCTTGCGGCTCTTGATTCAACGCTTGACATCGAATCGATCCGGGCGCACTTGGCGACTATCCCGGCCATCTGTGCCGGCGGAGAGCAAGCAGGACCAATTGGCCAACTATCACAGAGGGAACGCTTCCACTGGTTGGTGGCGCCTCGAAGCACGACAATCCAGGTATCCGCAGTGCACACCGGTTCTTGCCAGGACCCAACCGAAGTGCTCGAACACCTCCTCAACACCATGGTTCGACAACCTCGCGCGATAGATCCTAATAGAGACCTGATAGCGATTTAGGCGTCCTGTTCAACTCTTCTTGCCAAAGACGCTCCCGGCTTTTACGTGATTCTCTACAAAAATCTGGGACTCACATATCAACGTAAATCCTTCCTTTTCCTTTTGGTCCTTTAACTTTTTTCGGATCATTTGTGGCTTCGACAAATGAGAGGAGCTTGAGCCTGCCGATTGGCTTGCTGACGAACTCAGCCTTGTTCACCTCAAGAACCTTGCCTTGTGCGGTGATGGTTCCAAACTTTATTGTTTGTAATTGAAAACCGCCATCCTGCTCTACTATACATCGTGCCTGGGTCTGGCTCAGCGTTAAGCCGCCGTCTATATTAGCCGTTAAGTCCGCCATTGCTTTCCTCCTTACTTGTTGACCTTCAGAATAGTCTGCAACCGTTTGTTCAGCGTTGGATCTTTGGCAAGGTTCAGCCTAACCGCCTTCCCGACTTGAAGCATAATGAGAGCGTAGTCGTCGGCCGTAGCCTTCTTTTCCTTCAGCCGCTTTAAGCTCTCTTTCAGGTGCGCCTTGAAGTCCGCGGAATACCCGGGGTCGAGGTCCGGTATCTGGTCCAGCAGCGGCAACAGCGCGGCGTCGCCCGCAATCGCGTCATAGGCTCCCTTCAAATTACCCAGAGCAGTGTCCCTGGCCTTGGTTGCCGTGTCCTTGGCCGCGACTGCCTGAGTCTTTTCGGTCTCTGCGCTAGTCTTGTCTTGATTGGCTTGAGCTATCTTGCTTGCGTCAGGATTTTGTTTTGCGTTCTCGTCAGCGATTGTTTTCTCCGCGACAGTAATTCGATTGTTCGCCTTGGCGATCTTGCCATCCGAGTCGGCGACTGTGGCGTCTGCGTTGGCAAAAGCATCTGCCAGGGCATCTATTGCGTCGGCGTTAGCCCGCGAGGCCGCAATCTCAGCTTCGGTTGGCGCCAGGAGAACACCCGCTCGTTTCTTTACGTCCTCCAGCTCCTTCACCGAATCGTTTGCTTCGGATCCGGTCGAAATACTCAGACTGTTAAGCGCGTCGTCAAGCGTGCCTGCGATGAAGTAGCCTCCCAATTCGCTTCGCGCTCTTTCCCACGGATAGGAAGTTACATCCTGATTCAGCTTGTCATAAATCGCCGCCAATTTAAGCGCGCGGTTGGAAACCATTTTGTTGAAGAGGATTTGGCTTTCCAATAATTTAAAATCCTTGTTCGCAGCCGTTCGTACTGCCTTGAACCCGGTTAAAGCTTCGGCAATTACCGCTTTGGCTCTTTCACCGTTCGTAATAGCGGCGGCAGTTGACGCGCCTATTTCCAAAAAATCAAAAAGGAATTGGATCAAGTCATTTCGCTTTCTTGATTTTTCCGATAGTCGCCAAAGACTGCGTCAATTTGTTCCACGCCGATATGAATCAGTTTATTCCTGATGAGTTTCGCTTTTTCCTTGTCCGAAGTTTCAGCCTTTTCATAATCTGATTCGAGTTTATTAATGTGCACCATGCTGTTTGCAGAAGTGCTTTTGTCCTTATCTCCGCTTTCAGTCTTGAAGATTGATGGCGCTTTTTGCGCGCAAACACTGGCTGTGTTTACCCACAGTATGCAGAAACATAAAAGCGTTACGGTTGTGAGCTTACCAAGATAACGAAGACCTTGAACGCTAACCCGCATGACAATCTCTCCCGTGGCTGAATGAGGCCAGACCGGATCGGGGAAGTGCTCTCGCACTCTCATCGTTATCCTCGCCTTCCTCTCCCATGCCAATATGCTAAGTTAGCTGAAAATATTTCACTCGGTTGGAAAGAAAGATCAGATTTTTGAGAATTAACTGTCCCGCCACCTTCTTAACCTGCCTGAAATTACGCAGGCTAGCGGCCTCTTTGATGTCGCGCTGAGCTTCCGGTCAGATCAAGACGGGTAGTATCATCGCTCACTCGAGGGAATCTGTGTCTCGCGTAACGTCCTTCTCAAATTCGTCCCAAGTCTTTCCTTCAATCGGGTTCGCATCATAAGCCGCCAATCGCTCTGCAAGTATCTGGCGATGCCAATCAGGCACCGGAATCTCTTTCGGTCGCGCCGCGATGTGGTCCCACAGAGACTGGACGTAGTCGATTTGCTCTTCTACAGATAGCTCGTCAAATCCAGGCGGAGGTAGTGGCAATGTCTGAGACATCTGAATCTCCTCGAAGCCGAGTATACCACGGCTTCTGCGCCGCGAGATCATCTAGCCGTTCCCGTCTCTTCAGCGAGCGGCGGGATGTCGAAGTATTTCTCCAACATCATATCAGCCGTTTGGAGCGCTCCCTCGACCCACCCTTGAGCGTCGGAATAAGCTTCGCCGCAGATGTACAACGGCGCGTCCGTAGGCTTGAGAATTTTCTCTTTCACGTTCTGACTCTTCACGCCGATGTTCCATGAGTTCCATCCGCCGCCGAATGGATCGTCGCCCCAGTCCTTGAAGCTCGCATCGATCACGCCAGGGATAAATCCCAGTCCGTGGATAATAGCCAGTTGACGTTGGACCTCTCGTACCATTCGCCGCGGCGCACGATACTTGAACCAGCGCGTATGGTCGGTTTCTTCAGCGCTTCCCTCGAACCATTCCGTATCGGCCGTGGCGCGAACGCCTGGACGCCAACCGATCCCGCGTTTCGTTCGGAAGCCGTCCCAGAATCCGATGTTGAGCCCGTCGTCATAACTCGCCATCAGCATCGCGCGTCCGCTCGTCGCAGGTTCGCCGTCAAACTTTGGCCAGTAGTATGTCTGCCGCACCGGCAGGTCCGTCGTCGTTCGTCCCTTCTCGACTCCTGCCGGCAGCCACCATGGATTCAGATAAGTGGTGAACAACTTGAACAGCGGTCTCGGTGTGACGCTCTTGATCAGAGTCACGACGCTCTCCTGTTGAAGCAGCGGGCTCGCGGGCGCAAGCAGCTCGAGCGCCCGGCGAGGCATCGCCAGGATCAACGCTTTCGCCCTAGCAGGCTTTCGATTCTTGAACTTTATCTCGAACGTGCCGCCCTTATGCTCGAAGCCCGTAACGTGAGCGCCGCAATGAACCTTGCCGTGACGCTTCTTGACTCTCTGCTCGAGAGTCAGCGGCACCTGCTGAAATCCTCTTTTGAATCCCTTGTATTCGGGATCGACGCCGAAGTCCGACAAGAACCACGGTATCGCATCCGCTGCGTTCCAATTCGACAGCGTCGTTTCGTACCCGCCGGCCGCGAGCGCGAGTTGATATGCTTCTCCGCTCATCACGCGCGAGAGCACTCCCCAGAATCCCTGCTTGTAAAGAGGCTGACCGGCGAAGCTCGAGCTTTGAGCCAACTGTCGGCGCTGGTCATCGTTGAGCCCAGGGTTGGTAATGCCCGGCACTATTTGTTCGATTGCGTTCACCGCGAGCTGACCGGGCGTTTGACCTTGCTCCTGGAAGGTCAACCGATAAGGAACGGTGGAAGGGGTCTTACCGAAATCCGACAGCCGCAAGTAGACTCCGCGCAGATACGAGATGTTGTCAGGCTGATCGACGGGAAACGGATAGGTTTCGATGTAGTCGTCGGGCTTGGCGTCTTTGTTCAAGACGTCGATTAGCTTCGTGATGCGCGGCTGCACGGCGGGCAGAATGCGCATGCCTCCAAGCTCAGCCTTCATGAAAGGAATGTGCGGCGGCGTGACCGACAGCAACCGGCCGCCGATCTCATCGCTGGCCTCGAAGACAGCAACATTCTTTTTGCCACCTTCGGTCAACAGCCTCCAGGCCGAATACACGCCGGAAACCCCGCCTCCGATTATGGCTACATCAAGGATCTCGTCAGCCATCAACTCTCACCTCCTGGTTTTGGAAGTCTCATGAAAAACGCGGTGAATCTTACGCTCTGGTCTTTGGCATTTCAAGCGGCGTGAGTCCGGCGTAATGGTTTAGCTACCGAGGCGGGACCTGCTCGAAGAATTGGGACCGACTCCGTGGCGTCACTTCTGTTTCACGGTGAAGACCTGGCCACGCGTCGTTATTCTACCTTTGCGTGAGAGCCCCGTTGTGTTGAGTGCAACCGAGTAATTCACCGTGCCGCTACCGATCCCCATATTGCTTGACGTGATGGTTATCCAGGGAACATCGCTCGAGGACATCCATGCGCAGCGCTCTTCGGTCAGCACGCTGAAGGTTCGGGACCCGCCGCTAGACGGGAATGACGCACCATTTGGCGTGACCACGTAAACACAGTCTCCCAGCCCGGCGTCTTGAATCAAAGTGAACGTCAGTCCCGCTATCGTCAGCGTGCCCGAGCGCGGACGCCCTGTAGCGTTCTGACTAACGTGGAAGGTGACAGTGTCCGGACCCGAGCCGTTCGAAGAAGAGGTCAAGCTTATCCAATTGTCGTTCGCCGCGGCTGTCCAAACGCACTCTTTTGCCGCCGTCAACGAGATGCTTCCGTCACCACCGGACTCGGTAAAGTAGCCGCTTGCAGGTGAGATCGAATAGTTGCACGTGTTACTAACTCGCAAGCCGTTTCCAAAACTGGTGACCCAGACTTCGCTTGGATCAAAAGGATTGAAAAACACTCGCTCAGGTTGGCGAAACGGATAAGAAGTCACCGTGGTGAACGCAGGCGTGGCAGCGTTGATGTTGCTTGAATACCACAACCCTTCAGTTTCGGTTGTCAGATACATCTCGCTGGGATTGACCGGGCTGATCGCGCATGAAGTCACGCGGTCGAGGCTGCTGATCCGCGTCCACGCGGCTCCTCGGTTGGTAGTCTTGTACAAGCCGCCGAGTCCGTTTGGCGGCCCACCCCATCCGCTGAACACGCCAACGTACCACGTGTTCTGAGAAGCATCGTGCGGATCAATCACCAGGTCCTTTGTCCAGTAGCGCATGTTCGTATGGCTGCGATCGAGCCAGGTTGCGCCGCTGTCGGTGCTCACGAAGACGCCCGAGCTTGCGGTGAACGCGCCAGACGAGTTTCTTCTGCCGGAGTAAGTGCAAACAAGCGTGCCGTCATTAAGAACGTGGATGTTGAATGGATGTCCTTCGGTGCGCGGAGGATTGACAAGTTTTGTCCAGGCAGAGCCCGAGCCGTTTTGAATGTTGCTTGAAACGAAGATCCCGCCCTGCGTGCTGTGAATCACGCTAGCGTACATTCGATTCGTGTTGTTCGGATCGAGCGCCAAGCCGATCACCGGATGAACGAAATCATGCAGAGTCAGCCAGTTTGCGCCGCCGTCAGTCGAGTACTTGATCGTGCCCCGGCCGGCATCCAGAATCGAATCTTGCAGCCGCGTGCTTTGATACATATCGTGCACTGTCGAAGTCGCGACGTAGAGCGCGCCGCTCCCCGGATGCTTGAGCGATTGATAGGTTGAGTTATCAGGCTGGCCCGCGTAGTTGAACGACCAGGATGCGCCGCCGTCGGTGCTGCGAGCCCCGCGAATATCGGAATAGGACGCGAATACGTTGTTCGCGTCGCTCCACGTAAGCCACCAGCAAGTTGTGTCTTCAAGTCCAACGCTGTGATAGTAGCGGCCCTTCGGCGTCAGCGAGCCGGGCGGATTTTGATCAGCGGGATTCACATACATCTGTTTCCAGGTCGCGCCGCCGTCAGTGGTCAGGTGCGCGAAGCCGAGGTCAGTGAATGCTGCTTTGCTTGGATCGTTCGGCGAGACTGCAAACCCGAGCGCGCCCGCGCCGTAGCTCCAGTCGCGGTCGCCGCCTCTGCCTGCCCATCCCGTATAGATGTTTTGATTGTTACTGGTCAGCAACACGCTTTGCCAACTGCTGCCGGCGTTTGTTGTCTTGTAGACGATGGGAAACTCAACAGAGTTTTGTCCCGCCAGGTAAGCGGTTGCGATGTCGTTCCGCGACATTGCAACAAAAAACGGAAAGTCGTTGGCGATGATCCCGGTCTTCTTCGCGGTCCAGTTCGCCTGTCCCAGGTCGAGAGAATAGACGCCGAGATAACTGAAATAAGAACCCTCAGTGAATAGCCCCGGGTAAACATCCGCGGAGTTCAACGTAACGCAGAAGAATCGAAGCGTGGTGCCCTGCCTCGCGCCTGCCAGCGAGACTATCGCTTCAGCCGGAGGTATGCCGCCGACGCCAGCCGAAGAAAACGCGCCATTACTCGTTGAAACAAGGAGTCCCAGATTCGTGCCCGCGTAGATGTTGTTGCCATCGAAAACCGCGCCCCCAACGAAGCAGCCGTTTCCCGAACCCGTGCTGAACTTCTGAAGGAAGGTGTTCCCTCCGTCAGTCGAGAGGTAGATACTCGAATAATCGGATACGATCAATTTGCTCGTGCTGTTAGGGTCGGCAAAGAGCGAATAGGCGCCCCCCGAAGTTGGATCGTTGGTCAGGCGATGCCAGGACGATCCGCTGTCTGTGCTCTTTGAGGGCGTGGTCAGGTCCCCGGTGTAGTCGAGCGCGTAAAGAATTGAAGGGCTGCTGGTGAAGCGCACCTGCGACTCGCGATTGCCTTGAATCTGGCGGAAGTCGTACAGGTCCCACGACGCTCCGAGACTTGTTGTATGAAACACCTCGCTCATGTCGCAAGAGATGTAA